>OIEK01000290.1_pt1 | contig 8855 bp, 9 predicted proteins | sample 1581821 | NCBI WGS metagenome assembly OIEK01 (sample SAMN03281017, study PRJEB24777) | human gut metagenome | isolation source: fecal sample PR221 from 1 month old male Chinese infant, caesarean... | reverse complement strand
GTGCTTTTGCCGTTACGCACCACCCCGGTCAGTAGCTGAACAGGAGGGACAGCTGATAGAAACAGAAGCCACTGGAGCACCTCAAAAACACCATCATACACTAAATCAGTAAGTTGGCAGCGTCACCCAAAAATCATGAGTATCCGGTTCGATACTATATCTGTTATTGGAAACTGCTGGCTTCTGAACCATCCGCTTCTGACATAAAGCAGATGTTAAAACCTACAGCATTGGGAAGCTTCTGAATGCCGCGTCAGCGGCATGGAGGCGCCAGATGAGGTTACATGTGTCTGTGTTGTAAAATGGCGCCGAAAGCCCGGCGTAGCCCGTTGCCGGGCTATAAATTCTGCCACCCTACCCCCTGCCCTGATTAGCCTTAACTCGCGAACAGCAATGAAGAAGTCAAAGTAATCCCTTTTAACCCCGGTGAGCGGGCTTTACGGCGTTTACGACGTAAAGGGCGTGATTTCCGGGGACTTAGCGGCGGCAGCTTGCTGCTGACGCTTAGGGGGATGTTCATCAACTCTTTCAGCGACACCAGGGAACTTAACACGGTAGCTGCAAAGCCCTAATCCCGCTCACCGCCACGCAGCTGCCGCACGTCCCCCACGGGGGGGGCCGTACTGCGCGTTAGCGGCCGCACGCGGCCGGTTACGGGGGACACTCCGCCATACGACCAGCTGAGCTGCACAATCCACGGATAACACAAGCTACATACATGTCGATATGGGAATCGGCCCACCTTGCCGCGCGCCGGTGCTGTGTGGAAATCAGCCCACCTTGCCGGGCGCCGGTGCCGTGTGGAAATCCGCCCACCTTACCGGGCGCCGGTGCCGTGTGGGAATCAGCCCACCTTGCCGCGCGCCGGTGCTGTGTGGAAATCCGCCCACCTTACCGGACGCCGGTGCCGTGTGGGAATCAGCCCACCTTGCCGGGCGCCGGTGCCGTGTGGGAATCAGCCCACCTTGCCGGTTGCCGGTGCCGTGTGGAAATCCGCCCATCTTCATGACAAAAATTTGTCAAATGACAGGCTCATGTGTGCTGATTTATGTGTAAGCGTGCAGCAAAAACCGTATTGACGGGGATGTGTTATTCAGTCGGCAGTGCTACGCGCCAGGGGAGCAGTTCGCCGACCCGGTTTATCGGCCAGTCGGCTATGACGTCAAGGGCATAGCGGAGGTAGCTTTCTGGCTCCACTCCGTTCATTTTGCACGTCCCGATCAGGCTGTACAGCAGCGCTCCCCGCTCTCCTCCATGATCCGAACCGAAGAACAGGTAGTTTTTGCGGCCCAGACTGACCATCCGCAACGCATTTTCAGCGATGTTATTGTCCGCCTCAGCCCAGCCATCATCTGCATAGTACGTCAGCGCCGGCCACTGGTTCAGGGCGTATGCGAACGCTTTCGCCAGTTCTGAGTGTCGCGACAGGGTTTTCATCTTTTCACGCAGCCAGCTTTCCAGGGATTTCAGCAGCGGTTTCGTTTTCAACTGACGTTCGGCAAGGCGCTGCTCCGCCGTCATTCCCCTTATCTCTGCCTCGATGGCGTACAGTTCGCCGATCCGTTTCAGCGCTTTCTCCGTCAGGGCTGACGGGGTGCGAACGTGCACATCGTGGATTTTACGGCGGGCGTGAGCCCAACAGGCGGCTTCCGTTATCCGGCCATCCCGGTACAGCTCGTTGAACCCGGCGTATGCATCCGCCTGCAGTACACCACTGAACCCCGCAAGATGGGTCTGCGGATGGATGCCTTTTCTGTCCGGGCTGTAAGCGAACCACACCGCCGGCGCCAGCGTTGACCCGGCGTTACGGTCGTCACGAACGTAGGTCCATAACCGCCCGGTCTTCGTTTTCTTATTGCCTGGCAACAGCACCGGGACAGGCGTGTCATCAGCATGGAGCTTACCGTCAGTCAGCACATAGTCCTGAAGCGCTTCTTCCAGCGGTGACAGTAGCCGGCAGCATGCATCCACCCAGCCCGACAGCAGTGAACGACTCAGCTCCACGCCCTGGCGGCCGTACATTTCAGACTGGCGGTACAGCGGGGTGTGCTCTGCATACTTTGAGATCAGCACGCAGGCCAGCAGCCCCGGTCCTGCGATACCCCGCTCGATGGGCCGTGAAGGCGCGGGGGCCTGCACGATGGCATCGCACTGAGTACAGGCATGCTTTTCACGTACAGTCCGGATAACCCGGAAGGCGCTGCGCATCAGCTCCAGCTGTTCGGCGGCATCCTCACCCAGATAGCTCAGCGAGCCTCCACATTCCGGGCAGCATGACGCTGCCGGCAGCAGCCGTTTTTCATCGCGGGGGAGGATTCGGGGAACGGTTTGCGGGTGCGGGTTTGACGCAGCGGGCGCTGCACGGCCGGGTCGTCAACCCGACCGGTAAGGGTATCATTTTCTTTCTGAAGTGCCTTCAGGTCAGCTTCCATCTGTGCGATACGACGGGAGATTTTTTCGGAGCAGCTGCCGAAGTTCATCCGGCGCAGCTTATCCAGCTGTGCCTGCAGATGGTCTATTTCGCGTTCACGCTCGTTCAGCTTTTCCAGCAGGGCACGGTTCAGCGCCTCCTGTTCGGCAAGGAGACGTTTCAGTGCATTGATATCGTCAGGAAGTGAGCTGCTCATACCGGGTATATTACCAGGCTCATTCAGCGTCGACCAGGATAAAGAGGCTTACAACATAGTCAGGGACGTAAGCAGTCTTTTAGGCTGCCGCCAGTCGATACCTTCAAGGAGCATTGCCAGCTGTGCCGGTGTGAGGAACACTTTGCCATCCCGGGCTGACGGCCAGGCGAAGCGGCCGCGCTCCAGCCGTTTGGTCAGCAGACACAGTCCATCGCCGGTAGACCAGAGGAGCTTTACCTGACTGCCATTACGCCCACGGAAGATAAAAACGTGACCTGACATCGGATCGTCTTTCAGCGTCGTCTGCACCTTTGCCGCCAGGCCGTTGAAGCCGTTTCTCATATCGGTGATGCCAGCGACCAGCCAGATCTTTGTCCCTGATGGTAATGGGATCAACGTTTGAGCTCCCGTATCAGCAGGTTCAGGATATTTTCGCTGATGGCACCATTCAGACGGAGTGATCCGTGCCGGAACGTCACTTCACAGCTGATATTGAGTGATTCAGGTGCCGCAGCAGCTACAGGTTGTGACCGGGGGGAGGTTGCAGGAACAACATCTTCGGCATCAAGTGTTATCGGGAGCAGCTCAGGCACGTTGTTTTCTGTTGTTGAAGGAGGACGTAGTTTTCCTTCGCGCCAGTACTGGCGCCACTTGAACAGCAAATTATCGTTGATCCCATGCTCACGAGCGAGTTGCGCTACGGAGATCTCTGGTCGATGCGAGAGTTCAACCATTTTGATTTTGAACTCAACGGGATAATTAGGGCTTTTTTTACGCACTACGGTTAATGATTTCATGGATAGCGTCCACCATATTTGGTGTCCACTATCCTCTCAGGAATATCAGGATCTGCCAGACGGTGCTGAGACGACGCTTACGGATGAAAAACGCATTTGATAAGACAAATAGGCAACCAGCATGCCGACGGTAAAGGTGCCGTTCAGCACTTCACCGGCGCCTTTCCACAAAATGATTGCCGATACCACGCTGCCGGTCAGAGTGTGGGCAATGTCATAGCACATCAGCAGACGGCTCTGGCGCAACTGCGTATTTCTTCGGGTGACATTGAGATTCAGCCAGGCAGCCTCACGGTATGGAGTAACCCCGTTTATTCTCAGACTCAGGATCCCGTTGAGGGTTTCAAGAAAATACCCTGACTCCCTGGCCCCGGCATCCCAGGCATCTTCTGCTGACTGCCGCAGGGAGGGATACCACAGTGCTCTCAGCACCCCGTAGATAATAGCTGCCAGCAAGGCTATCAGCGTCATTTCAGGACTGTACAACAGCATCATGCATAGTGTGGTCACCACAAGCAGCACATCCAGAATACCTTCCAGTATCTGTGCGGTCAGCGCATGCTGGATGGTATCAACTGCCTCAAAGCGGGCATTGATACTCCCTTTACTTCGTGCGTCAAACCAGGCCAGAGGGAGACGTACAAGATGATGGAACACCCGGGCCGTCCACTGCATATTAAAATTGACGGACAAGGTAATACTGGCCCACTGGCGGGCCAGAGACAGCAGCATCTGGGTCAGTGACAGCAGCAGCAGTGCAATGATAATGACGGTCAACAGACTCCGGTCTGCCGCTGGATTGGCCCCTATATTTCCATACACATTTTATCACTTAACCCATTACTGGTTCGCCGCCGCAGATATTCCCGTGGCGAACGATACCCCAGTGCACTATGCGGATGCCATTCGTTGTAATGTTCGAAGGCCTCCGCAAGGTTCCTTTACCGCTGTTAACCCGTCGGGTTTCGGCATGATGCTGATGTAATCGCGCTTCATCGTTTTCACGAAGCTCTCTGCCATCCCGTTGCTTTCCGGGCTACGTACCGCCGTATGTTTAGGCTCCAGTCCTACCATTCTGGCGAACTGACGCGTCTGATAAGAACGGTAGGCTGAACCGTTGTCTGTCAGCCACTCAACTGGGGATGTCGGCAGGCTGTTACCGAAGCGACGCTCCACGGCACCCAGCATGACGTCCTGCACGGTTTCACTGTCATATCCACCGTTACTGGCCGCCCAGTAAAGTGCCTCGCGATCGCAACAGTCCAGAGCGAACGTGACCCGCAGTTTTTCACCGTTATCACAGCTGAACTCGAAGCCGTCAGAGCACCACCGCTGGTTACTTTCTCCAACGGCCACTTTCCCTGTATGCGCCCGCTTCGATGGCGGTATTTCCGGTTTACGCTCAAGCAGCAGCGCATTCTGACGCATGATGCGGTATACGCGTTTGGCATTGATCACCGCCATGCCGTCAGTTTCTGATTGTCTGCGCAACAGTGCCCATACCCGACGATAACCATAGGTGGGCAGATCGCCGATAACGGTATGGATACGGGCCAGCGCGTCAGTATCATCAGGCTTGCGCTTGCACCGACGATCCTGCCAGTCCTTCGACTGACGGGCTATGGCATGCAGTTGCGCACGTGAGACCCGGAGGCAACGACTGACAAGGCTTATTCGCCATCCTCCGGTAACAAGGGCACGTGCGCTATCCACTTTTTTGTCGGCCATATTCAACGGCTTCTTTAGCAGCTCGTTTTCCATGGTTTCTTGCCCAACAGGCGCTGCAGCTCTTTAATTTGCTTCATCGCAGATGCCAGCTCCGACGCGGGCACAACCTGTTCTCCTGCGGCAACGGCTGTAAGGCTGCCTTCCTGATACTGCTTACGCCACAGGAACAGCTGACTGGCAGCAACGCCATGCTGACGGGCGACCAGCGACACGGTCATTCCGGGCTCAAAACTCTGCTGAACAATGGCGATTTTTTCCTGAACACTTCGCCGTCTGCGCTTCTCTGGACCTAAAACATCAATCATTCGGACTCCAACGACTAGTCTAAAAACTAGTATTAAGACTATCACTAACTTAAGTGATACCAACTGTCTGGAGATTCATGGGGCCAGTCTAGCCGCGACCAGAACCTCATCGATCACCATCTGATTGATAAGAGGGCTCCCCAGCGTCAGAACCTCCAGAGCCAGGGCGAAAATGACAATGCGCAACATAGCTGCCTGAAGGCCGGGTGTCTTACCTGTCAACTGGCGTAGTCGAATTTTCTTTCTTTCATCTCTGACCGTGAAATCGCCGGCTGGTGTCAGCTCCAGCGCAACGCCGGTGAAGTGTTTTCCGGCATCCTGTAGAGAGAGAGTTACCTTTCCTTTATCCGGATCATGGATGACCAGTTTGCTCCCTTGTACCTTATGGAGAACAACGAAATGATTTATGTTCCAGTGCAGAATGCACGGGAGAGAAAGCGATTTCAGGTCTTCCGGCTCTAACCGTACTGCACGTGAGGCCAGCCGGATACCTGACGCGCACTCCATCAGCCGCTGCAAGGTCATTCCCTGTGTACTGATACTGAATCGTTCACGGAGCGCGGGTACGTCCGTCAGCAGTCCATGCCAGCAAGCGATCATGGCCAGACACGCCAGTCCGCATTCAGCGGACTCTGTCTGACGGATGACGGGGAGGCGTTTTCTTCCTGTCCATTTGATTGGTTCCATTACAGTTTCCCTTTAAGGCTCCAGAGTGGTTCTGTCAGCCACTCCCATAAATGACGTGTATCAAGGCTGACATCTCCCTCAAGGACCATACCGGGACGAAGAGGTTCTTTTTTTCCATACGCCAGGATAAAGGTATTCTCAGGCTCTACAATGACGCGGTAATGACCTTCATTCTCCTTCCAGGTCACAGGGGATACAGAGAGTAAATCAGAGGGAGTCAGCGTTGTACGGCTGATTTCACGGATAGTCCCGTACTGAACGCCAAACTTCTGATAAGGGAAGGCAGCAAACCGCAGTGCCACCCGCTGCCCCGGCTGAATAAAGCCAGCATTCTGACTGGTGGCATAAAGCTCGATTTGTAAACGGGCATTATCCGGAACAAGCGTCATGACTGCTTCGGAAGATTTGACTGACTGCCCCTGGCGGATAAGTACGGCTGCCACAGTCCCGGACACAGGGGCAGTCAGCGTGAAATGCTCCTGACCTGCCAGTTCAATCAGCTGCTGCTGGAGTCCCTGCAGTTGCCGATCCAGTTCAGTTTGCCTGCTCTTTCCCTGGGCAATAAGATGAATCAGATCATCCTGAGCTGCGTCCTGTGCGGAGCGCAGTTGCAAAAGCGCCTGACGCTGGTTTTCAACATTTTCCTGCGCTGAAGACACCTCAATCTGTTTCTGCTGAAACTCAACATCAGAGACATAATGGGTGATAAGCAGCTTACGATAACGACTCATGACGGCTGTAGCCAGTTCTGCTCGCCGTTCTGCCTCGGTGAGGCGCTGTACTGCACTGCTTATCTGGGGTTGTAGCTCCGCAGTACGCTGCCGGATAGCCTGCTGTTGCAGGATGTTGTCGTGTTGTTCGAGGGTTTGCTGTGAGACCAGCATGGCGTGCTGGGTTTTCAGTGAGAGGCTCATGGCGGCCAGCGTGCCGGCGCCCTGGTCGTTATAATGTTCCCCACTGAGATGATATAATGCCTCACCGGCCGTTACATGCTGTCCTTCCTGAATGGTCAGGCTGGTGACATTTCCAGCGTACTGTGGGGTGATTTTTATCAGGCCGGATGAAGGCATAACGATGCCGGTGAGATGTGCCTTACGGGTATAACTGCCAAAATAAATAAACAGGATGATGAAGAGCAGTAAAAGAAGAGTGGTGACGGCACTGAATGTCATACCAATGAGGCCGGAATAATTATCTCACCATGAGATGTGTTATTCTGGTGCTCTATAGCTTCTTTTCTGAGTAGACTCATGATTTTCCATTTTTATTAATCTGTCAGTGTACAGGATGATGTGTCACCGCTCTATCAACAAGAGTATTTCATCAGTTATTAACTGACCCATACACATCAATTTCTTATATCGACTGCAGGGTGGGAAAGCTCAAACTTCTGGGTTGCATATGCGGAGCTCTTATTTATTAATTTTTGTCGCACCCTTCTTGACAACAAAATACTTTCTTTCACAACCAAGAAAAAATACATCCACCATCCTGTCAGAGCCTCTCGGTTAAAAATTTAGAATCAGCAGCTGTTATCTCTGTTTTTGGATGAAATTTACAGACCTACTTTTTTTCAAAGAAATTGCTGTTAGATGATATAATCTCACGAATGACTAACTTTATAAAATTCAACAATGCAGTCACTATGTAATCACTTATTTTTGCAGCGCCAATAGTTATAACACAGGAGAAAATAAAGCCTTTTAATATATTATCTGAGTGTAACGGGTTGTACCCCAATGAATCTAAAGATATACTCATTATATATAATGCACATATCAACTTAATTATAAATACAGCCGCTTTCTGGATTGTACTGACCAATCTGACGTCCTCTCATTTTAAGCATGATGTAGCTTTCCCACCATGCTTATTTGTGTTAATCAGCGAAATGGAACCCCTGACGGTTTATTACAGGTACTTGCAACGTCTCTTAGTGATGTCACGGCCTGCAATGCTAAAGACAAAGAGCCCCCTTTTGCAGCGACTATACCTTGAGCAGCACCAAGAAGCACAGACGTGATACATTGTCCATTTGAAAGAACGTATTTACCGGCAGCATTAATGCCTACTACGTCGATATTTGGAATTGCACCATACCCTGCTCCTGCGCCATTCAATGAAGCGTTCATAGCGGCATCACGTTTATCCCGGGCCCATTCTGAACCATGCCCTTCACCACCACTAACCTTTGTTATTTCCTCAAAAGTCAACGTCCTGATACTTGACATAGAAAAATCCCTCTTTATTTTTTAACATAATGTGCCCTTTCACTATCCCATGGACAAAATGTGTGTATAAAGTGAATAAGTGTAAATAAATGTAAACTTAAAGCAAAATATGTTCAAAAAAATCCTGCTGAAAGAGTTAATACGGTCAGCTGTAGCGGACTGCGCTTGTGACATCCGGTGATGTCACAGGGAACTAAGCTGTAAGAAAATCAGAGTCCTCATTCATCCCAGAAAAGGCGCTGGTTACTGGCCATGTACTAATCGCTTTTTTCCCTCCGGGGATCCGAAAACTGGCTAATTCGGAAGCCCGGTATTGGAGGTGATTAACGTATTCATGTATTAGGCTCCTGAGCGGCAAAGGTGCATAATGTGGTCCTCTTTGAATATGAGAACATGGCAATGAAAGATAACCAGAACGAAGTCGCTCGCGATATGTGGGTTGAAGCGTTGAGTTCATTGTTTAAAGGTGATTCCAAGGAA
>OIEK01000288.1_pt1 | contig 8892 bp, 10 predicted proteins | sample 1581821 | NCBI WGS metagenome assembly OIEK01 (sample SAMN03281017, study PRJEB24777) | human gut metagenome | isolation source: fecal sample PR221 from 1 month old male Chinese infant, caesarean... | reverse complement strand
ACTGCGTTTAACGACAGTAACCCCTTTAGCATTTTTTCTAGATCTTCTTCTGGAAGTTGTTTGACACGATTATTGACCGCTTGACGACTAACGCCAAGGATTTCAGCAATCTCGCTGACTGTCTTTTCAATACTCATAATAGCCTCATTTTCTCTTGAAATGTCTTACTATGAGAATATCACAATCACTCCTTTCTGTCAATTTGACTAGTTATTCTGGATACCTGAAGGGCTCTTTTTAAGTCACTTTTTCCTTTCACTCTTCAAACAATTTACTTGATAGGAAGCTAAGCTTTTGGTAAACTATGTGTGGGTATAAATGTATATAGAAGGAAAGTCTTTGACTTAAACAATCGGTACTTCCAAATTGGCTTTGGTCGGTATCAGATCTGTTGTATCTAGGAATGGTGGGAACAATTCCACAAGGTTTGGGATTTTCATTCTTGCTCCAATTATGGGTGGCATTCGAGCAACTTTGGTTGCAAAACTGCTTAATATTGAAGCATAAATCACATTATCTTCAACGGTTTGACTGTTGGAGTTTTTTTATTGTCACTTTACTCGCTCACTAAAGCTTCATATTGCCATCCAAGATTGAAAAAAGCCCTAAATTATGCCATAATAAACAAAAGCAAAATAGAAAGAATGAGTCCTATGAAAAACTTCCGTGATGATATTAAGGTCAATGATTTGGCCCAGCCCTTCTTAGAGGCAATCGTTGAACAAATGACCACTGTATTCGACCCTGAGATTGAGCTAGATATTTACAACCTTGGTTTGATTTATGAAATCACCGTCGATGAAAATGGCCACTGCTACTTCCTTATGACCTTTACTGATACTGGTTGTGGCTGTGAAGAGACTATGCCTTATGAAATCGCTGAAAAGCTAAAAGCCATTGACGGCATTAACTCCGTCAAGGTGGAAACCACTTATTCACCAGTCTGGAAGATGACACGCATCAGTCGTTATGGACGCATTGCTCTTGGTATCTCACCTCGAGGCGGAAAATAAAAGGAAAACCGATTGGACATCTCCAATCGGTTTTTTATCAGGCTAACAGCAGATAGACGATCACTTGTCATGATACTATAATCAACCGTCTTAGGATTTAACACAAAAAAATCACATCGAACAAATGTCCGGTGTGATTTCTTTTATGTTAGCAAATTAGGCTTTACCTGATTTATCCATGTTCCAGAAGTCGGTAACGGCACCACGAGATGCTGATGAAACGATGTGAGCATACTTACCGAGGACACCACGGCTATAAAGTGGTGGCAACTCAGTTTCAGCTTTACGTTTCGCCAACTCTTCGTCTGAAACGTGCATAGTAATTTCTTTAGTATCTTGGTCAACTGTAACCATATCACCTGTACGGAGGTAGGCAATAGGTCCACCAACCTGAGCTTCAGGAGCAATGTGACCAACAACGAGTCCGTAAGTACCACCTGAGAAACGTCCATCTGTCAAGAGGGCAACCTTGTCCCCTTGACCCTTACCAACGATCATTGATGACAATGACAACATTTCTGGCATACCAGGACCACCCTTAGGACCTACAAAACGTACAACAACTACGTCGCCATCAACGATTTCATCAGAAAGAACTGCTTCGATGGCATCTTCTTCTGAGTCAAATACTTTAGCAGGACCAGTAATGTTACGAACTTTAACCCCTGATACTTTGGCAACCGCACCTTCTGGAGCCAAGTTACCTTTCAAGATAATCAATGGACCATCAGCACGTTTAGGATTTTCAAGCGGCATGATGACTTTTTGACCTGGTGTCAAATCATCGAAGGCCTCCAAGTTTTCTGCAACAGTCTTACCAGTACATGTGATACGATCCCCGTGAAGGAAACCATTCTTAAGAAGGTATTTCATAACGGCTGGCACACCACCAACGTTGTAAAGGTCTTGGAAGACATATTGACCTGATGGTTTCAAGTCAGCCAAGTGAGGCACACGCTCTTGGAAATCGTTGAAATCTTCAAGTGTCAAATCAACGTTAGCTGCGTGAGCAATAGCGAGCAAGTGAAGTGTCGCATTGGTTGAACCACCAAGTGCCATTGTGACAGTGATGGCATCTTCAAAGGCTTCACGTGTCAAGATATCTGATGGTTTAAGACCTAGTTCAAGCATCTTAACAACCGCACGACCTGCTTCTTCGATATCTGCTTTTTTCTCAGCTGATTCTGCAGGGTGAGATGATGATCCTGGAAGACTCATTCCCATTACTTCGATGGCTGTCGCCATTGTGTTGGCAGTATACATACCACCACAACCACCAGGGCCAGGGCAGGCATTACATTCAAGTTCTTTAACCTCTTCAGCGGTCATATCACCGTGGTTCCATTTACCGATACCTTCGAAAACAGAAACCAAGTCGATATCCTTACCGTTAAGATTACCTGGTGCAATGGTACCACCATAGGCAAAAATCGCTGGAATATCCATGTTAGCAATGGCAATCATAGAACCAGGCATGTTCTTATCACATCCACCGATAGCAACAAAGGCATCAACGTTGTGACCACCCATAGCTGCTTCGATTGAGTCAGCAATGATATCACGAGATGTCAATGAGAAACGCATCCCTGGTGTCCCCATGGCAATACCATCGGCAACGGTAATCGTACCAAATTGAACTGGCCAAGCACCCGCGTCTTTAACACCTTCTTTGGCAATTTGACCAAAACCGTGCAAGTGGATATTACATGGTGTGTTCTCAGCCCAAGTTGAGATAACCCCAACAATAGGCTTTTCAAAACTATCATCCGTCATCCCAGTCGCACGAAGCATGGCACGGTTAGGTGATTTAACCATGCTATCGTAGACAGATGAACGGTGTTTCATGTTATTTTCAGACACGATATTTTCCTCCATAGTTAATAACTATTCTAATTTAAACTTCTACTCCTATTCTAACATAAATTGTCTAAAAAAACTGACCATTTACCAACTATTCTCCCTTTTTAAATTATGCTAAAATAAAGTCATGAAACATTTTGATACTATCGTTATTGGTGGGGGGCCTGCTGGCATGATGGCAACCATTGCCTCAGCCTTCTATGGCCAACAAACCCTCCTAATTGAAAAAAACAAACGTCTCGGAAAGAAGCTGGCTGGTACTGGTGGTGGACGTTGTAATGTCACTAACAACGGAACTTTAGACGATCTTCTAGCAGGCATTCCTGGTAATGGCCGTTTCCTCTATAGCGTCTTTTCACAATTTGATAACCACGATATCATTGCTTTTTTCGAGGACAATGGTGTCAAACTCAAGGTTGAGGATCACGGACGCGTCTTCCCTAAGACAGATAAATCACGGACCATTATCCAAGCTCTGGAAAATAAAATTCAGGAACTGGGTGCTAGCATCCTTACCAATACAGAAGTTGTCTCTGTCAAAAAAGTTGATGAGCATTCCAAGTTAAGTCTTCAGACCAGACTTTTACCAGTGATAAACTCATCGTCACAACTGGAGGAAAATCTTATCCATCGACTGGTTCAACTGGCTTTGGACATGATATCGCCCGCCATTTTAAGCTCCATGTCACTGATCTTGAAGCTGCGGAAAGTCCACTCCTAACCGACTTTCCCCACAAGGCTTTACAGGGAATTTCTCTTGACGATGTCACTCTGTCCTATGGCAAGCACAAGATTACCCACGATCTTCTTTTCACCCATTTTGGCCTATCTGGACCAGCTGCCCTACGTCTTTCCAGCTTTGTTAAGGGTGGTGAGATCGCTCACTGGACTTTCATTCCCACCAAAGCCTAGAAAATCTCAAGACTTACTTTGAGGAAAACCGTGAGAAATCTGTCAAAAACACCCTCAAAGCGCTTGTGCCTGAGCGTGTTGCTGAATTCCTAGCAGAAGATAAGGCTGACAGCAAGGTTAAACAACTGCACCCCAAAGACTTTGAAAGCATTATTAGTCAGCTTAAGGACATGGAAATTCCAATCACAGGTAAAATGTCACTTGCCAAATCCTTTGTGACTAAAGGTGGCGTTGACCTTAAGGAAATTAATCCCAAGACCCTAGAAAGTAAAAAAGTCCCTCACCTACACTTTGCAGGAGAGGTCCTTGACATCAATGCCCATACCGGCGGTTTTAATATCACTAGCGCCCTCTGTACTGGTTGGGTAGCAGGCATTCAGAGCCCTTGGGACTAGGAAGCTTTTTCAAATAAGGACAACAAAAAGGTCCCTTCTGTCATAGAAGGGATTTTTTATCTATTTCTCAAAGGAGAGGAGGGGATTCGAACCCCCGAGCCCCGTTAAGGACTACACGCTTTCCAAGCGTGCGCACTCGGCCTCTATGCGACCTCTCCACAACAAACGATTAACCTATTAATGGCTAATCGTTATTTTTAATCAAGTTTTCAAGAGTTAATCTTTAAACTGGGCCTCTACTCGATAGATGACCTGACCTTTTTCTGAGAACTTACGCTCATATTCAGTCATGACATTGCCTTCATAATCACTGGCATGAAGGTCCAACCAAACTTTGTTGAGAACCATTCCATATTGTGAAAAGCTCGCCAAACTGTATTCGAAAAGTCCACGATTGTCTGTCTTAAAGTGAATCTCTCCATTTTCAGGCAAAATTTGCTTATAAGTATCTAGGAAAGTCTTGTATGTCAAACGACGTTTCTCGTGGCGACTCTTAGGCCATGGATCTGAGAAATTCAGATACATCATATCCACTTCGCCATCTTCAAAATAATTGGTCAAGGCTGAACCATCCACGCGCAAGAGTTTGACATTTTCAGCACCCGAAGCCAAAACCTTATCCAATGCGTAGCTCAATACAGACAGCTGAATATCAATACCAATGTAGTTGATGTCAGGATTTTGCTGGGCCATTCCAGTAATGAAGGCCCCTTTACCAGATCCTACCTCGATATGGATAGGATTGTCATTACCAAAAAGCTCATGCCACTTACCTTTAGCAGCTTCTGGCTCAAGGATAACGTACTGAGGATGGTTAGCTAGGTGTTCCTCTGCACCTTTACGTTTTCTAACTCGCATGTCTACTTTCTAATATCTGTGCAAGGTCTCTCTGAATTTACGAAGTTCATAAATTTCTCGGTTGGCATGTTCCATATCACGACTATCAAAGAATTTTGAAATCTGTGTCAAATATGAAAACTGCCCATACCAGTAAATTTTGTCCATCACAAGGTCATTGTTCTTATAGCCATAGTATGACAACCACTGTGGCCAATGTGCCAATGGAATGTAATGGCTGAGGATCTGTGCCACATCATACATACGATCTGTTAGACGTACAGAATCCCAATCAACCAAATAAATCAATCCTGAGGTTGTGATAACAAAGTTACTATGACGAGCATCTCCATGAACAATTGTTGCAATTTCCGCACGAAACTCTGGAAGATGACGTTTCAAATCTCTAACAACGTCTTGAAGGAAGCCATTCTCACGCAATTGGTAAGCGGCATTTTCCTCCCACTCGTGTAGAAGATCGAAAGGATTTTCAATATGATAATCCAACTGCAAGAGTTGATTAACCAAATGTTTAGAGCGGTGCAAATTACCAAGAATTTGAATAATCTGTTTACTGTTCATGTCATGTTTGGTCAAAATACGACCATCAAGCCACTCCTGTGCACTCATCATGTCACCATTTCCCAGACGTTTAGCCCACAAGAGCTGTGGTGCAATCTGTTCCTTGGCAAGAGCTGCCAAGATTGGTGTTGTATTCATCTTCACAAAGACGCGATCTCCGTTTGGGTAGGTTCCCATATAGGCCTTACCACTATTTCCTTTGAGAGGTAGTCAGGCTCAAATCTTTATCTGTTGATGTCACCTAGGCATCTCCTTTTCTTTAGTCATTCATTTCTATTTAACTTATTTAATAGGTGTTAGTCAATCATCTTATTAAGCTTGGCTGGTAGGTAAACAAGGCTCAAAACTAGCATCATTCCAACCAAAATCAGACTAAACTTAAGGTCGAAGAGACAAATAGCCTGTACCATAGTCAGTACAAGTACAATCTGTGTAATCAAGCGTTTAAGATTGTTCACCTGCATGTCTTTTCCAACTGGCATAAGGTTAGCCATTCTCTGATAAGCAAAGTGCGATTTAAGTGCTGTGAGCTGGAAGAGCAAGAGGTAGTCAAAAACAACCACAAGCACCATAGCTAACCATTTTTCAGGAACCAAAAAGATAACTAGAAGTGTTAGGGCAAACAGGCGTAGGCTAAGGGCAAAGTAATCTCCAGAACGCAAGAAGGCTCTTAGGTAAAGATTGTACCAGGTATGTTCCTTGTCTTTCTTTGTACGTTTGAGAATAGCATCCAAATAAGCACGGCGTTTAACACTCGATGTAATCCCCTTAACATTGGTAAAGAGTGAAAAGAACTTCAGAATCGATTGTTGACGCTTATTTTCCGCTGCAATAGCCTCAGTCCAATTCAGGCCAGACTGCTTATAAAAAGGTTGAGCCTTTTTCTGGAAAATAAAGTACTTAAGAATAGCCATAGCCACAGCTACAAGGATAACTCCCCAGACTGGAAGTCCCAGGCTAAAAAGAGAGGAATAACCAAAATGAAAATCAGGCTTTGTACGATTACCCAAAATCTAAAAGCACGCCCCGTTGCCTTCTTAACATGGTCAAGCACCTCTTCTTCCTTCACCAAAAGGTAATGTTTATCAGCTGGCTCTAAATAAGTCGCAATATTCCCCCAGAAAGGTAATAAAAGACAAAGCACAAGCAAGCCAAGAATGATTCCCCACGGATTCTTGGAAATGTCGAAGCAACTGGCTATACTGAACCAATACAAAACCTAGCAGAAAGAGAAGAACCAAGATAAAATGATCATTAAAAACGTAGCGACTATACTTAGCACAGCTGGGCATTGAATCGCTTGCTACGCTCCTTAAATAGCTTAGCTATCATGACAATTCTCCCTTAGTTAACTGCATGTAGATATCGTTAAGACTAGCACTATCGTCGCCAAAAGTCTGACGGAGCTCCTCGAGAGTCCCCTGTGCTAAGACTTGACCGTGATGCAAGATCACAAAGCGATCACACATCTTCTCAGCTGAATCCAAAACGTGGGTAGACATGAGAATCGCCTTGCCCTTAGCTTTTTCCTCAGCTAAAAGCTCAATTAGGTCGGAGATTGCCAAGGGATCCAAACCCAAGAAGGGTTCATCAACAATGAAAAGACTGGGGTTAACAATAAAGGCACAGATAATCATAACCTTCTGCTTCATTCCCTTTGAAAACTGAGTCGGGAACCAATCTAACTTTTCATCTAAGCGAAAGAGTTTGAGGTACTTGTCCGCACGTGCCATCCCCTCAGTCACATCAAGACCATAGGCCATCAACACCGTTTCCAAATGTTCACGAAGCGTCAACTCTTCATAGAGACTTGGCGTTTCAGGAATATAGCCAATCTTCTGACGATAGCTAGCTGAATCTTGTTGAATAGTTAACCCATCAATGGCAATCTGTCCCCCATAAGGTGTTAAGAGACCAATAATCTCGTTAATTGTTGTTGATTTCCCAGCACCATTAAGACCAATGAGACCAACTAATTCACCATCAGCCACCTCAAAAGTCACATCTTTTAGGACGGGAATATTAGCGTAACCACCCGTCACCTTTTCTAATTTAAGCATTATCTTTTCTCTCTTTGGTATGATATAATCTATTATAACAAAAACTCATGGAAAGGTCGTTATTATGGATAATTGTATTTTCTGTAAAATTATATCTGGAGAAATCCCTTCATCAAAAGTCTACGAGGACGACAAGGTTCTAGCCTTCCTCGATATTTCACAAGCTACAAAAGGACATACCTTGGTTATTCCTAAAGAGCACGTTCGTAACATCTTAGAAATGTCTGCTGAGACCGCTGAGACTGTCTTTAGCCGTGTTCCAAAAATTGCTCGTGCCGTGCAAAAAGCAACTGGAGCAATCGGCATGAATATCCTTAATAACAACGAAGAAGTTGCTGGACAAACCGTCTTCCACGCTCATATTCATCTCGTTCCTCGTTACGGTGCAGACGATGGTATCCACATGGGATTTGACGAACACGAACCAGACTTCGTTGCCCTGGCCGACCTTGCTGACAGCATCGCTAAAGAGGTAACAGAATGAAAATCGGACGCTTTCTAGCTCTTGGAACTCTTGCCTACGGTGCCTACTACGCCTATAAACGACGTGAAGACATCAAAGAGGAAATCCTAGACCTCAACCAATCACGAGAAAATATCTCTCACGATCTGGACAATATCAAACGCAACCTCGACATCATCAAGGAACAAAACCTTGTTCTCGCTGACATCAAACAAGACCTCAACTATAAAAAAACGCGTCTTCCAAAAAGACCTCGAGCCCCGACTCAATATCATCCAAGAACGCTTGAAAAAATATCAAAGTGACGATAAAGAATAAAGGTAAGTAGCCTATGCTACTTACCTTTTGTTATTCAGTTTTTTCAGCATTAAAAGAACTTATAGAGACTTGAGTTGTTGTAAACTCATTATCACCCTTAAACTGAGAGAACTCAAACAGAGTCTTACCAGATGGAGCCCAGTTATTAGCAGATACGTACTGCGTACCAACTGTAACACCGTCAGCATTTACCAAATTAATTGTTAAGTAGATATCTTTTATTAAATATTCTGTTGTATTCTCAACTGTTGCAGAATAATATTTTGTATATTCATTAGATTTAGTATTATCTACTGTAAAATTGATATTCTTAACAAGATTTTCAATAGCTTCTTTCTTTGCATTGTTATCTTTAACTTCATTTCCTTGAGCAAGTAACTCTGATAAACTATCTTTATCTTGTACTGGAATAGAATTTATTTTATCTATTGCAGAAAGTAAGGATGTTCTTT
>OIEK01000285.1_pt1 | contig 8946 bp, 5 predicted proteins | sample 1581821 | NCBI WGS metagenome assembly OIEK01 (sample SAMN03281017, study PRJEB24777) | human gut metagenome | isolation source: fecal sample PR221 from 1 month old male Chinese infant, caesarean... | reverse complement strand
TTCTCCTCAAAAACTACATTTCCACAAGGGTCCTTTTCGTCTCTCAGACAAGACCTCGCCCCAGTCACTGTCTGGTAAAAATCAGAGACAATTTCCTGCGGCGACTGCATTTCCAAATCTTTTAAGTGCTGATCGACGGTCAGGCTTTCTTCCCTGACATCACCCAAACGACTGAAAGTGATTTCTACAATATCTGTCCCATAAATTTCTTCCAGACGGGCACGCACATTGATACCCTCTAATTCCTTACGACTGGACAGTTGAATATCAAAGGCAAACCAAGCCTTTTGACAAGGCTGTTCCTTATAAAATTCAGGTGACATCAAGGTTTCAAAAGGCGCCTGCAAGGTCAAAATCGGCCGTCTGACCTCTAAAGAATGGAAGGTCTGAGACAAGTTACCAGTCGCATCCAATTCAAGAATATAAACACCCTTTTCTTCCTTACGTTTGGCTTCTTTAACATTAAAGGCGACTGGACTGCCTGAATATTGCACGCGCTTGGTCGGACTGGCAAAGCGGGTATGGATATGCCCCAAAGCCACATAATCGAAAGCCTTGAAAAGGTCACTGGTCACATTGGTAAGACCACCCACCGTATTGCTGGTTTCAGACAGCATCAGTTCTCGAAGACTTTGACCATCTTGGTCATCTTTCTTAGAAACCGCAAAATGCGTCACCAAGACATGGGCCTTGTCAGGATCAAAGGCATTTTCCATATCCTCAAGAATGTAGGCCAAGGCATCACCAATCCCCTGAATCTCTTTATCCCCATCATCCTTATAATAAATCCGAGCATCAATAGGATCGATAAAGGGAAGAAGAAAAATCTGACAATCCTCCAACTCAATCGGCTCAAAAGGCCTCCTCCAAACGTGTGCTTAAATGAAGACCCTGAGGTTGAAAAAAGTCTCGCCCAAAATGCAAGCGTTCAGCCCCATCGTGATTGCCACTGATGGCATAGACAGGAATCTGCTCCTCTAAGACCAAACGTGCCAAAGTCTTATTAAAAAGTTTAATCGCATCCACAGGCGGCACCGCACGGTCATAGAGATCCCCAGCAATGATGACCCCATCCACCTGTTCACGAATTGCCAAATCCACTATCTGTTGGAAGGCCCACTCCTGCTCCTCCAGCAAAGACCAGCCATTGAGGGTTCGCCCCACATGCCAATCTGACGTATGTAAAAACTTCATGACAGTCTCCTCATTCGTTTTGTCTTAACTCTATTGTACCTTATCAAGCTGAATACTGCTTAAAAGAATTCATCAAACTTCGAAAGCTTTCCATGCTTTTTATCTACAAAGACCAAAAATACTCTCCCGAGCAATTCACTCGAGAGAGATTTTATTTTTAGAATTTATGAGAGATAAGGTGTGGAAATCTTAGTCTTGGTTTTTACGACGATTCATAGCCGCAAGTCCTGACATGAGTCCCATAACAACAACACCCATTGCTGCGAGGTTGTTATCTGTCTCACCTGTTACTGGCAATTGTTCGTCGCCTTCTTTAGCTTTATCAGAACCATCTGCCTTCTTACCATCTTTGTTTCCAGATTTCTTCTTATCTGAACCTTTACCATCTGATGCGCCATCAGCCGCTGAACCAGATCCAGAACCTTTAGACCCCTTAGATCCGTTTGAAGTTGCTTTGACAGCTTTAGATGTTGAGTTTCCAGATTGTCCGCCATTACCGTTTGATGGTGTTGAGCCATCTTCGACTTTACGGTAGATGTAAGTCACGACTGTTTGACCTTCTGTCATCTTGTCTGTAGATTTACCTTCTTGACGAATCAATTCGTATTTCACACCGTTACGGTAGATATAACGGTCACCGTGAACATCAACCTCTGAACCAACAGAGTTAGTGATTACAAGTGGCATCTTGATTTGGTTACCATACTCATCACGGTAGATAACGACGATAGTACCAACTTCTTTGTTAACTGCTGGTTTAGCAGGTTCTGCATTAACCACCTTGTAAACAACCTTTGTATCTTCACCTGGGTTGCTTGGTGTCACACCAGTCTTATCAGCCTTGTAACCTTTCACTTCAGGAACAAGGGTCATAGCAGCCTTAGTTGGATCGTTAGGATCATTTGTGTAAGTAACTGCTTCAACACCTGGGATTGGATTACCTTTTTCGTCAACGGCAATAATCTTACCAAATTTAGTGTAAGTGACAGTCTCAACCTTGCTGTCCATAGTCACATCTTGAGAAGCCACACGACCTTTATCAGCGAAATAACCGTTAACCAATGGTGTGATGACGAGGTCAAACTTAGTCTTATCTGCCTTCCATTCACCTGCTGTAAGAATGTCACCTGTTACAGAGTCAAGAGTCAATGAACGTTTCCATTGTGCTTTTTTGAACACTGTCTGCTGGCAATTTAGCATTGCTATCTTTGCTTGCATAGTGAACAGTGTATGTCACATCTTTAAGGTAAGCATCCTTAGCTGGCCATTTTGGACCATTTGGTTGGTTAGGATAGATTGGTGTTCCTGGTTCGTGTGCATTGTCTGGATTAAAGTCAAGTGCTACACGTTTGAAGCTTACTGTCCAAGCTTGGTCAACTGTACTATCCAAGTCGAATGTTGCACCAGCTGGGTAACCATCTGTCACAAGGACATAGCCAAGGTCCTGATAATGTTTGATACGTTCAGCTGTTGAATAGTTAACTGCTTCGCCAGACTTACCAGCCAAGGCAACAGTTTCAAGGGTTGAACCACTTGTTTCATCACGGTATACAACACTTGCTTTTTGGTCATTCTTCACATAAACAACCTTAGTATTGCTAGACAAGTCACCTGGTGTTGCAGGTACTACCTTAGCAGTGTAACCTGGGATAGTTGGCAAGTTCTTATCAACTGCAATCATCTTAGTTGGATCGTTAGGATCATTGATGTAGGCAGTGTCAGATACACCTGCAATTGGGTTACCATTTTCATCGACAATGACGAATTTACCAAAGGCTTTGTAGGTTACTGTATCAGTTGCTTCTGGAGCATCTGGTGTAACTGTCTTACCACCTGCTACAGCTTTATCCGCAAAGTATCCATTCACAACAGGAACCTTAACTGTACCGTAAGTGTGGCTAGTTTCGTTCCAAGTCACCTTACCAGTCGCTTGGTTATCCTTACCTGCAAAGGTATAATCAGATTTCACATCTGCAGCTGGTGTCTTATCACCAGCACCTTGGAAGGTAACAGTTTGTTTAGTCGCCTTAGTCACATCGTTAACGATTGCTACGTAAACGACACGAGTATCTTCACCTGGATTTGATGGTGATGCAGGGATAACTTTAACAGTGTAGCCAGGAATGCTTGGAAGCGTCTTGTCGATGGCAATCATCTTAGTCGCATCATTTGGATCGTTCGTGTAGGCAGTTGTTGATACACCTGGAATTGGATTTCCATTTTCATCCACAGCGATAAATTTACCAAAGGCTTTGTATGTCACTGTGTCTGTTGCATTTGGTGCATCTGGAGTTACTGTCTTGCCACCTGCTACAGCTTTATCAGCATAGTAACCAGTAACAACTGGAGTCTTAACTGTTCCATAAGTGTGAGTCGTTTCTGTCCAAGTTGTTGTATTAGTTGTAGGATCTTCTTTACCGTTGAAGTTAAAGTCATTTTGAGTGTTAGCAGCTGGTGTCTTCGTATCAGCACCAGTGTAAGTCACTGTTTGACTTGTTGCTTTAGTAACATCTTTCGTGTCTTTTTCAACGATAATGTGGTAACGGTAACCTGGAGCTAGGTATTGACCACCACCATTGGCATCAATTGAAGCATCCAAACCTTGTGAACCGTTGGCAAATTGAACAAGGTCAACGACACGGCTTTGGTTACGGTCCCAAGTACGTTCTGAACGGATAGTTGCAATACCGTTGTTATAGTCGTATTGACGTTCTGACTTCAAGACATCTACGTAAGCATTAGCTTTAGATTTGTCAGCAGATGCATACTTGATGCGGTATCCTGCTGGTACTGGTGGAAGTTCTGTTACACCAGCATCGTAGATTTTATTGTAAGTCTTACCGTTTGCTGTGATTGTTTCAGTTGAGTTATTGATACGGTATGTTGAAGATCCAGGAATCTTGTTTCCTGCTTCATCGACATAGTCAATAATACCAAGGTTAGCGTAGTTAACAACAACCATGTAATTACCGTTTGTAACGTAGTCATAAGGTCTCATTACTCCACGGTTATCACGACCGACTTTGAGGTGGTTGATGTAATCAATATTAACAAAGTATTGTTGACGCTCTGGCAAATAGGCAAGTTTGTAGCCAAGGTTTGTCAAGTCAGGGTTTGTTGAGCCTGCTCCAGCATTTGTCAAAACAGCAACCGCATCAGCTGTACGAAGGCTACGGTTTGATACCGCAAGTCCCATAGCATTGATGAGATTTTCAGAGTTAAGACTTGCTTCAGCAGCATTCAATTCACTACTTGTTACAGCTAACTCGCTAGTCGCTACTTTAAGGACGCTATTTACAGCGTTAGTTGTAGACTCTGCACTTGCAGTTTCTGCTGCAGTCGCAACTGAAGCAGCCGCACTTGTTGGTGCTGATACTTGACCAGCAGCTGGAGTTTCTGCTACAGCTGTTGAGTTAAGAGCTTGTGCACTAGTAGCTACAGATGAAGCAGTCGCTGCTGCAGACTCAGAGCTCGCTTGCGATGCAGCCTGAGAAGCTGCTTCTGAACTAGCTGCTGTTTGACTAGTAGTTGAAGCTGCCTGGCTGTCTTGAGTTGCTGATTGTGGTTGTTCACTAGCCAAGGCCACAGTAGAGACTGAACTTGGTGCGTTTTCTGTTGTTGCTGGAGCTACTGATGCTGTTGTTGGCGTTGATTGCTCCACGACGACATCTGGCTCAGCAGTTGTTTCCATACCTGCGGTAGTTGGTGCTACCGTTTCATCAGCTTGGGCACCCTGTGCATTTGAGAAGATTGAAACTCCCAAAAGTACAGAGGCTACACCAAAGCTGTATTTTCTTAATGAAAAACGTTGGCGTTTATTAAACATATCTCTCATAATAATAAATTTCCTCAATATCCAAATTACTTTATATACAGTTTCCATTTTATACTATAATTATTAAATTGTCAAATATATACTAATAATTGTGTAAAAGTTTAACTTTTATTAGAGAATATTAATTTAAAACTTTTATCTAAGTGCTTTGAAACTTCAAAACGTTCGTGCTTTTATTTAGCACAATTCCCTATTTTGTCAGTTTTATAATTTTTAAAATACTTTTATATGAAAGCATCTTTTATTAAAAACCTTCGTCACTCTAACCTTATTTTTTAGTTTTGGTGATATTTATTAAAATACAAAACTCTCTCCCTTCAAAAAGAAAACGTTTTAATGGCTCAACCCACATCTCTCTCAATCCCTTGCCAATACTGACCTAGAGGCTCCTACTTCCCATATTCTCAACAGATTCAAAAATCCCTTTGGCATTTACCAAAAGGGATTCTTTCACCTATTATTTGAAAATAGAACTTGTGAAACTGTCTGTCTCTTGAAGAAGTTTCTTATAGACAGCTTCTTTGAGTTTTGTCGTATGGCTTGTTGACACAGATTTATTGCCATTATTATCTGTTTTAAGACTTGCAGCGTCTTTGGCTACTGCCGCTTTAAACAAGGCTAACAAATCATCGTAAGAGCTTACTGATGTACCGTCAACAGTAACTGTCGTCAAACCATGAGACGCTTTTTCTTTCACTTCTTTGAAGTAGGCCTTCTTGAAGTCTTCTAGGGAGTTGAACTGACCATCAGAAATCTTGTTAATGATAAAGTCATCACCAAGGGTGTTCTTACCAGCCGCTTTTGCTTCTTGTTTGTACTTGTTGGTCGCATAACCTAAGAAGCCTTTTTCATAGCCGTAGTAACCCCAGAGTCTAAAGGTATTGTGTTTGAAGGACATGGCACCTGGAGAGCCCTCACTGGTATTACCACCATAAATGGCAGACATCATTGGCACATTGACATAGGCAGAAGAGAAGTCCTCAGGTTTATAAACACCATTTCCAGGGCCACGATTGGTCATGAAGTTATTATCCACAAGGTCATCAATAGAGGTCAAGCTAATAGCCTTTTCGCTATCACTTAGAGCACGCACCTTGTCGTATTGGTTTTTACTATTGCCTCGTAGCTGTTTGTCTACCTTCTTGAACCATGCGTTATTGAGCTCTTGCTTGCCTTGACTGAGAACTGCTTCTCCTTCCAATGAATCAAGAAGCATAAGGGTATCGTTGTAGCCCTTCATGTAACGGTCAATGGCTTCACGCGAGTTCAACTTGTTCGGATTGGTGTTGTACCACTGGTTACCATCGTTTTCTCTTTCAAAGGCCATGTTGAGTCCTAGAGCACCGTATTCACCCTGGTGACCCTGAGTCGCTGGTGATTGCAACATTCCTTGGGCATAAGCTTCAACGTCTGTTCCTTCACGACGACCAAAACCTCCAAAGTAGGCAATACGGTCATTGATATGAGTTGTTTCATGGGTAAAAGCTGAAGCACCGTACTCGCTAATCATGTTAGACATGACATAAGTAACCTTGGCACGATTATCGTATGGGTTGTCGTAGATGGCAGCATAGGCACCTGCCATGGCTCCGTTATCACCGTAGTACTCACCAACTGGTCCATAGATTTCACGGATTGGCGCATAGACTTCCGTACTGTTCTTGAATTGGCCGTAGCGCTCTGGCCAACCTGGCCAACCATGACCCCAGACATAGAAACCTTCCCAGATTGGATTGACAATGTCTTTGAACAATTTGTTTTTGACATTATCTGCAGCCAATCTTTGCCAGAAATCAAGATAGTTGATTTGACGTTGGGCCGCTAGATCAATCTCTGGTTTCAACTTCTCTAGGGTTGTGTTGTACTTGTTAGCTGTTCCATAAGACATAGTATCATAGGTAGAAATCAAGAACATCTCTGTCTTATCAAGGTTCAACAAAGGCAAAAATCATCTTGCGGTGGAGACCACGACTTAAGGTTGTCATAAACACGATACTTATGCTCACCAACACCTTCATTTTGAGAGCCTTCTCTACAACGTAGACCTTTATCCTTAGCAGCATCGATGAACCAATCATTCATATTGTCGATAGTCGTAAAGAGTTTTCGGTTGTAGTTAGGAAGTCGGTGAGATCACTAGAAAGGGTACTTTTGGCGAGAACTTCACCGAAAGCATCGTAGGTTCTTGAACCACTGATATTATTTTCCTTAGAGCCAATCTCAATCAAACGGTCAAGGACATCCACATTTTTACCATAGAAATCTGGTTTGAAGAGCATGATTTCTTTGATGTTAACATCATCAAACTTCACACCGTAATAACGATTCAAGTAGGTCAACCCTAGCAAGAGGGCTGCTTTATTTTTCTCGACCTTGTCAAGAATCATTTGTTGAGCAGCTGGTGATTGGTTAAGCTGGTGATCTTCATTTTGAACCAGCTTAGTTACTAGGTTAGTCAAATTAGCCTTAACAGCGTCAAAGCTTTCTTCCAAGAAGAGGTTCTTGATAGCATTGACCTTATTTGGACCAGTACGGCCAAGTTTTTGGTAAATCGGATCAGACTGCAACTCAATCGGTTTAAGGATATCAACAATCCCATTGATAAGGCTCGAGTGATCTTTTTGAACGATATTTGGAGTGTACTTGATACCCAAATCAGAAACAGTATATTCCTTAACGTTGCTCAAGCCTTCTGAACTCTCTGAAAGCTTGAAGTAGTCTTTGCTACCATCAGCGTAGTGAACAATAATCTTATTAGAAGCACTTAGGTCAGTGACAAAATTACTGTCATTCATTGGAGTTACTGAAAGCACTTCTTTAGTGTTTAAGTTGTGATCTTTAGCCAGTTTGTTGGCTTGGTAGACAATATAATCCTTGTTATAGAATGGCTGGAATTTCTCAATATTCTTGTAAGCCTGCTTGTATTCTGGATTATAGTCTTGAATATTGGCAAACTCTGCTTGACTAGAAGCCTTATTAAGAGTATTCAACGCGTATGGCTCGCTGACAAATGTATCAGCTGTAATCTTGTAACCTTCGACACGCTTGTCAGCCTCTTCTTTAGTCAAATGTTTGAGTTTTTTAGGACTCTTAGTATCTTTACCAGTGCCATCTTCGGCCGAGCTATAGCCGACAACACCAAAGAGATCTTTGATATAAGGACCACCATCTTCATCATTGACATCATTCGAAGCAAAGATTTCTTGACCTTTAATAACCTTGGCATAGGTCACGTTATCTTGAACAGCACCGTATGGCCAAGTCTTAGCGACAATACCACCGACATTTCGTGTGTTTTTGACATCAAGAACACCCTTGGCTACTGAATTGGTCACCTTGGCCTTAGTTCCTGACTTCCAACTGTTAAGCATGTAAGTGACAAATGGCACCAGCATACTTGCATTGGCATTTTGAGCTGTAATAGTCGCATCCACATAGGCTCTGTTGACGAATCCCATGTAGTTTGAACCAGCAATCCCACCAACTGTTGAGTTATTACCGACAGAGTCAATCTTACCGATAAAGGCAACATTTTCAACCTTGCCATCTTCATCAATCTTATTGACGATACCAGCCACATCATTGTTACCAGTAACCGAACCAGTCACCTTAACATCTTCAATCAGACCTTTGTTTTTAAGGTTAAATCCAAGAGTCGCGATTTGATTTTGACCAGGGCGGTTGATATCTACATTTTCAAAGTTGATGTTCTTGATAGTTCCGCCATTGATAACATTAAACAATGGATGCTCTAAATCATAGATGGCATAGCGTTTGTCACCATCACTTAGCAACTTACCAGTAAAATTCTGAAGTAATGTATACTTGCCGTTTGGAATGACGTGACGAGCACTCATGCTTTGGCCCAGTCTAAATTCACCAGATGGATTTGCTTGAATGGCATTGACCAAGTCAGC
>OIEK01000284.1_pt1 | contig 9025 bp, 10 predicted proteins | sample 1581821 | NCBI WGS metagenome assembly OIEK01 (sample SAMN03281017, study PRJEB24777) | human gut metagenome | isolation source: fecal sample PR221 from 1 month old male Chinese infant, caesarean... | reverse complement strand
GCTTGACCAGAGTTTGGTGTCAACTGTTGCTGCGTTTGTGGTAGGTGCTGCTGCTCTATCTGTGACAGCTGTTGTCGTGCTAGTGGTATCTGCAACAGGAATGTTGACGCTAGCAGTATTAGCATCTGCTGCGATAGTTGGTGCTACCGTAGTTGCTGCATCATTAGTTGTGGCAGGTGTCTCTTGAAGCAAATCCTGACTGCTATCACCCGACTGATTCGCAGGATTTTGTTCATCGGCCTGAACCTGTTGATCCGCCAACAAAGCTCCACCAGCAACAGTAACCATTGAGAGTGCTGTTACCCCAATTGTCACCCAATTCTTCTTCACTTTATGCATTTTAAAGCGTACTTTTTGTTCCATATTATATACCTTTTTCCCTTATATTATTTCTATCATAAGCTATTTGACAAGAGAATACAATTACAAAACAGTAATATCAGTTTAATGTAGACGCCTTTCTTTTATCAGAAAGTTGGTCTAAATGAGGTTGCTCCTAAACTAGAGATGGCATAACTAACGATAATCATTAAACTAGGGACTTTTCAATAACTCCTCCCAAGCCTGCAAAATTAATGTAAATTTAAATAAAAAAAGCACCTGAACGACTGGTCCAAGTGCTAAAAACTGTTACACCGCTATAAGGAGTTACTGCTATCATCTCATCAGCCAAGGCAAATCTTCCTCTAAAATCAAAAACCAGCGAATGCTGGTTCTTTTTATCTATTTAATCATCTAGAGTTCTGAAAGGAAAATAATAATAATAATTTAGACAGGACAGGGGAAAAAATCTCTAGATTTTTAAAGTACATATTAATTAGCGACGCTGTCTCAATTCACCAGTTTTGGCATCACAGAAGAGGCGTTTACCACCAACATAGACATAACGTCCTTTAACTTGGCGACCTGAACCGTCAAAGTAAAGCTGTTTGCCATTGATGACCTGTTTTCCAGTCACTGCTTGACCTGCTGCGATTGAAGTAATACCAGCAACCACGTCCAGCTTCGACAAAGCGATTCACCACTTGCTCACCAGTGTGGGCATCAAAGTAACATTTCTTACCTTGGACAGTGAGCAATTTACCTTTGACTTGAGCACCGTTGCTACCAAAGTAGTAAACTTTATTGTTAATGTTTTGAAGACCTGTTACTTTGTGACCATCTTGGTTAAGGTAAGCCCATTGGTTAGCCGCAATTTGAATGAATTGGTTAATGACTGCTTGACCAGTAACGGCATCATAATAGCGTCCTTCAGCCCAGCCACCTTTTAGTTGGCTGTGATCTTTATTGAAGTAATAGAGTTTACCATCAATCACTTTTGCACCTTGAACGAGGCAACCAAAAGCATCCGCATAATACCAGTTGTTGTTTTCAAAGATAAAGCGTGAAACAGCCATTTCACCTGTTTGAGCTGAAATGTAGTATTGCTTGTTACCTTGTTGCATCATCTGACCTTTGATTTGACGGCCTTCTGAGTCAAAGCAGTATTCTTTACCATTGATGATACGTTTTCCTGTCACAGCGTAACCATGTTCATCTAGGTAGTACCAAGCTTGGTTTTCTTTATTTTGAACAAAGGTATTTACAGCCATATTACCAGTATCAGGGATGAAGTAACGGATACGGCCATCTGAGAAGCGAATAAACTTGTCTTTAGCTTGGATACCTGTTTGTGTATCAAAGTAGAAGGTTGTGCCACCCATTTCAAGGAGACCAGTAGCCATGTGACCATAACAGTCGAAATAGCGGACATCCTTACGATAACCTGCAAAATCGTAGAAACCGTTGATAGCTTTCACACCATTCTTATCGTAGTAATAAGTGTAGCCATCGCTACCTTTAACAAGTGAGTCACGAGCTTGAAGACCATTTTCAAGGAAGTAATAAGCCTTACCATCGATAACCTTTTCACCTTTGACCTTTTGGCCATATTGGTCGTAATAATACCATTGATTTTCGCCTACACGGACAAATGAAGACTTGGCATTGTTCGAATCAACACTTGGCTTAGTCTCGCCTGAGATGATTTGGTAACCTGAGTTATTTTGTTGATTTCCTTGTGAAATGATAGTGACATTAGCATTTGAACCGTTTGATTGACCTACTGTCACATTTGGAAACAGTTTATTAGAGTTCGAAACGATAGTCACGTTCGGCGTTGTTCCTGAAGCCGTGATGGTGATAGTTGTGTTTCGACCACCATTCCAATGAATGCCATTTGAGTCAGACGAACTCGTCGTAATTGTCGCAAAACCGCTAGCTGACGATGATGACCATGATGATGAAGACGAGTAAGAATACCAAGCTGAACTTGATGAGCTTGTAGAACTTGACGCACTAGCACTTACTGATGCTGAGCTGCTACTTGATTGGTAAGCAGAACCCGTTTGTGATGAATTAGAGTTTTGTGTTCCTACTACTTGTGAAGTTTGTGATGAACTAACTTGACCAGCTCCACCACCAACTACAGTCTGAGATGAGCCTCCTGTTGAAACAGATGATGACGACTCGTAGCCTGTGCTTGTTTGACTTCCAGAGTTCGATGGCACTGCTGACACGTAAGTGGCATCTTCTGTTAAGGTTGGCGAATAGCTTTCATTAATCAACGATGCACTTGATTCAATCCCAGCATCCGTTTGTTCAAAACCTTCACCATTAGGAAGTGATACTTCATCTGCTTGTGCAGATTGGTCTGATAAAAAGGCTCCACCCGCAAGTGCAACCATAGACAACGTACTAACTCCAATGGTTACCCAATTTTTCTTGACCTTGTGTAACTTAAATCCAACTTTCTTTTCCATAACATAAACCTTTCAATATAACTTATTTCTACATACTATGATAAGGGATATTGGAAACGAATACAATTACAGTCGCATAACCCTAGTCTCATAAGACTAACCTTCTAGCCATATTTCGCACGAAAAAGCAAGGTAAAGCTATGTAAGCAATACCTTTTTATCTTGGAAAGCTTTTTTAAAAAATCTCTTATATTTTATCAAATGACAAAGAAATCCTCGCTTTCAACTGTTTCCAACCCTCATACATTAGAATGAATGAACGCTATTTATAACTGAAGTAAGCCCCATATGGCGAATATTTTACGTCAACCTCATTATTTACTTACGCTATATTTATAATTTTAGAAAATAAAAAAGCAAGCCAAACAACTTGCCTAAAGACTTTAAAACTTGTCTAGCATGTCTTTTGATGCTTTTAGAAAGCTATTTGAAAATATTTTTTCTCTCCTTAAATAACCACTGTTTATAAAATTGCTTAAGATGATAGATTTTAATCTTTTTAACAACGCTACCACCTCGACATGTCATGACTGACCTCCTTGTTTGAACTGTAATCAGTTTATCAAATTCAGTTCACCATGTAAAACAGTTATAAAAATAGTTTAACATCGTTTTTAACGATATTTTTCTTAGATTTTTAGGAATTCTAAAAACACTGATTGCCTATTGGTTTCAAAGCAGGAAGATAAAAACACCTATCGTTGGATGATAGGTGTAAAACTCTATTTTAATTTCAACAGCAACAAGCTCCAAAAGGTTGCTACTAGGCTCAAAAGGATAAATAGGACTGTAACATTTTCTAGAAAAAGAAGACTAAGACCAAATCCTGTAGCAAGACTTACTATAAATCCTGTAAGGAATGGTTTCCCAAATGTCTTACTTTCCTTATTAAACTTTTGTAGACCAAATAGACCCAAAAGGAACAATAACAGTCCTGAATAAATAAGAAACACAGAATATAAACTTGTGACTTCCTGCTGATGGAACATTTCAAACGAGACTGTGATCAAGCTCAATCCAAAAAATATAGGATAGTGAAAATAGATCAGTGAATTGAGGGCTTGGACGGGTGTCTTGGTATCAAATAGTTGCTCAATCTCGGTAATGTAACTAATAAATAGCCCTACTACTATGGTAAAGACTAAAATGGATGATATGGTGATATGTTCTATCGAAAAATATCCAGCCACTCCGGTTAGCATCTCACCAAATGTAATGATAACAAAAAGTGACAAGCGCTCCATGATATGGGGGATGTTAACAGGCGTACTCTCTCCATATTGATTTATTTCTTTTAAGTTAAGAAAAATGATGGGCAATAACCATGTGGATAGGACACTAAGGATAGATAAGATTAAACCGACTTGGTGGGGAAAAAAAGAGAAACAAAAAGACCGATAGAACGCCAGCCTAAAATCAGTATGAATCGTTTAATCAATTTCTTGTCAGCTAGACTTTTTCTCTGTCGATACTCTAAAACATACTGAAGCAGTAGTAACAAAGAAACACCTGTAAATGAGCTGTAAAAATAGATGAAATTTCCCCGATTAAACTCTCCTGTAACAGTAGACATCGACATCAAAATCAGAATCATTTGTCCAAACATCAAAAGATTATTTTTCAAAGAGTTCTTACCAAACCGACTCGTAAAGACTGTCTGTACCATCCAAGAATTGATCATAATAATCATACCAATACTAAAGGCTAAAAATGAATACACTGGAATGTGGCCATTGTGAATGTGATGAATCAAGGCTGTTTCTCGACTTAATCCGTATACAAATACAAGATCATAAAATAACTCTGTCGATTCGACTTTTTTATGACTACTCAAAAGCAGATTCTCCTATTCATAACATAATGTGACTATTATACCACATGATACAAGGAATAGAGAAAACCACGAAAAGAGAATCTTAAAAATGATAAATGATTGACGTGGTTCATTTCGTCTGATAGCCTGACTGATATGAATACATTCTTTACTAACGGTTCCACGTCTTAATGGAAGATAGGCTCGGTCAAGAAATAACACAGAGTAATTGGCTTCTAAGCTTCGCTCATGAAAAGCAGCGACATTCTCCTGAGTTGCTTTTGAGATATTAGAAATTGTGGCAGGACTATAGTGATGACCATACATTCGCTCGATGATGTCACTAATTTCTCGAGTCGTTACACTGGTTTGATAGAGTTTGATAACCATCTCTTCCAAGTAGACATCTCGACGTCCATAAGAGGGGATCAAAGCTGGGGTAAAGTTTTCATTACGATTTCTTGGAATAGTTAACTGAACAGTCCCATATTTGGTTTCAAATTTCCGTGAATACGTTCCATTACGACTATTACCAGAATTATGGCCTACTTTTTCGTAAGGCTCATACCCTAAAAAGGCTGACAATTCTGCTTGAAGCAGATCATTCATAGCCGTTTCAAGAGAAGTACGGAAAAATTCATCAATATCTTGCTTTTGGGCTAGGAAGTTAAGTAGTTCTGTGCTAAACTGAGTCATAGGAATAAATCTCTTTCTAGTAATGTGTTGCAACTCTACCATAACGGATTTATTCCTTTTTGTGTTCACACAACTTATTTTACACTATCATTTCTCTTTTTTCGCGAATAAGATTGTCTTTATCGAAAACTTATTATCGTTTATCGATAATTATATATTACACTCTTTATTTCTCCTTGTCAACAACTTTTATCGTTTTTCGATATTTTTTTATCTAAGATTCAAAAAAATAGAAAAACCAGCTAAGAAAATCTTAACTGGTTACCTTACTTATGTTAATCACCTAGACTGGTCATACTTCCGTCTAGACTTTTTATGAGTTTAAGAAGAGGGATTCTACGTTATGAAAAAAAGGTAAAAAGGGATTTTGGAAAATGAGGGATGAAAGTTGTAGAATATGGGTAAAATTTAGCCTCTTCCTAGCATCAATACTAGTTTTGATAAACCTTAAAGTCTTGAGGATGCTTCTGGAAATTTCGATTGTAGGTTACTTTAATTTTTACTGTCATTGTTTTGTCCTCCTTTTTAGGAATGGTTTGGCCTAGCCAAAACGTTTTATTATCAAAACCTATCTCGTTTTGATGGTTTTATTATAGGTTGCCTAACTTAAAGAAAGCTTGTAATAAGCTTGAAGGAAACTTAAAACTCTCAGTGAGTTTACTGAGAGTTTTTCTGTCTAAAGCATGGATAAAATAATTCCCAAGACCAAAGCCACCCAGACAGCATAGCGAATTGTCGCATGATAGCGGTAACTTTCAATAACCTTGGGTAGCTTTGTAAAGAGATAGGCAATGTAAGCAACTATGGAAAGAAAATACCCTTTAAAATTCCAGGACGAGCCTAAGATACTAAAATCTTCGAATAGGGGCACAAGCATCAGTACAGCCGTAAGCATACACCAGACCGGTAAAAGCGTCCTTTCCTTTTGATGCTGTATATGGATAATCAGCTGAGCTATAAAACCCGCGACGTACATAATCAGTAATATCGAACAAGCTAGAGAGATAAGAAGTGAATAAAAATATAGGGTATGAAAGTCTGTCTTTCCTTCTATCAGCTTTGCCAATTCGGTAATAAACCAAATCAAGATGAAGGCGAAAAAATAAAATATAAGACCTAACATCATAAGAAACAAGGGATGCAAGATAGCAAAAAAATCGAGTTTTAACTGTTTCTTTTTCATGGGTTTCCTCCTCAATCAAACTCGCCTAGGCTTCTCAAATGAGCTCCAAGCACCTGCCAATCAGGATTCTCACGCCAATTAGGATCAGATACAATTTGGCTGGCCACGCGCCTTGCTTCCTCTAAGATATTATAGTCTTCCACAATATCAGCCACTTGAAATTCAGGAATTCCTGACTGACGTGTTCCAAAGATCTCTCCTGAACCACGCATTTTAAGGTCCTCTTCTGCTAGAACAAAACCATCCGTAGTCTCACACATGGCCTGCATGCGTTTTTTCCCGGTATCATTTTTAGGATTAGCCACCAAAACACAGTAGGACTGCTTATGGCCACGACCTACACGTCCTCGAAGTTGGTGAAGCTGGCTAAGTCCAAAGCGGTCGGCATCCATAATGACCATAACCGTAGCATTTGGCACGTTAACCCCCACTTCGATAACTGTAGTTGATACTAAAATCTGAGATTTTTTATCCTTGAAGTCCTGCATAATTTGGTCTTTTTCATCATTTTTCATGCGACCGTGCATCAGGGCCACTCTAGCTGAATCCCCAAAGAAATCTGTGAGTTCCTGATGAAGGGCCACCGCATTTTTCAAATCGAGAGCCTCAGACTCTTCAATCAAAGGTGAAATAAAATAGACCTGAGCATCTTTTTCCAACTCGCCCTTGATCCAAGTCAGTACGGTATCTAGTTGCTCATGTTTAACCCAACGGGTAATAATGGGCTTACGCCCAGCTGGCATCTGGTCAATGATTGACACATCCATCTCTCCAAAGGCAGTGATCGCCAAGGTCCTAGGGATAGGTGTCGCTGTCATCATGAGGACATCAGGATTGTCACCTTTCTCACGGAAAATACGACGTTGATTAACCCCAAAACGGTGCTGCTCATCAGTAATTACTAGCCCAAGCCTGTGATAAGTCACAGCATCCTGAATCAGTGAGTGAGTCCTACAATCATCTGAGCCTCCCCAGATTCGATTTTGGAAATGAGCTACTTTTTTCGTCCGCCGCCTTCATCCCAGAAGTTATGGACGCACTACCTCCTAGCTCAGGAAAAAGCCCCTGCAAACTCTCATAGTGTTGCTCTGCTAAGATTTCCGTCGGTACCATGAGGGCAGACTGCAATCCTGCCGTATAGGCCCCATACATAGCCAGGCTAGCGATAACTGTTTTCCCTGAACCCACATCTCCTTGCAAGAGACGGTTCATATGAGCCCCAGATTTCATATCAGCTAGGATTTCCGATAAACTGCGTTGTTGGGCTTCTGTCAAGGGGAATGGTAATTCTGCAATTTTGGCTTTGATTTTGGCTTCATCGTAAGCAATTGCTAGACCATTGGTTTCGGACTTATTCTCAGCCTTCAGTACCTGTAAGTTCATCTGGAAATAAAAGAGCTCCTCAAACTTGGTCCTACGTAGAGCCTGCTTATATTCAGCCAAATCTTTCGGAAAATGCATAGCACGCACAGCCTCTTGGCGTCCCATAAGACGGTACTTGTCCAGCAGCACCTGTGGGAGACTCTCCTCCAACAAATTAAGAGCCCCACTATCAAAAGGCTGCCTTTATTGCCTTTATCAGCTGGGCCTGACTAACACCCTGGGCCACATGATAGACCGGCTGCATATCGTCCTCAACTTGAGCCAATACTTTCATACCAGTCACAGCCGACTTCTTCTGGTCCCATTTGCCAAAAAATTAGCCACTTCTGCCCCCATCTCAATCTTGTCCACAAGATAAGGCTGGTTGAAGAAACCTAATGGCAATCACTGCCTCTCCTTGCTTGATTTTAAAACTCAGACGATTACGTTTAAAGCCATAATATTGCACATTGGCAGGGGTCACCACCGTTCCCGTAATAACAGCCTTTTCGCCATCCATCAGTTCAAAGATAGACTTACTCTTAAAAATCTTCATATCGGAAAGGAAAATAAAGCAAGAGGTCCCCAACCGTGTGCAAATCTAATTTGGTAAATTTTTCAGCGGACTTAGGACCAAAGCCTTTCAAATCCGCAATCGGTGAATCTAGTTGAATCATATCCTCTATCATTTCTATCGTGTTCTTCTCCTCGTGAAAAGAGGAAGCCTTATCAGCTATTATAACACATGAAAATGGACTTCACTAAAATCAAAAAATCCAGTATCAAACTGGATTTCTCGTTATTTATATTAGTCATAGCTACGAGGTACACGATCACTAAGCAAACAAAGGACCTCATAGTTGATAGTGCCGCGTTTTTCAGCCACCTCTGTCGCAGTGATACTTGCTCCCCATTTTCACCCATAAGAGTGACAGGAGTTCCTAGGGGATAAACCTTAGGAAGGCGAACAGTGATCTGGTCCATAGACACACGCCCAACAATTGGACAAAGCTGTCCATCCACAATAACGTGGAAACCTTGTAAATCTCTGGTCCAACCATCCGCATAGCCAATCGGAATGGTTCCAATAACCTCATCAGCTGTCGTCGTATACGTTGCACCATAACCCACATCTTGACCTGCTGGCAGAGTCTTAACATGAACAAGTGC
>OIEK01000283.1_pt1 | contig 9028 bp, 11 predicted proteins | sample 1581821 | NCBI WGS metagenome assembly OIEK01 (sample SAMN03281017, study PRJEB24777) | human gut metagenome | isolation source: fecal sample PR221 from 1 month old male Chinese infant, caesarean... | reverse complement strand
ACTGAATGTTGACGAACTGAACATTACGCTGGATAACGGCAGTAAATGGACCGGTGCGGCAATCTTTAAGTACAATGCTATTGGTCCGGCAGATATGTATGACGTTGCGGTTAACAGCCTGGAGCCGACGTCGACCTATGACAAATGGGGCAACGTTGTTGACAATAAATCCTTCCAGAGTGGCCTGTTCAATGTTGCGCTGAACAACGGTTCTCACTGGAACACCGTCAATGATTCTAACATCGACAACCTGACCGTTAACAACGGCTCTCATGTTGATGTGGCTAACGGTTCAAGCCTGCTCGCGGACAACATTACGCTGACTAACAATTCAGCTATGAACCTGAGCTCTGGTGGTCAGGTTGCAACCGATCATCTGAAAGTCGACAGCTACAGTAAAGTCGACCTGAACGATGAAACTACTTATCTGTATGCAAATACCATCACCGTATCTAACGGCGGTGAATTCAGCATCGGCGTAGGCGCTTATGAAGCAGGGGCTTTTGGTACAAATACCATGGACCTGAATAAAGGCGGCGTATTTAACATCAACAGCAGCGACTATGTGTTAGACGCAGACCTGGTCAACGCCCACACCAATACGAAGAATAAGTCTGATTCAACGTACGGTTATGGTGTGATTGCTATGAATTCTGATGGTCACCTGACCGTCAATGGTAACGGTAACCTCAACAATGCCGACCAGGAATTCAGCGTTTACGATGAGAATGACAACGTTGTAGCTGCCAAAGGTAACTACAAAGTTCGTATCGATAACTCTACTGGTGCAGGCCGTATCGCTGACTACAAAGGTAAAGAACTTATCTACGTCAACGATAAAAACACCACTGCAACCTTTAGCGCAGCAAACAAAGCTGATCTCGGTGCGTATACCTATCAGGCTGAGCAGAAAGGTAATACCGTCGTTATGCGCCAGATGGAGCTGACCGACTACGCTAACATGGCGCTGAGCATTCCTTCTGCAAACACCAACATCTGGAATCTGCAACAGGATACTCTGTCTACCCGTCTGACCAATGGTCGTCATGGCCTGGCTGACAACGGTGGCGCATGGGTGAGCTACTTTGGTGGCAGCCTGAATGGCGACAACGGCGTGATCAACTACGATCAGGATGTTAGCGGCATCATGGTCGGTGTTGATACCTTCGTTGACGGTAACAACGCGAAATGGATCGTCGGTGCGGCAGCAGGCTTTGCGAAAGGTGATGTAAGCGATCGTTCTGGTAAAGTTGATCAGGATAGCCAGTCCGCGTACATCTACTCTTCTGCGCGCTTTACTAACAACATCTTCCTTGATGGTAACCTGAGCTACAGCCGTTTCGATAACGATCTGTCTGCCAGCATGTCCAACGGCCAGTATGTTGACGGCGACTCCTCAACGGATGCATGGGGCTTCGGTCTGAAACTGGGTTACGACTGGAAAGTTAACGACAAAGGTTATGTTACTCCGTATGCCGGTATTTCTGGTCTGTTCCAGTCTGGTGATAACTTCCGCCTGAGCAACAACATGAAAGCGGGCGATCAGGACTACGATAGCCTGCGTTATGAACTGGGCGTGAACACAGGTTATACCTTCACCTATGGCAGCGATCAGGCTCTGACTCCGTACTTCAACCTGGCATACGTTTACGATGATTCTAACAACACTGCAAAAGTGAATGGCGATTCTATCGACAACGGTGTTGAAGGTTCTGCGGTTCGTGTTGGTCTGGGTACGCAGTTCAGCTTCACCAAAAACTTCAGCGCATACACTGATGTGAACTATCTGGGCGGCGGCGACGTTGAACAGGATTGGGGCGCAAAAGTTGGCGTGAAATACACCTGGTAATAAATCTGGCAGGGAATATATTTTCCCTGCTATTTTATCAGTATCCAAATTCCCGCCACGGATTGGCGGGAATTTTATTTTATAAGGGACTTGAATGATTTCATTAAGTAAGCCGCTTGCGGAGTTATATTTACTAGATGAATGTTTTTCCGCTCATGGTATTCCTTTTGAGTTAGCCAATGACGCCATTCTGACTTTCAATAAAATCGACCCGAATAACATTACCCTTGTCCTTCTGCAGGGTGAAATAGCTATTAGTCGAAAATATAACGATGTGCTATTAGTATTGCCAGGGCACCGTTTATCAAGGGCTAAGTACAGGTCTTATTCAACGCCCATCCGAGTATATATATACGCGCAAAACGAATGCTCGGGATATTACATTGCCTTCTGATTTAGCGATGACGCTCATAGATAAAAACCAACTGTGGCGTGAAGCGTTTGCGTGGCTGACATGGTGGCACCGCATTGCTGAAACCCGCGATTGTCAGCTTATTGGCAGCAGTACCTACGACCAAATTCGGGCATCGCTGTTAACCATGTCTGACTGGGACGAACAGCTTAGAGCGCGCGTTGGGGTTATTCAGTACATTCAGCGGCGCACCGGGGTTTCTCGCTCTGTGATTGCCGAAGTCCTGTCCGCACTGCGTAAAGGAAACTATATCGAAATGCATAAAGGCAAGCTGTTGAAAATCAACCGCTTGCCTTATGAGTATTGACCAACTGCCTGGCCAAATCAGGACGAAGGTGCAACCACCGGTTTATTGTTGCTCAATTCACTAACCAGATCGTTTACGCCATCGCTCATATTCACGAAACGCGTTAATGGCGAACGCGTGATCACCACGAACACACCGACATTACTTTGCGGGATCATCGCCATATAGGTAATGAACCGCCACCACCACCCGTTTTCTGAATAATTCCCGGATGCCCGTCTTTCGGTGCCATATACACCCAGCCCAGGCCTAACGCGTCGGCTTTACCCGGCACATCCATTCCGATAACACGTGTAAGCTGATTGCGCTGATAAATCAGCGTCTGCATACGATCTGCCTGGCTGTTACGGCTGTAGAAATCAGAAGAGAGGAATTGCTGCATCCAGCGCATCATATCGCCCGGCGTTGAATAAACACCACCGCTACCAATAGCCGCCAGGGTGTTATCGCATGGACTCGCGCCTTTTTCCGCCACCATCAGGCGACGACACTGGTCAGGTGATGGCGTAAACGTGGTGTCTTTCATCCCCAGCGGACGCGTAATTTGCTCTTCGAAAAGCTGAGAGTAGGGTTTCCCCGCCGCATTCGCCAGCGCATCGGCCAACAGATCAAATGCCAGGTTAGAATACGCCGCCTGGGTTCCCGGTGCCGATTTTAAGGTCGCCGTAGAGAGCCAGTTCCAGCGCTCTGTGCGGGTCGGCCAGGTAAATACGGTTCGCTTTGCTGCACCACCCGGTTGTTCACGCGGCAGTGCGCTGGTATGTGTCGCCAGGTTAACCAGCGTAATCGGCGCACCCTGATAAGTCGGTACACGCGCACCCGGTGGCGCATATTTGCTTAACGGATCGTTGAGTTTCACTACGCCCTGATCGAGGAGCTTCACCAGCATTTCGCTGGTCATAAGCTTGGAGAGCGAGGCAATGCGAATAACCGAATCAAGCTGCGGGCGCACGTTCGAACCAGGACGCGTTTCACCAAAGCTTCTGAATACCCGCTGGTTACCGTCAATCGCCACCATCGCCATCCCTGTTGCGCCACTGCCATAAAAAATATGGTTGGCATAACGATCAACAATATCAGACGCAAATTCAGCATCAGGCGACTGTTGTGCTGCATGCGCGCAAGTCAGTGTTAACGCGTAGAGCGTCGCGGAGAAAAACAAACAACGTTTCAACGAAAGCATCCGTAAATGAAAGAAGTGGATAATGCGTATTTATACTACCAGGCGGCATATTTCAAAGCACCGAAAAGCGCATTATTTCGCGAAATAACGTAACGAGGGGTAAACATGAACTTTTTTCCGGACCACAAAATAGCCGCTTCGTTGTGATACCCTTTTTCTTTCCGCGGCGAATTTCTGGAGGCGATCAATGTCAGGTAAGCGAGTGGTGATGGTAGTGGATATGCAAAATGGGGTTTTTGCGACGCCACGTTTTCGACGCGAAGCGTGTGTAGCGCGGATAAATCAGCTCACACGGGCGGCGGATACGGTGATTTTTATCCAGCATATCGAAAGCGGTGGACTGGAAGAGGGGAGCGAAGGGTTCCAGTTGCTGCCCGATCTTTACCAGCCTGATAACGCTTTGTATGTCACCAAAACCGCCTGTGACAGCTTTTACCGTACCCGGCTGGCGGAGGTTTTTACGCGAGCACGATATCTCTGTATTCGTCATGTGCGGCTGTGCGACAGATTATTGTTTCGATACCACGCTGAAAAATGGTGCCAGCCGTGGATATTCAATTACCGTAGCTGAAGACGCCCATACGACAGCCAACCGACCAGCGGCTCCGGCTGAACACTCATCGCCCATTATAATGAAGTCTGGCGCACACTTACGGTGCCGGATAACCCCGTTTTTCGTGAAACCCGTCGAAACAATTCTTCACGAGTGGCAAACGAACTAAGGCGTTACGCTCAGGTCTGATTCTACAGTTCGCACAACGCTCCCCCACCGCAGGAAGCTCCTGTGGCGGAGGTGTGTTGTGCGCCGTATGAGTAATGCACAAAAATAAGAAGTGAGCAGGAGAGTATTATGTTTAAGTCGTTTTTTTCCCAAAGCCGAAGCTGTTCTTTCTCTCGGCCTTTATTTGGGCACTGATCGCAGTCGTTTTCTGGCAGGCCGGTGGGCAGGTCTGGATAATGCGGCTGGTTGGCGCTTCTGAGGATGTTCCCATCAGCGCGGCGCGCTTCTGGTCCCTGAACTTCCTGCTGTTTTATGCCTACTACGCATTATGCGTTGGCCTCTTTGCGCTATTCTGGTTTTTCTACGCACCGCATCGCTGGCAGCGCTGGTCAATCCTGGGAACGGCCTTAATCATTTTCGTGACCTGGTTTCTGGTGGAAATCAACGTCGCGATTAACGCGTGGTATGCGCCATTTTACGATCTTATTCAAAAAGCGCTGAGTGCGCCGAATAAAGTCAGTATTGGTCAGCTTTATAGCGAAATCGGTGTCTTTTTGTGGATCGCCCTGATTGCGGTCACCGTTGCGGTGCTGAACAACTTCTTCGTGAGCCACTATGTCTTTCGCTGGCGCACGGCAATGAACGAATTTTATATGGAGCACTGGGACCAGTTGCGCCATATCGAAGGGGCGGCGCAGCGTGTTCAGGAAGACACCATGCGTTTTGCTTCTACGCTTGAAGACATGGGTGTTAGCTTTATCAATGCGGTCATGACGTTAATTGCTTTTTTACCGGTTCTGGTGGCACTGTCGCCACACGTACAGGAGTTGCCGCTGGTGGGCATCTGCCGTATGGTCTGGTGATTGCGTCCATCGCCTGGGCGCTCTCCGGCACCTTTTTACTAGCGTTTGTCGGGATTAAACTGCCGGGGCTGGAGTTCAAAAATCAGCGCGTAGAAGCCGCATATCGTAAAGAACTGGTGTATGGCGAAGATGACGTCAACCGCGCGAAACCTCATACAGTGAAAGAGCTTTTTTCTGCCGTCCGCCGTAACTATTTCCGTCTTTATTTCCACTATATGTATTTCAACATCGCCCGTATTTTGTATCTGCAGGTTGATGTGGTGTTCGGTCTGGTTGTCCTTTTTCCCGACCATCGCCGCCGGGGCGATTACTTTTGGTCTGATGCGCCAAATCACAAATCGTATTTGAACAGGTGCGCAGTTCATTCCAGTATCTGATAGCCTCCTGGACCACGCTGGTGGAACTGATGTCCATCTATAAACGTTTGCGCAGCTTTGAAAGCGAGTTGAATGCACCGCCAGCATCGCAAATGACCAACACTTTCAGTTAAGCAAGGAACGATATGCCTGTTTGCGCGCCGCGTCTTATCGCGACCACAATGACACTACTGGCGGGAATGATTCTCGCCGGTTGTACGACACCGAAAAACACAACCAGCGCAGAAGAGACGAAGGAGGCCGAAGCGGAGAAGCCCCGCGATGTGGCGAGCGTGGTCAGAGAAAAAATGCCCGCGAGTGTGAAAGACCGGGATGCGTGGGCGCAAGATATTGCCACCACTTTTAGCAGCCAGTCGATTGCTCCGACGCTGGAAAATATCTGTTCGGTGCTGGCGGTTGCGCAGCAGGAGTCTAACTATCAGGCCGATCCGCAGGTGCCGGGGCTGAATAAAATCGCCTGGAAAGAGATTGACCGCCGTGCGGCACGTTACATATCCCACTTGCCCTGGTACATACCGCGCTGGAAAAATTGATCGCCCAATGGCAAAAGCTATAGCGAGCGTCTGGACAAGGTTCGCACCGAAAACAACTGAGCGAGATTTTCGACGATTTTATCAGCGTCGTGCCGATGGGGCAGACGCCTTTTTGGTTCTTATAACCCGGTGCATACCGGCGGGCCTATGCAAATTAGCGTTGCGTTTGCTGAGAAGCACACCGACGGCTACCCGTGGAAAATGGAAGGCACGGTGCGACAAGAGGTCTTTACCCGTCGCGGTGGCCTGTGGTTTGGCACATACCACCTGCTCAATTATCCGGCAAATTACACGGCACCCCTTTATCGCTTTGCTGATTTTAATGCCGGACATTACGCCAGCCGTAACGCGGCATTCCAGAATGCACTAAGCAAAGCGACCGGCGTTAAACTGGCGCTGGACGGCGATCTGATTCAGTACGGCAGCAACGATGCAGGTGCAACGGAGCTGGCAGCCAGAAAACTGGGGGCGAAACTGGGAATGAGCGACAGGGATATCCGCCGCCAGTTACAAACCGGCGACAGTATTGCCTTAGAGAAAACGGCGTTATACCAGAACGTTTATCGTCTGGCAGAACAGAAGACCGGGAAGACGTTACCGCGAGAAATGCTGCCAGGGATCCAACTGGAAAGCCCGAAGATCACACGCAACCTTACAACTGCCTGGTTTGCTAAGCGTGTCGATGACCGCCGGGCGCAATGTATGATGAAAAACTAATGATGGCGTCGCCAGCGCAATACCAGGGCAACCACGCCCAGAAATGCGCTGCCAATCAGGAAAGGCACCAGACCGAAAATGGTGCCAACACCTAACCCCATCTCGACGTGTGGTCGGTTGGTGTCCTGCATTTGCATCAAATGTTCAAAGACCCCGGGCGCATGCACCAACAGGTTCAGCAGTTGCGCGCCCGCCCAGAAGCAGAGCAGCACAAACACGGCATAAGCGATATTACCGGGCGTAGAGGCGTCGCGAGTTTTTTTACCCGAAAAGGGTTTCGACAGGGTAAAGTCAGCCATATAGACCTCCGCTACGTTTAATTACGTTGGCTCATTGCCAGTGAATCGGTGTAATTTTGACAGTTCGATTAAATTGTCAACATCGGAATGGTGATAATTTCGCAGCGGGAATGATTCCGGATGTGTAAATTTTGTACGCGCTCACATTTCTGTAACATTTAGACCATCAAATTAACATTTCAGAATTTCCGTATGCGCCACAGACGTGCCATGACAAATATGCGAGGATGGCGTTTTTATTGCCGGAGTTGTCATGAAGCTGCCTTCAAAAATACGCCGTGACTGGCACTACTATGCGTTTGCGATTGGTTTGATCTTTATTCTGAATGGCGTTGTGGGTTTGCTGGGTTTTGAAACGAAAGGCTGGCAAAACTATGCCGTCGGGCTGGTGACCTGGGTTATCAGTTTCTGGCTTGCCGGGTTTATCATTCGCCGCCGCCCCGAAGAAAACGAAGACGCGGCGATGAGGAAGAAAAAAATCGCAGATTAACCGTTCATTGAACTTTTCAGCGCGCTATCGGCCTGATGGCGCGCCAAAGCCAGTTCAATCAGGCGCGTGATCAAATCGGTGTAGCCGAGACCGCTCGCCTGCCACAGTTTCGGGTACATGCTGATATTGGTGAAACCAGGCAGTGTATTGATCTCATTGATAATCACTTTGTTGTCCGGTGTCAGGAATACGTCGACGCGTGCCATACCCGCGCAGCCCAGAGTCTGATACGCCTGTACGGCGATGGCGCGAATATGATCATTCACTTCGGGGGCGATCGCCGCCGGTACAACCACTTGCGCACCGTTATCGTCAATGTATTTTGGTATCGTAAAGCGTAAAACCTCACTGTTTAAGCACAATTTCGCCACAGGTACTGGCTTGCGGATCGTCATTACCCAGCACCGCACATTCGATCTCGCGACCGGTGATGCCGGTTTCGACCACCACTTTATGGTCAAATTCGAACGCCAGGCTGACGGCGGCATGGTACTGCGCTTCGTTGGTGACTTTACTGACGCCAACGGAAGAGCCCTGGTTGGCTGGTTTTACAAACAGCGGCAGCCCAAGTTTCGCCTGTATCTCTGAGAACGTCATACGATCGCGATTGCTGCGGGTTAAGGTGACAAACGGCGCAATAGCGAGACCCGCATCACGGAGCAGACGTTTGGTCACGTCTTTGTCCATACAGGCGGCGGAGCCCAGCACATCTGAGCCGACAAACGGCAGGTTTGCCATGCGCAGTAGGCCCTGTAGCGTACCGTCTTCACCCTGCGTACCATGGACAATCGGGAAAATCACATCCACTTGTGGGAAGGGTTTGGCATCCGTGGCATTCATCAGTTGCTGTGACGGCTGTCCCGGTACCAGCGCAACACTGCTTTCAGAGGGATTAAGTGCAATTCGCGCCGGATCGCTGGCATTTTGCAGATAATTATTCGCGTCGTTGATATGCCACTGACCCTGCTTATCGATCCCCAGCAATACAACATCGAAACGCGATTTATCCATTGCATCGACGATATTTTTTGCCGATTGCAGCGACACTTCATGTTCAGCCGACTTGCCACCGAACACGACCCCTACCCGCAGTTTTGCCATCTCAACTTTCACTCACATGAATCAGAAAGCACATACCATATCACTTCTGCCATACTGTTTTGCAGTGATTAATGGAGGGGATGCGTGAAAGGGAAAGGCTTCATCGGTTTGTTTATTTTGCTCGGCGGACTGGCGGCGGGTTGGCGCTATTTGCCTGCCTACTACAACCCCTTCGC
>OIEK01000281.1_pt1 | contig 9109 bp, 9 predicted proteins | sample 1581821 | NCBI WGS metagenome assembly OIEK01 (sample SAMN03281017, study PRJEB24777) | human gut metagenome | isolation source: fecal sample PR221 from 1 month old male Chinese infant, caesarean... | reverse complement strand
AAACATCTATCGGTAACATTGTGCTTTAAAAATCGAGGACCAACTCTAACACACCACCCGTTCACCTCGGTCTCTTAAAATGGCATCTACAGACAAAGACTTATTGCTGATAATAAGCTTAAAGAAAAAGTCTTGACCTTAAAAGATATGGAACAGGCTCAGACCATCTATGGTTGCAATGCGGTGAGAGGCTTGTATGAAATTGAAGGTGGTAGCGTTAAATCAACTAAAACTGCACAATTTTTACTATTCTATTTTACTATTCTATATGTAAACTGATATACCATTACATAGAAAGGTTTGATATGACCTATCAATTAAAACTAAATGATTTTGTAAAAGTAATCGAAAATAAATCAAGCTTTAATCCAGATGATTTGATACATATCTGTAAGCGATACAAGAATCCTAAAAGAGACTATCTCTTTGTTAATAAATATCAAGCCAAACATTATCCTAGCCAATCCAATACAACAATTCAGCTTTTTAAAGAACTTTACGAACAAATTAAAGACCATTTAAGTTCACAAGAACGCATTCTCATCATCGCCTTTGCCGAGACTGCTACTGCCATCGGTCAGGCCATCATGCATTTTTGTTTGGAAAATGATGACCTAAATGCTGTTTTCTACCTACAAACAACTCGAGAAGATTTGGATACAACTATCCAAACACTTTCCTTTGAGGAAGAACATTCTCACGCAACAAATCAGAAATTGTATTACCGTGAGGACATTCCTGAGTATGACACTATTTTGTTTATTGAAGATGAAATTACGACAGGAAACACTATTCTTAACTTCATTACTGAATTTAAAAAATTGAATAAAAAGACCAAGTATGCAGTGGCTTCCATCCTTAACTGGCAAAATAAGTCTCATGCTTCTACTTATAAAGAAGAAAATATCGATACTATCTACTTGATTAAGGGACAGCTTAAGGATGATGTTCCATCCATTTCTATCGATTATCAGAATCTTCCCGAGAATAACTTGGATCAAAATGAAAAGGTAACCTTATCTTCTAAAAATAATCCACGTCTTGGATTAACTCAAACTGAATTCAGAAATTACAGCAAGTCTCTTGAAAATCTTATTTCTAAGTTAACCGATTACCCACTAGATAGGGGCTCAGCTGAAGTAAGAGTTATTGGAACAGAGGAAAATATGTGGCTTCCAATTCTCCTTGCACAACACATTGGTGCAAAAGTTCGATCAACGACACGAAGTCCTATAGCTATCTCACCTGAGGAAAATTACCTTATCAAAAATGCTATCCATCTCCCTAGCGCATACAATAGCCAACGATCAACATACCTTTACAATGTCACTGAAGAGGTTGACCGCTACATCATCGTCTATGAAGAAATGACAAAGGCATTTGAAGAATCTATACGAGAACAGTTACAGCCTTACTCAAGACAAGAAATTATTTTTATCCAACAATAAAACAATATAATAGGAGGAAACGCATGCGTTTTGTTCGCACCAGTTACCCAGCAGAAAGTGTAACTTTCTTACTACAAGATGTTAAAGGAAGAGTCCCCATATTAGATACTGCAGAACGTGAAAAATTAAACCAGCAAGGTGTCCATTATTCTGAAATGCTTCCTTTAGAGTACGCACCTACAAAAACTTACATGGACCTTTACTTTAATAGCTTAGACCAACTTTCTTTTGAGACAGCTTCTGCCACAGTCGCTCTTGCTGAAAAATTATGGCGTTCAAAAGGACCTGAACTTGTCTTAGTTTCACTTGCCAGAGCAGGAACACCTATCGGGATTCTCGTTCAACGTTATCTAAAAGCTAGATACGGAGTAACGCCACCACACTACAGTATCTCAATCATACGTGGGAAGGGGATTGACTCAGCAGCTATGCATTATATCGTTGACCGTCATGCCGCTGAAAATATTCAATTTATCGACGGTTGGGTCGGTAAAGGAGCCATCAATACTGTTTTAGATGAAGCCTGCCAAAAACTTCGAGCTCAAGAAAAATTTCAAAAACTAGATAGTGAACTTGCCGTATTGAGTGATCCAGCATCGGTAACAAAACTTTATGGAACTAGACAAGATTTCCTTATCCCAAGTGCATGTCTTAATGCAACTGTTAGCGGTCTTGTTAGTCGAACAGTTAAATTACCAACTATGACTGAAGACGAATTTCATGGTGCTATTTTTTATGAAGAGAACCTAGCTATTGACCAGTCAAACGCGTTTTTAGAAACCGTTGAAAAGCACTTTAATGATTGTGACCCCAACTATTTCTCCCCTTCTTCAGAAGAATTAAATGAAGATTTTAAGGGTATAGATGAAGTAAAACGTATCGCGAAAGACTTTAAAATTAAGGATATTAATAAAATCAAGCCTGGTGTAGGTGAAACAACGCGTGTTCTACTTAGACGTGTGCCTGATCGGATTCTCATTCGCAAGGATGCCAATCCCAAATATCTCCAACATATTTTACAACTCGCTGAAGAAAAACAAGTTCCGGTTGAGTACTATCCTCTTGAAAAGTACAATGTTTGTGGCATCATCAAAGAGCTAGCGGATCTATAATCCATCAACAATTATGAAAATCATTATAGTTCGTGTTTTATCTTGACACCGCTTTAATGAATACATAGAATAGTAGTATCTTGAATAAGTTTTATATAAAGGTATAGCTTATTTAGGAAAAGACTCATTGTGCCGGAAGGGGGTGACTAAATGAGTCTAAGCCTCCAACAGATTCCATTTGAACTTTGGAGAAGAAAATCGGAAAGAAAGGGCATTCGTCCACAATTTAAACCCGTCTTCACTTCCTACATTGGTGTGGAAAATCAAGGGAAATATAACGATGTCCTTGCAACGATTTATTCAAAAATTCAGGATGATCCTCGCCATACTATCTTTTTTGATTGTGAGATTCTCCTAGATGTAGATTTTGACTTCATTAATGCTATAAAAAACGAACTTGCCAATATGGATGTGACACATCTCTCAAAGCAAGATATCACTCTTTTTGAAAACTCTGATTTGAATCACGTTTTTTTAAATGCATTTGAATATGTAGTCAATCTTGCTATAAGACAAGAAAATTTTTTTAAACGATAGTGTTAGAAATAACTTTATCTGTAAACTATTACTTTATGCTCACTTATATATACAGAACTTAGATTATTCTGAATTAGATTTTCATGCAAACCATTGTTTTTACTATGGTGACATATCGCGTCATGATATTTATTTTCTAATACTTCTTTATATAATGGGGTTTGATGTTGTTTATATTAATCCATTGAGAGAATTGCGACTATTGGAAAGAAATCGACTCGGATAAGCTCTGTAAAAAGCATAAGAATTCACAAATATTACCCATTCAAAGTTTTCTTCAACGAGCCTCTCAAGGTCATATTATTGAAGAAAATCGCTCGATTACTTTGGAATTGGAAGAGCAAATTGAAAAAGAGCTATTCTCAAATTCAGGTATTTATCGTCCTTGGCAATTTCGTAACGGTACCACTTCTCCAATTTTTTTCAATGGTACGTTAATCGATCTAGAACAAAACTGGAAAGTCCCAGCGAAACTCAGACAGGGCTTTAAAACACAAGGAAAGACCGTCTATGTTCCTACTTTCTTCTTTGAAATTGAAGGGGAATATAAGAATTCAGACGAATATGCTCACCTCATTAAGACTTGTATAGAACATCCAAATAGTCTATTTCTATCTTCAACAGCCAACTTTAATCTCATTAGTCCAGGTGTTGAAGAATCAGATAAGTTTCAATTAACATTTTGCCAACTAAGCAATGGTAAATTTGATATTGAAGAAATCATGAAGTTGCCTTTCTATCGTTATTCTTCCTATAATGATGAAACTGAAAAATTCATCCTTTCAAAAATCAATGAGACCATTGATGACCATCGTTTCTTCAAAAAACCGATTTGTTCCAAAGAAGAAATTTTTGGACTTTGCTATGATGATATTGATGTTAGATAAAAAAATCATCAGAACTATAGACAGTTTCGATTTTACTAACGATATTCCCAAACTAGTTATTTTTCTAGAAGAGGAAGAGCAAATTTCAAAACGTCAGGCTTATTTAATTGCTTACCTTAATAAAATTGGATTTGATATTGTCATCTTCTCGCCTGCTGGTTTATCCAACTTAAATACTTATATTCAAAGTGATTACTTTAATTCTATACGTTTAGATAAGATAAACTACGAGCGACGACTATCAGATTTAAAATACAAACAGAGGAAGCAAAACTTTTTTAGTAAATTTTTTAGTTAAGGAGAATATCAATGGCTATTAATACCGGAGAATTCGGTGCTACTACGACCGGATCACCTACAAATGAGATGCAGATGACTCAACCAGAAGTCTTAACAGACAATGCTGCTTATAAGCAACGTCTACGAGCTCTTCCAGAGGTTCAGAATCTAACTAATGAAATAGATATCACAAATGTTAATTCCATCCTTGCTTTTGGTCAAAAACCTAGCGAGGGAATCTCTCAAACTTCAGATATGCTACTGTCTTCGATGCAACGTGTTAATACTGAAGAAGCCTCTCGTATGCTGACACAACTTACAAAGATTATGGATAAGTTCGATATCAAAGAACTTGAAAATCCAGAAAACGCATCTATGCTTCAAAAATTATTTGGCAAGATTAAAAATTCCATTGATAAATTGTTTGCTAAATATGAAGATATGGGAAAAGAAGTTGATAAGATTTATGTGATTCTAAAACAATATGAGTCTCAGATTCACCAAACACAAGAAGATCTTGAAAAGCAATATCGTACCAATGTTGCATACTATGAAGAACTTGAGAAGTATATCGTTGCTGGCGAAACTTGCTCAGGAAGAAATTGAAGCCTATCAAACTCAAATGATGCAACGAACTGATTTGACTGAACAAGAAAAGCAGACTCAACAACAGAAACTACAAATGATTAAGGATATGCTTAACCAGCGTACTTATGACTTACAGATTGCTGAGAATGTTGCAATGCAAACTTGTCCAATGATCCAGACAATGCAAATGGCAAACTTTAATCTTATGCGTAAGATTAATTCATCATTCATTATCACCTTGCCAATTTTCAAGCAATGTTTAGTACAAGCTATTCAGCTAAAACGACAAGAAATCCAAGCAAAATCAATCAGTCAATTGGATGAAAAAACAAATGAGCTACTTCTACGTAATGCTCAAAATACAGCAACTCAGTCGGTAAATATTGCTCGAATGGCTGGTGGCAGTGCTGTGCAAATTGAAACCCTTCGCACAACCTATGAAACTATCAAAAAGGGTATCGACGAGACCAAACAAATCAGTCAACAAATTGCTGAAAAACGCAAGACTGATTCCGTTGAATTGGAAAATATGAAGGCGGATATGGCTGAAAAAGGGTTCATTAGCGCGCATTAATTTAATTGGAGGGAAATTATTATGGATTTCACTAGACTTAATAATGGTTCACAACCATCACTTAATTTATCAAAAGGTAATGTTCTTGACCTTACCAAACAAGCACCAGCACTTAAGAACTGTGTTCTTGGTGGTGGTTGGGATATGGCCATTGCTGGACCTACTGCAGACCTTGATTTAGCAGCTTTTCTTATCGAAGATAGTGGACGTGTGACACAAGTTCCACAAGACGTCATCTTCTTTAACAACATGTCAGCTCCTGGAATTCGACTCGAAGGAGATAACCGTACTGGTGAAGGTGACGGTGATGATGAACGTATCCAAATTAATTTAGATGCTATCGAACCCCGCATCACTCGTATTATCTTCTTCATGACAATTTTTGAAGCCGTAAGCAAAAAGCAAACTTTTGGTATGATAAAAAATGCTTTTGTTCGCTTGCTTGATGCAGATAATAACGATGCTGAAATTTGTCGCTATCAGTTAACCGATAATTATTCTGCTGATACTGCTGTAACAGCCTGTTCTTTAAACCGTGGACCAAACGGTTGGCAGTTTGAAGCTATTGGTGAGGGAACGATTGCAGACCTCAATGGACTTTTGTCTCGCTATATGTAATACACTTAGGAAAGGAAACTATTATGGGACTTTTTGATAAACTACTTGGAAATAACTCAAACACACCAGCAAACAATGGACCTGAAGCGCCAGCACCAACTTTTGAGACTCTTTCTCAATCTTCACAAAATCAAGGACGTGAAGTAAGTCTTGACCTTAATAAACCAGGTATCCTTAACCTCCAAAAAAAATGATTTCTTGAATCTTTCTAAGACTCAGTCTACTTTGGAAAACATTCGAGTTTCCGCTGGTTGGGATGTACAAACAAAATTATTTGGTTCAGATTTTGACCTTGACCTAGTTGCTTTTCTATTAGATGATTCAGGTCGTCTAACTCAGAAAGCTACAAATGTTGTCTACTATGGCGACAAATCGTCTCAAGGTATCCACTTGGATCACGATAACCTTACTGGAGCAGGTGATGGCGACGATGAAAATATGTTCGTAAACTTTAATCAAGTCTCATCAGATGTCAAACAAATTGTTGTGGCAGTTGTTATTTACTCTGGTAAAGAACGTAAACAAAACTTTGGTCAAGTACGTAACGCATATGTTCGTTTAGTTGATGAATCACAACGTCCAGAACGTGAATTGGTTCGTTTCAACCTTACAGAAGACGGTGGTAATGCAACTGCAGTTAAATTTGCTGAGTTGAACCGTACGGATAATGGTTGGACATTTAAAGCTGTAGGTGATTATTTCAAAGCATCTATTGGTGATCTCGCTAAAGCATATAAATAATTTAATGTAAAGGAAGAAGAAAAATGGCTATTAATTTTACTAGTTTAGGTGGCGAAAGTTTCAACACCAACTGAAGTCACACCTACACAATCTGGAATTTCACTAAATCTTGAAAAAAATACTGTCCTAGACCTTGCAAAAGCTGCACCTAGCCTCAATAATGTCGATCTATGTGCTGGTTGGGATATTGCTGCAAGTGGTGTCGACTTCGATTTAGATATTTCTGTTTTCTTATTGAATGAAGCAGGTAAAATCACTTCTGCTTCTGATGTTGTCTTCTACAATAATCCAGTAGCAAATGGTATCCAATTAAACGGAGATAACCGTACTGGTGCTGGTGAAGGTGACGACGAAACCATCACGCTAAATCTTCAAGCTGTTTCTCCAACAGTTAATAAAATTGTTTGTGCAGTAACCATTGACCAAGCAGTCGCACGTCGTCAAACATTTGGTATGGTAAATAACTCATACGTACGACTTGTGAATAAGGATAATGGCTCTGAACTATGTAATTCCAAATTCAAAATGAATGATTACTTCCTACTGATACAGCTGTTGTCTTTGCAGAATTAGTACGTAATGGTGCTAGCTGGGCATTTCATGCTATTGGTCAAGGAAAACAAGCTGACCTTAATGGAATTGCAGCACTCCTTTAGTTAATAATAGAATTCTTTAGTTATTAGGATACTTATTTTTAGAAGGGGATACCTTAGAAAGTATTAATTCTCTAAAGACTATTTCATAGAAAGGATACAAACCTTAAATGCAAAAAATTTAAAGGCTTGACTTCTGCTGAAGTTCAAGCAGTAAAAAACGCCCATGGCGATAATAGGCTCTCTAGTAAGGAGGCTAACTCGCTCCTCTCAATCTTTATTGAAGCTTTCCAAGATCAATGGATTCTCATCCTCTTGGCTGCCTTAGGATTAAAAATCATCTTCAACTTTGTTGGAATGATTTTCCCTGCTATCGGTGAAGCCAATTGGTATGAAGCTATCTCACTAATTTTTGCCATTTTGATGTCTACTGGATTCTCAGCAATCTCACAATATCGTAATGAGCAAAAATTCAATACGCTTCAAGAAGAGGCTTCAAAAACTAACGCCAAAGTTTATCGAGATGGAAAACTTAAAGAAATTCTCGTTGATGATATTGTAAAAGGTGATCAAATTCTCCTTCAATCAGGAGATAAGATTCCAGTTGATGGTATTATCTTGGAAGGTGAGTTGAAAGTCAACCAAGCTGTCCTTAATGGTGAGAGTGAAGATGCTAAAAAACTTCCTCTTGGTGACCAAGAAGAACCAGATTCTTCAGATCTCTTTACAGAGCTCAAAGTCTTCCGTGGTACAGTTGTTACTTCAGGTGAAGCTGTAATGGAAGCCACACAAATCGGTGATAATACTGTTCTAGGAAGCATCAATACTTCTCTTCAAGAAGATGGTAAAGATTCACCATCTAAAGAAAAACTTACAAGCTTGCTGGAAATATCGGTGTCCTTGGTTATAGTGCAGGTGCTGCATATTCAGTAATCAACCTTGTATTAGGCTTTATTGCCCTCAATAAGGCTAATAACCTCAATGGTGGTTCAATCTTCCTTCTTATCATTGAAACGATTCTCTTTGCGGTTACAATCATCATCATGGCTGTTCCAGAAGGTCTTCCAATGATGTTGGCACTCGTTTCTTCAATGAACTCAGGACGACTTTTAGCTCAAAATATCCTGGTTCGCCATCCTGATACCATTGAAACAGCCGGATACATGAATATCCTCTTCAGTGATAAGACTGGTACTATCACTGAAGGTAAACTATCTGTAGTTGACTTCTTCCTTGCTGATGGAACACTTTATGCAGCTACTGGTGAAACTGATGCACCTGATTTTGACACAATGTCAGATAGCCTTAAAGCTGAAATGATTAATGGTATCGGTCTTAATAACGACGCCATGGTAGCTGATGGCAGTGCTGTTGGTAGTAACGCCACTGACCGTGCACTTCTTGATTTCCTTATCGGACGTTCTCAACTTGATTTTGATACAAATACTATTACTGAGAAGCAGCAATTCAACTCAGCAACAAAATTTTGCAAGTGTAACGACTAATAATGGAAAAACCTACATCAAAGGTGCTCCAGAATTCATCCTAAATGACTGCTACTACTATCTTGATAAAGATGGTAATAAACAAAACTTTACAGATGATATTAAAGCTCGTTTCCAAGAATTATCATTGGAACAAGCTAACCGTTCAATGCGTTTGCTTGCTATCCTAAATACAGATGGTAATGATAAAGTCTTGATTGGTATCGTATGTATCCGTGATAACGTTC
>OIEK01000280.1_pt1 | contig 9151 bp, 9 predicted proteins | sample 1581821 | NCBI WGS metagenome assembly OIEK01 (sample SAMN03281017, study PRJEB24777) | human gut metagenome | isolation source: fecal sample PR221 from 1 month old male Chinese infant, caesarean... | reverse complement strand
GTAAACACCAGAGTAGTCGGTAGTAGAGGCTTGTCTAAAGTAAGCTTCTACAATCTTTGCTCGTGAGCGTTTGGGATAATCGACTTTGACAATTTGAACAGGAGTGGGTTTTTTTATGAATAACGGCTAAACACGCGACAAATAGTAATCATTAGCGCGTTAATAGCAGATTCAAAGCTCATCCCCCGATTGGCAAAGTCAACTCTATTTGATTTTTTAGGACGTACTTGTGCTATCTTACGAGATATCTGATGGGGATAGTTTACCATTTCTTTCCCTTCTTCTTTATAAGATATGCATAAAGACTATTTTATTATACCATAAAATGAACGAGGAAAACAATAAATGACATCACTACTGGTAACTGGTTATAAGAGCTTTGAACTTGGTATTTTTAAAGACAAGGACCCTAAAGTAACCATTATCAAGAAAGCAATCAAACGTGATTTTAAGCGTTTCTTGGATGACGGTGTGGATTGGATGATTTTTACCGGCAACCTCGGTTTTGAATTTTGGGCACTAGAGGTGGCCAAAGAACTTCAGAAAGACTATCCTTTGAAGTTAGCGACACTCTTTCCTTTTGAAACGCATGGTCAGAATTGGAATGAAGCGAATCAGACAAAACTAGCAGCCTTTAAGCAGGTTGATTTTGTCAAGTATAGCTTCCCCGCTTACCAATCTCCAGCACAGTTTAAACAATTTAATCAGTTTCTCATTGAGAATACAGATCAGGCTTATTTATTTTATGAACCTGAAAATGAAACAAATCTGAAATATTTTTACGGTATGATGATAGAAGCAAGGGATTATCCCGTATCTCGACTGACTTTTGATGACCTCAATGAGGTCATGTCGGAATAGGATATAATTGAGTTTTAAACTTGCATTTTTATCTTTTTTTCTGTATCATAAAAATATTAGACAGTAAAGTATTAGTAAGTTAGATAAGACAAGTATTGGAGAATAAAAATGGCTAAGATTAATTTAACGCCCAAGAAAATCTACGAACAAGAATTTAAAACAAGCATGCGTGGATACGATAAAAAAGAAGTTGATGAGTTTTTAGATGATGTAATCAAAGATTACGGTGTCTATATTGCTCTAGTTAAGGAATTGCAAGAAGAAAATGCAAAACTTAAGGCTAAAACTTCTTCAGCTCCTGCAAGTCGCCCAGCATACGCAAGCGCGACAAGTGAGCCATCACGTGCGAATGCCAATGTTGCTTCGGCTTCAAACTATGATATCTTAAACGTATCAGTCGTTTGGAAAAAGAGGTCTTTGGAAAACAAATCGTCGAATAAAACTGGTTTGTGCAATTTTTGGATAATCGCATGGTTGCTAGTCTTCCATGAGGAAAGTCCATGCTAGCACTGGCTGTGATGCCAGTAGTGTTTGTGCTAGGTGAATTAATAAGCCTAGGGACTTGATTTTCAAGTTACGGCGAGTGAACTGGCTAAGTCTTCGGATAGGTTTTAGTAGCTCTGAAAGTGCCACAGTGACGGAGTTTTTAGGGAAACCTAAAAAGTGGAACGCGGTAAACCCCTCAAGCTAGCAACCCAAACTTTGGTAGGGGCATGGGATGGCTGGAAACGAACGGACCATCCTGACTGCTTTGCAGTAGACAGATGATTATCGAAGGAAGTGGTACCTAGTCACTTCTGGAACAAAACATGGCTTATAGAAAATTGCATATAGGTGAGGCTGGGACACATGTCTCAGCCTTCTTTTAGCAAGAATTCTCTCTTTTACAACTATATCTAAAGAAAAGAGTGGAAAAATAAGCCATCAGTTAAGAAAGTTTGTACTTGTAACAATGAGATAAAAGGATGACAATGAAAGAAACATTTACATTAGTAGCAACTGCAGCAGCAGGTCTTGAAGCTGTGGTTGGACGTGAATTGCGTGAGTTAGGTTATGACACTCAGGTTGAAAATGGTAAGGTGCGTTTCCAAGGCGATGTTCGTGCAATAGCTGAAACTAACCTTTGGTTGAGAGCAGCAGACCGTATCAAGATTGTAGTGGGTGAATTTCCAGCACGTACCTTTGAGGAACTCTTTCAGGGAGTTTTTGCCTTAGACTGGGAAAATATCTTCCGCTAGGTGCAAAGTTCCCAATTTCTAAAGCTAGATGTGTGAAATCAAAGCTTCATAATGAGCCATCTGTTCAGGCGATTTCCAAAAAATGCTGTCGTTAAGAAATTGCAGAAGTATTTCCACCGTCCAGAAGGAGTGCCTCTTCAAGAAACAGGAGCAGAATTTAAGATTGAAGTTTCTATTTTAAAGGATAAGGCTACGGTTTTGATTGATACCACAGGTGCTAGTCTCTTTAAGCGTGGCTATCGTACTGATAAAGGTGGGGCACCTATTAAGGAAAATATGGCGGCTGCTATCCTTGAACTTAGTAACTGGTATCCGGATAAACCGTTGATTGACCCGACTTGTGGTTCAGGGACCTTCTGTATTGAGGCTGCAATGATTGGTATGAACATTGCGCCAGGATTTAATCGTGATTTTGCCTTTGAAGCATGGAATTGGGTGGATAAAGATTTAGTACAGTTGGTACGTGATGAAGCAGATAGCAAGGCAAACTATGATGTTGAGTTAGACATTATGGGGTGTGATATTGATGGCCGTATGGTTGAGATTGCAAAAGCCAATGCTCGTGAGGCAGGTCTTGAAGATGTTATTAAATTGAAACAAATGCGTTTACAGGACCTGAAAACAGATAAAATCAATGGTGTCATTATTTCAAACCCTCCTTATGGTGAGCGTTTGTTGGATGACAAGGCTGTGGATATCTTGTATAATGAAATGGGTCAAACTTTTGCGCCACTTAAAACTTGGAGCAAGTTTATCTTGACCAGCGATGAACAATTTGAAAGCAAATACGGTATGAAAGCCGATAAAAAACGTAAGCTTTATAACGGGACACTCCGTGTTGATTTGTATCAATATTTTGGTGAGCGTGTTCGCCGTTCTGAGGCTAGAAAGGTAAATTAAACGTGTCAGAAGATAAAACACAAAATGGCTATGAAGGTAGCCAAGAGCTAGATTTCCAAGATGCCAAGGAAATGACAGTCGGTGAGGCTGTCCGCAAAGAAGCTGAGATTAATGCTGGTGTAACAGAAACAGATAGCATTTTGGATAAGTATATCAAGCAACACCGCGAAGAAGTTGCCTCACAAAAATTTTCAAAGAAAATTGAAGCTGATGGCGACACATCACCTTTGGATGCTTTTATTCAAAAGCAACGTCAGGAGTTTGCGGATTCAGGTTTGATTGGTCAATCAATGGCTAATGAGTCAATCAACTCAACAGCAGCTACTGAAGAAGTAACACCAGTCACATTTGGTTTTGGTGCTACAGATAACAAGGCTGATGAAACTCAATCTCATATTGACAAGCAGTTGCCGAATGCTCCTGTTGAACCTGAGGTTATTGCAGAACCAGAAAGTCAAAGTTCTGAAGTCATCATTACGTCAACGAATGCTGATCGTTTCATCACGTCAGAAACAGAAAAATTTGACCTGGGTGATGCACTTGCAGATTCAGCTACTTCAACTAATCAGCCAGCGCCAGCCTATAACGATGCATTGGTAGATAATATTGATGATAACAATCCTTTGATTGCTAACATCGATGATCCAGAACCACAAAATCCTGTTGTTGCCAATATTGACGATACTGAGCCGCAAGCTTCAAAACCATTGTTGGATGATGTTGCTATCTCAGACACTATCGATTTGGCGGCTATTGCCTCAACAGTGGCAGGGGTAACTGGAGCAAAAGCTGACGAAGAAAAGACAACACCAAAAGTGTCTATGGCAGTTAATCGCCCATCTGCAGAAGACAGAATCTCTTCAGAGTCTATTTCACCATCGCATAAGAGTGCCTTTGATGGTGACATTCCAGTTTACCGTCGTAAAGGTGTTGTTATCGGTGCTCTAGCAGTTCTTGCTTTAGCTATTATTGGTGGTAGCTATGCTCTTTATAAAGGAGCACATAGCCAATCAGCAAAAACAACAAGCACAGCTTCTTCAGCAGTGACATCATCATCAAGCAAGGACACGGCCGCTGCTGATAATAAGGCCTTCGAAGAAATGTATAAGAATTTCTTCACAGATGATGAGCAAACAAAACTTGCTAATGATCAATTTGGTAAGCTATCAGATTTGGAAAAACTGCTTAAGAAATTGGAGAAAACCAAGTATTATGATGCAGCTAAGAAAAAATATGATAACTTGAAGAAACAAATTGAAGCTGTACAAAAGATTAACAGTCAGTTTGAGTCAGATGCTCTTGTAGATGGTAGCTATAATGCCTCTATCGCTGTTAAATCAGATGCTAACTTTAATAATCTTCCAGAAAGTGTAACAACAACTGGGAACGCGAGTCTCGATAGCACTGTCCAAGAAGCTATTAAGGGTGGTAAGACTCAACTTGAAGAAAAAGCTAAGGCTGCGAGTGCAACGTCTGCAGCGACAGCTTCTGAAAGTGTTAATACTGCTAGTCCTGCTGCACCTTCAGGTGATAACGCATCTGGAGCAGCTTCTAATGGCGGTGGTGCGGCCACATCAAATACTTCTGGAGCGCAAAATGGAGCAGCTAACTCAGCAGGTTCAGCAGGTTCAACTGGTGCGACTGGAGGAACTACGGGTGGCTCAGCTGCAGCTTCAACAGTTGTAACACGCGGAATCACAAATTATAACCCATCAATCCTTCAACGTAATCGCTCACGTGTGCCTTATAATGCAAACGTAGTAGCAGATACAAGTAACCCAGCTTGGACATGGGCTGATGGTGTTCTTGATAAGATTATCGAAACATCACACTCACGTGGTTACTTCTCAGGAGATAACTTCATCCTTGAGCCAGTCAACATCATCAATGGTAATGGTTACTACAACTTGTACCTTCCAGATGGAACTTACCTCTTCAGTATTAACTGTAAGACAGGTTACTATGTTGGTAATGGTTCAGGTCACTCAGATAAACTTGATTACGAATAATAATCTGCGACACTCCTTCGGGAGTGTTTTTTGTTTTATCTTGGTGAAGGCCTAGTTTATAAGGATTTTGTGCTATAATAGAGGGATAAGATAGGGGTGAATACTATGGCAAAATTGATGCCGGGTAGAGTCCGTAATGAGGGTATTGAACTTTTTGAAAAGGATCTTATTACCATTCATCAGGTCTCAGAAACTCAGTTGGATACAACAGTTGACCAACATCATTTAATTTATGCACTCAATGATTCTGAAATCACGTGTGACTGTGATTATTTCGCTCAAAAAGGCTATTGTCCCCATTTGGCAGCGATTGAGTATTATCTAAAAAACGATAAAGAAGGCCAGCGTCTCTTGGCAGAATTGGAAGAGGAACAAGAGTCCTCTCAGGGCCAAGAGCGAGGACACTCTTTTGGTGGTTTATTTTTAGAAGGCCTTTCCCTAAATGAGGATGATACTGTTAGATATTGCTTGATGGTAGAGGGAGAGGAATCTACCTTTGGTTCAGAGATTTGGTGGAGTATACGTTTACGTCGCTTACCAGATGAACGTTCTTATGTTATTCGAGATATTCCTGCCTTTCTCAAACTTGTAGAGGCTGAGGGTTATTATCAGATAGGTAAGAACTACTATGAACCCCTATCACTTATTCAATTTGACCAGGCTTCACAAGAATTTTTAGACTTTCTAGGACGGATGATTCCAGATGAAGCCAAGACTAATTTAGATTTTATTTTACCGAATAATGCACGTCACCTTTGTCTCCCTTACGGTTTTTTTGAAGAAGGTTTGAGACGGATGCAAGATTTGGATGGCTTTAGGTTTGAATGGGAAGGAGCCGAATATCGCCAACTTTTGGTCGAGGATTTGACTGCTGATGCTCAGCTCTTCTCGTTTGATATTTGTGTCGAGCCCAAGATGATTGAATTGACTGTCGCTGAGAAGAATAGTCAGGCCTTTTTTAATAATCGTATTCTCTTTTATCAAGGTGTTTTTTATCGTCTGAATCGAAAACAACAAAAACTTTTGGTTGGCTTACGCTCTCTTCCAATCGGAAGTGATTTGAATAAGCACGTCAGCTTTAATCTCAATGAACAAGCCATCTTGGCTGCTAGTCTTTTTGATTTTAGGACTATGGGGCCGGTTAAGGCACCAAAAGCTTTTAATATCAAGGATTTCACACCGAGATTTCGCTTTGATCTGAAAGGTGACAGTGAGGTTATTCTTACATTAGCTTTTGATTTTGATGGCTTCTTGGTACAAGATCGCCAAGAGTTGAGTCATTTAGGATTTACTAGTAACTATCGTCATGAGCAGGCTGTTTTTCGTTTGATGTCTAAACATGGATTCACCCCTGATTTTCAGTCATCTAAACGATTAAGTAGCAGCCACGAGCTTTACGATTTCTTTACGAATACTCTACCAGATTTTGAAAATGTAGGAACGGTTCTGATTGGCCAGGAGTTGCGTGACTTACGGGTTGAGCAGAGTCCACAGGTTCAGGTAGAGCGTCAGGGAAATTTATTAGATATTTCCTTTGATTTTTCAAGTCTTGACGATGAAGATGTGGATCATGCTTTAGCAGCCTTGATGGAAAGCTCGCCCTATTTTATCAATCGTAGTGGTCAGTTGATTGTTTTTGACGAGGCGACGCATCGTATTAGTGAGAGTCTCAAAACTCTAAGGGCTCGTTACTCAGGAAAAGGTCACCTAGAACTCAATCAATTAACTGCCTATCAATTGATGGATGCTCTTTCAGAAAGTGATTCTGTTCGTTTTTCAAAAGATTTCCAACATTCTTAACGCAACATTTGAGTAAGCCAGAGACCTTTGATTTGCCAACCTATAAGGTAGAAGCTGGCCTTCGTCCCTATCAGGAAAAGGGTGTCAGTGGCTATCGATGTTGCAATCACTATGGTTTTGGCGGTATCTTGGCCGATGATATGGGGTTGGGGAAAACCTTGCAAACTATTGCCTACCTCTCTGCACATTTAGAAGAAGGACAACGAGTTTTGGTTTTGTCACCATCAAGTCTGATTTACAATTGGCAGGATGAGTTTAAAAAGTTTGCCCCTCGGTTAGATGTAGCGGTTTCTTATGGACTCAAGCCAAAACGTGATGACATCATTGCCGAAGACCACCAGATTATTATTACAAGCTACGCTTCCTTCCGTCAGGATTTTGATGCCTACAAGGCTGGCAAATATGACTATCTCATTCTCGATGAGGCTCAGGTCATGAAGAATACACAGACAAAGATTGCCCAATATCTACGTGATTTTTCTGTTCCACATTGCTTAGCACTATCTGGAACGCCTATTGAAAATCATTTGTTGGAGATTTGGTCTATTTTCCAGATTATTCTACCAGGACTTTTACCAGCTAAGAAAACGTTTTCTTAAGTTAACACCTAAGGAAGTGGCTAGGTATATTTCTCCCTTTATTCTAAGACGTAAAAAAGAAGAGGTCCTTCCTGATCTCCCAGATTTGATTGAAATCACTCACCAAAGTGAATTGTCAGATGCTCAAAAGGCTATCTATTTAGCACAATTGCAACAGATGCAACAAGGATTAATTTCGGCAAGTGATCAGGAAATCAACCGTCGTAAGGTGGAAATCTTGTCAGGAATTACCCGCTTACGACAAATCTGTGATACCCCAGCTCTCTTTATGGACTATGCGGGAGATAGCGGAAAATTAGATAGCCTTAGAGAGTTGCTTAGCCAAATTAAGGAATCAGACCATCGTGTCCTTATCTTTTCACAATTTCGTGGGATGTTAGATATTACAGAGAGTCTCTTACAAGAATTAGGAATTTCCTCATATAAGCTAACAGGGTCAACGCCATCTGATAGTCGTCAGGAGATGACCAGAGCCTTCAATCAAGGAAGTCGAGATGCCTTTTTGATTTCTCTGAAAGCAGGAGGAGTGGGACTGAATCTAACTGGTGCTGATACGGTTATTCTGATTGACCTTTGGTGGAATCCAGCGGTAGAAATGCAGGCTATTAGTCGTGCTCATCGTATTGGTCAGGAACAAAATGTCGAAGTTTACCGTTTGATTACAAGAGGGACTATCGAAGAGAAAATTCTTGAGCTTCAAGAAGGCAAGAAAAACCTGGTAACAACCGTCTTGGATGGCAATGAAAGCCGTGCCAGCATGACCGTTGAGGATATTAAAGAAATTCTTGGTATTGCAATATCTTAATTTGTTATATTTGATATTGGAATACTAAGAGGTAAAAATGCTACTAGGCAAATCTTTTGAATTAGGCTATAATAGAATATTGCAAGACGTATCTTCCCATTCCCGATTGTTTATATTAAGATACGCATCATCTCGAAAATGAAAGGAAGTCTTTTATGCATCGCCAAAGACGACAATTTCCGCTGATTCCAGACGGGGAACCTTGCTTGCAAGAACCGGTCTCTATGCGCCTATACGAAAATGAAGATTTAATCACAAATATCCGTGGCCCTTACCAAGATAAGGACTACAATGATTTGTTGCCGAACTATGATTTCTTGTCAGCTAAGCCTAGCAATCGTAAGCAGGCTCCAAAACGAGTGGAGACACAAGAAGCTGGCATGACTTATGCTGAGGAAGCCCGTGAAAAGGCTAAGCGTGATGTACGAGAGAAACGCCAAAAATTCCTCCGCCAAGAAGTTCAACAAACCAAACATACTAATAGCCGTCAATTGACTGCTAAGCCTAAGGTAGAAGCTAAACCAAACTTTGAGGCTACTGTTGAGCCAGCTGCTGTTACGACGGATAAAGGACCAGTGACAGCCTCTATCTTGGGAGCTCCTGTAAGTGCTATCAAGCGAACTTTAGCACCTAATGGGAAGCACTCAAAGATCCATCACTTGGCAAATCGTTTGCAACAAGATTCTTACATCTTGGCAGAAGTGGCTCCAACCTATCAACAGCCTAGTAACCCATCTCGTAAGAACGTCAAGAAAAAATAGCTATGACTTCTTGAAACGTAGCCAGGTTTATAATTACCCAGAACGTCAAACTTACCGTGAAAGCACCTGAGTTGCTCAAGAATTTAAAATTTGACGCAATTTATGAAGACGCAAAATCTAAATCGCAAGTGCGATTTGTAAGGAGAAAATCTATGATCAAAAAAACTTTAATCATTTT
>OIEK01000279.1_pt1 | contig 9201 bp, 8 predicted proteins | sample 1581821 | NCBI WGS metagenome assembly OIEK01 (sample SAMN03281017, study PRJEB24777) | human gut metagenome | isolation source: fecal sample PR221 from 1 month old male Chinese infant, caesarean... | reverse complement strand
ACAGCAACGGTGGCGAACAACCGTTCTGTCTATGCCTCGCTTAATGCCGGGTTAAATATCGGTGCCTGGTACTTCCGCCACAACGGCTCTTATAGTTGGCAGGATGGCATGGGCGGCGAATACCAGGTCTCTAATAGCTACTTACAGCGTGACATTAATGCTATTCGCGGCCGTGCGGTTGTTGGTGAATATAACACTACCGGGCAACTGTTCAGCTCATTGCCCTTCACAGGCGCGCAAATCGCCAGTGACGAACGTATGCTTCCGGAATCACAGCGCGGTTACGCACCGGATATTCGCGGTGTGGCCAAAACCAATGCCAAAGTCACCGTTAAAACAGCTAGGCAATATTATCTATGAAACGACCGTCACCCCCGGTGCCTTCGTTATTAACGATCTCTACCCTGCAGGTTACGGTGGGGATCTGGAAGTCACCATACAGGAAGCCGACGGCAGCACCCAGCAATACACCATTGCCTACGCCTCTGTCGCCCAGTTGCTGCGCTCCGGCTCCCAGCGCTATAGCGTCACTGCGGGCAAATTGCGCAACGCTGGCGTCTCTGATGACCCCATGTTCTATGAAGCCACCTACACGCGCGGCCTGACGAATATTTTCACTGGCTATGCCGGGGCACAGGTAAGCGAGCATTATCAGGCTTATCAGCTTGGGCTGGCGACAGGCAGCATAGCGGGGGCCATCAGCGTTGATGCCACCCATGCTATCAGCCAGTTGGGTAACCGGGCTGGCGGCAAGAAAACCGGCCAGAGCTACCGTATTAGCTACAGCAAACTGTTCAGTGAAACCAACAGTAACGTCACCCTTGCCGCCTACCGCTACTCAACGGCAGGCTATATGGAACTTTTAACCGCCTTACAAACCCGCGAAGTGGTGGCAAACGGCTACGATCCTAATAGCATCTGGCGCTCGAAAAACCGTTTTAACGTGAGCTTTAACCAGGGATTACCCGAAAAATGGGGCAGCCTGTTTGTCAGTGCCACGCTGGAAAACTATTGGAACAGTGACAAGAAGGGCTATAACAAACAGTACCAGATAGGCTACTCCAATAACTGGAAGCGGATGAATTACAGCATCAACGTTGGTCGCAGTAAAACCAACGACGGACGTGATCAGACATCCTGGTACTTTAACGTCTCTTTCCCTCTCTGGGAAAGCTGGGAAACGCAGGCCCCTTATTTCAGCCTGAACTACAACCAGGATAACAATGGCGGCAAGTCTGAGCAGGCCATGTTGTCTGGCTCTATGGGCAAAGACGGCAAATATAACTATAACCTTACCGCCTCACACGACCAGGGTGGCACATCAGGTAACATCAGCGGCGGCATGACAGGCAGCATAGCGACGGTGAATGGTGGTTATAGCACAGGCAGTGGTTACCACAGTATGTCGCTGGGTTTATCTGGCGCTCTGGTAGCACACTCCGGCGGGGTGACCTTTACCCCTTATAACAGTGACACCTATGCGCTGGTGGAAGCGAAAAACGCGAAAGGCGCCAAACTTAGCGGCTACGCAGGTACTAGCGTCGACAGCTTCGGTTATGCCCTCTTCCCGTCGTTGTCTGCGTATCAGATGAACTAGGTCGCCATTGACCCGGAAGGTTCGTCGCTGGACGTAGAATTTGATAATACGGCGCAACGAATCGCGCCGCGTGCGGGCGCTGTAGTGAAAGTGAATTCAACACCGAACAAAGGGACACCGGTACTGATTTGCCACCTCTTTTGGCGGCGAAAACTTACCTTTCGGGGCAGAGGTTCTTGATGAAAACAATACCTCTATCGGGGTCGTAAACCAGACCGGGGCAATCTATGCCCGCGTCAAGGAAGACAAAGGCACGCTGTTGGTAAAATGGGGCAATAGCACCGATGCAAGCTGTAAAGTGAACTATATGCTGGCACCAACGAAGAGCGATGCCCAGACCAGCCATATCCAGCAGTTCACCAGTCCATGTCTGCCGGTGCAAGGCCCGATAACTAAAGGTCCAAACACCGAACTGGCCAGCGCTCAGTAAGCGAAAGCGCAGCAAACGGTTTTCGTCAAAGCATCCATAGTTGCCGCTATGGATGCTTTTCTTTTATTAACAATAAGTTATATATGCTTTCAACAACACCGCACTTTATATAACTTCACGTTATATTAATAGATGAAAATTAACTGCATTTTTATAGTGTTCCCATTTGTAAAGATACCCTTCCCTGTCTACTTTTATCAGGCAAAACGAAACACTCCCGCCATCGTGGGAAAGAAATCAGCCTCTTTTTGACAGGTGCATTTGTTGATGAGCGTTCATGAAATGGATATTGAATCCCCCGCAGCCCCGCATCTGGACACTAACGATACCGGGCAGCAGATTATTGCCAGGATTCGCACAGCGCTATTGGCCCGTAAATCCATGGCCACAAATAAGGACATTATTCTGGAGTTGCTGGTCAGGCTGGAAACCGAAAAAGACATGGCAAAACTGGAAATTTACCGAAGTGCACTCGAACGCGTGGTGCATGCCACGCCGGATGATATCTAAGCTCTGCGTCTCGTTTCCTCCACCTGCGGGTGGAGGTTTTTTCTACATTATTCCGGGTCCGACCACTCCCCTTTTCCCGCAACACGCAGAAGCCACACTTTTTATAAGATGATTAGTGCTCATCATCATTATCCATGAAAAATATTTATACATATGGCTTTTATAATCACGCTAATTATTTTTAAGAGGCTTTTGTAACGAATGGCCATATGGTCTCCCCTTCTGAAGCCATGGATTTATCTTCAGAAGGGGTATTTTTTGAACCGTTGATCGGTATCGACTCACCCGGCATGTGTCTCCGCAGCAACAACCCGATTACGTCCCTGCTTTTTCGCCGCGTACAGCGCGGTATCGGCTTTACCGATCAGCGCGCTGGCAATCATATGTTGCGGCTTGTCCTCAGAAAAGATGCTCTCACAATCGAGCGTTGCCACACCAATGCTGATCGTTAAGAAACCCATCGGGCTTGCGGCATGCGGCAATTTCAGCGCGTTGATTTGCTTACGCAGACGCTCGGCAATCGATAACGCAGCCGATTTATTGGTATCCGGTAATATCACCAGAAACTCTTCCCCACCATAGCGGCTGACATTGGCATCCGGGTGAACCAGGGAAGTAACCAGCGCCTTCGCCACGATTTGCAGGCATTCATCGCCCGCCTGATGTCCCTGGCTGTCGTTATAGAGTTTAAAAAAATCGATATCCACCAGACAGATAGAGAGCGGAAAATGGCCGTGATAAGAACGTGTGACTTCCGTCAGCAGGCACTCATCCATATACCGGCGATTAAACAAGCCGGTCAGGTGATCATGCTGAGCATGCCGCTGTAACACCAGGTTCGCGCCCGCCAGTTTTTGTTCAGCCTGACGACGCGCGGTGATATCCACCCAGGTAATCGACAGCCCCACAACATTACTGCTCGCATCTGTCACAGCAATAGACTGCGCATCGTAGCAGCGGTCATGCCAGATCATTTCACGACGGGGAATGGCCTCGCCCATGTCTGCCAGCGCAAAATCTTCCTCGAAAAGATGCCAGAACTCTGGCATATGCTCGGAAAGATAGCTCTCCGCAAGCTCATGCCCGTCATTATGCAGCAGATGGTTCATCGCTTTATTCGACATCACCAGGCGGCCATGACGGTCAATCATACACAGCGCCACGGGGGTAGTGTCGTAGATAGTTTCCAGTTGCAGTACGCGCTCGCCAAGGGTCGAGATATTACGATCCACACCCCGATAGCCGCGTAATTCACCGTTTTCATCAAAAAGGGGAACGCCGCTGGTTTCCAGTACCACAATGCGCCCATCGGCACGCTGGTTACGATTCACCAGACCTGAAAAGCCCTTTTCTCTTGCACGATCTCCATAAAAGCGCGTCCAACGCGTTCGGCCATCGCCGGGGGGTCATAAAATCGAATGGCGTCTTACCAATGACTTCACTCGGGGGATAGCCGAGCAAGCTGGTGACCACATCGGAGGCCCAGGTATAACGTCCTTGCGCATCCACTTCCCATACCCAATCCGAATTTTGATTCAATAAATCATACAGATGTTGTACATCCACATCCTGGAGAGGCGACGGCTTTTTTTTATCGTTCATGAATGTTATCCGCATGTCCAAAAACCGCCCGGACAGCAAGGGCAAAGTGGTGTTGACGCCTGACTACACGTTTCAGCGAAGCGCTAAACTCACTATCATTGATACAGTAAATGTTAACGTTTTACTAATTCGCTGTAACGATAACAACGCAGAAAAAACTGAAACGGGACCCGGTCGCTGGCGAGATCTATGAAGCACCCGGTAAAGAATTTTTCACTCAAGATCAATGAATGCGCCTGCGAGGGGCTGTTTGCCCCTCTCTTTATTTCTTCGGTTTCTGCGAAACACTTCGCCCCGCCCCGGCTTCAAGGCGCGTCATGTCATACAGCCCGACAGCCGTGATAAGCGCAATCATCACAAACCCCAGCTTAAAGGCCATCCCCTGAATATCGGTATACCCGAGATTGTCGGTGATGAGCGCGCCTGCGCGAATACTCAGCGCCCCCAGCGTTACCCCCAGGCGTTAGCCAGTTGCAACGAGGTGCTAAAAAGGGTGTTCGCGGAGCTCATCTCTGCCGCCGGTACCTCGGCAAATGCCAGCGAACTGATGCCGGTAAACTGCATTGAGCGGCTCAACCCACCGATAAACAACAGCGCGAGGGTAAGCATCTGCGGTGAGTTCGGCGCTAAAAAAGCGCAGAAAACAGCGATAACACGCAGACAACACCGTTGCCAATCAACAGCATTTTTTAAAACCGAAACGGCGAATCAGCGGCGTCGTGGCAGGCTTCATCGCCAGGTTACCGGCAAAGACCGCCAGCACCAGCGACCCGGCCTCAAACGCGCTCATCCCGAAGCCCACCTGAAACATCAGGGGCAACATAAAGGGCGCGGAACTGATAGTGGCACGGAGAATAAACCCGCCGCGCATCGTAACGCGGAAAGAGTGTACCGACAGCGAACTCAGGCCAATCAGCGGCGCAGGCGCACGGCGCAAATGATGAATACTCCACACCAGCGCCAACAGACCAACGGCGAGCGTCGCCCCGGCGCTAACCATGCTCACATGCTGCTGGCTCAACATCTCAAGCCCCGCCACCAGACACAGCATGGTCAGCCCTGTGGCGATAAAACCCACCACATCGAACGGACGTTTTTCATCAGCCGATAGTCCCGGCATCATTTTCAAGGCCAGAACGATAGCCACCAGCCCCAGCGGCACATTGAGGAAAAAGATCCAGTGCCAGCTCGCATAGGTGGTAATAAAGCCCCCCAGCGGTGGACCAATAATCGGCGCGACCAGCGCAGGCCAGGTCAAAGTGGCGATGGCTTTAATCAACTGCTCTTTCGGCGTGGTACGCAAAACAACAAGACGTCCTACTGGCACCATCATCGCGCCTCCCACCCCTTGCAAAACGCGCATCAGCACAAACCCGGTGACGTTATTTGTCAGGCCGCAAAGCAAAGACGCCACGGTAAAAATCAGCAGCGCCAGGCTAAAAACCGTCCGCGCGCCAAAGCGCTCCGCCACCCAGCCGCTGGCCGGAATCAGCATCGCCAGCGTCAACAAATAGGCGCTAATACCGATATTCAAATCGATAGCGGAAACACCAAAGGCTTTCGCCATGTCCGGCAGGGCAGTCGCAATCACCGTGCCATCAAGAAACTCCATAAAAACGCGCTGGCGACCAGCATGCCAACCGGAATCCGCCGAACGGGTTACTTTTTCCCGTGGCGTTTGCGTCTGGGTTGTCTCAGACGAGGCCATAACGTGTCCTCAACATGGATAACCTCTACTGTCTGGCAGAGGTCTGACAAGAATAGAAAGTTGTTATACCAAAAATGCAAACCGTCCGATAATCCAATTTATTGTTGATTGTCCGCAGATTGATATTTTGCAATTTATCGCTCTCCGTCTTCGTCGATTTCCTCTGGCGCAAGCTGACAAAAATGTCAGTAAAATGTCAGCCAGGTGTTGGCAATAACGCGATAAAATCCCCAGCATCATCACATTTGTCCTTTGCGACAAAGGAAGAGCACAATGCGACTTCTGCTGGTCGAAGACGAGGAAAAAACCTCGTCATATATTTATCGTGCGCTCAGCGAGCTGGGTTTTACCGTTGACGTCGCCGCCAGCGGTACAGAAGGTTTGCACCTGGCGGTTGAATTTGACTATGACGCCATCATTCTCGACGTCATGCTGCCAGGTCTTGACGGTTACAGCGTGCTAAAAGGGTTACGTGCCAGTAAAAACACACCGGTGCTGATGCTTTCTGCCCGTGGCTCCGTCGATGAACGGGTTAAAGGGCTACGTCAGGGGGCAGACGATTATCTTCCCAAACCGTTCTCCCTGATTGAACTGGTCGCCCGTATTCAGGCCTTGTTGCGCCGCCGATCCAGTGATGGTGCCGACACCACGCAGTTGCAGATCCATGATTTACATCTCGACCTGCTCGCCCGTCGCGTCTCACGCGCCGGAGACCGTCTTGAGCTGACAGCCAAAGAGTTTGCCCTGTTAAGCCTGCTCGCCCGCCATAAAGGTGAAATCCTCTCCAAAATGATGATTGCGGAACAGGTGTGGGATATGAATTTTGACAGCGATGCCAACGTTGTGGAGGTGGCGATTAAACGCCTGCGGGCCAAAGTGGACGCCCCCTACCCCGTAAAAACTGCTGCATACCGTCCGGGGCATGGGATATGTCCTTGAAACCCGGCCCGAGAGCCCCGCTAAATAGAGTCAGTCTATGCTCAAACGTTCGATTTCAGGACGCCTTGCATTAATGTTTGCCCTCGCCTCCGTGCTTATCGTCTCGGCGATCGGTTTTCTGCTGCGCAGCACTCTGCATGAATCCTTACAAAAACAGATGCACAACGAGCTGCTTTTCAGGGAATCGCTGATGGAGCCGTGGCTGCTATCGCGCACCACGCTGCACAGTTGGCAAATGCTCGCCACCAAACTCGCCGATATGACCACGGCGGAAGGCGGACGCGTACAGTACTGGGTTCTCAGCGATGATCCCCGCTTTCAGGTGGGCGGCGAGCCACCGCAAGGGGTCAACTGGACGACACTCGCCGACGGATTTAGCGAAGCGCCGGGCGCCACGAAAGAGTCCTGTTCGCTCTTTATCCTGATCAAATTAATTCCGGCGCGGGGGGAACGTCCGGCGATCCGCTACGTGATTGCCATCGATTCCACGCCTTATATGGGCACGCTGGAAGAGTTCACCCGCACGCTGCTGCTGATCACCGCCCTTGGGGTGATACTGGTTGCCGTATTAGGTTTTATGATTGCACGGTTTGGAATGCGCCCGGTGAATACAATGAGCGAGCAGGCGCACAAACTTGCCCCCGGCGATCACGGACAGCGCCTCGACACCACAACCCTGCCGGATGAACTGCAAACGCTGGCGGAAGCATTCAACGGTGTGCTGGAACGCCAGGAAGTGGCCTGGCGGCAACTGGAAAGTTTCAACGCTGACGTCGCCCACGAGCTGCGCACACCGCTGACTAACCTGATAGGCCAGACACAACTGGGATTATCCCGCGAACGTTCCGTCAGTGATCTGGAAGATTTACTGGAATCCAATCTGGAAGAACTGGCGCGTATGACCTCGATTGTCAATGACATGCTCTTTCTCTCACATGCCCAGGCCGGGGAACATGCCACCCAGCTTACCGAGGTATCGCTGCGCGAGGAGGCGTGGAAAACCGCCGAATATGTCGAACCCTCCTTTGCCGAGAAGAACCTCACTATCAACGTGGAAGGCGATATCATTGCCTGTATCGACCGTCGGCTGTTCCACCGTTCACTGGCAAACCCTGCTGGAAAACGGGGCTCGCCATGCAAAACCGAATACCACGGTCACCGTTTCCATTCGCCAGCGGCATGAGCATGCGATCATAGCCGTCGCCAACGTGGGGTGAACCGATCGCCGCAGAACATCTGGATCGCCTGGTTTGAGCGTTTTTATCGTATCGACTCGTCCCGCACGCGTAGCGATACGCATCATGGTCTGGGTTTATCCATTGTTCGTGCGGTCGCATTGATGCACCGTGGCGATGTGTTTGTTCGGAGTGAAAACGGCAGCAATACTTTTGGTCTGTCACTGGCAATCGGTAAAACAGATACTGTTGCGCCAGGTGACAAACCGGCGCTTGATGAGCAGACACAGTTCAAAAACGCCTGAACAGAAAAGCAAACAGGAGGCTAAGCCTCCTGTTTTTCGACTTATTTGTAGATAACCGCCACGCCGTGCATCTGGTTTTCGCCCCCGGCCGCCACGATGCGATACGAGCTTGCTCCCGCCGCTTCGGCTTTTTGCGCCAGCTCCTCATGCAAACCAGACAGCGTTGTCGTGCCCGATGCCGAGACCGAACCCATTTTTTGCAGACCGCTACCAGACTCTACAGGGACCGCCGCCAGCGCACCGGCGGAAAACAGGCCAACTATCATTGCGGTCATAATGCCTTTCGTCATCTTCATGTTTCCACCTCGCAAAGAGAATAGTCAGGAATATCCGCTGACATGAATGATTTTAGAAAGGCTGGCTGTCAATTCACTGACGCCAAAATAACAGATGCGTCAGATAACAAAAATATACATTTATTTTAATTTATCCTTTAAATATTCTTATTATCAGGGTTTGTTCGCACCTCTGAAATACGACAAATATAAGAATGGTTCGTCAGTATTTTCAGCATTTATTCATCGATCACCCGCCAGGGCTTGCCACCCGCCGCGTTGTTCACAAACCTGACAGGAATGTCATTTTCACGTCACGCTAACGACAGCCACGCTGATTTAAACTCAGCTTCCTGGGTAATACGTCGGGCAATTATGTTGCGCTTTTTCTTGCTGTTCAAAGAGACGACGCGCATTCATATTTACAAAGAGGGGCATATATTATGGCCATGCAAAAATCGGTTATCCTCGATATTCAGACATGGATTGATAATAATATTGACAAACCTTTACGGATTAATGATGTTGCCCACCGGGCAGGTTATTCCAAATGGCATTTACAGCGCCTCTTTCATCAGATTATTGATATTCCTTTAGGTGTGTATATTCGCAACAAAAAAGCTGGAAGGCGCCGCCCACGACCTGAGCGTGACAAAGGAG
>OIEK01000278.1_pt1 | contig 9202 bp, 9 predicted proteins | sample 1581821 | NCBI WGS metagenome assembly OIEK01 (sample SAMN03281017, study PRJEB24777) | human gut metagenome | isolation source: fecal sample PR221 from 1 month old male Chinese infant, caesarean... | reverse complement strand
CACGACGCTCCTTTTTTCACTGCAAAAAATTGCTAGCCACCGCTGTCGCAATCCCAAGTAAAATCACCATGGAAAGTGCAGGAAAACGCAAATCTGGCAACATTTTTAAGTAAATCTGCTGCTGTAAAGCGTTGTGTGATGGTGTAGAGCATGTAACAAGGCAGGGCAATTTGAGTAACTAACTTTGCAATCAGACCACGTGACTTGTCATCAAACCAGCCTTTTTCACCCATAACGAATCCCACTAAAATCATACCCAAGATGACTAGAATGCCCGATATACTCGTTAAAAAGATTTCCATGTTTTCTCCTTTTTGTTACTGATGCGATTTATGGTGGACAATAGAAAAATTTGACTGATTTTTTTCAGACTCCAAAGCCACCAATATTTTTTAACCGAGTCTCAAAAACCACTTTAGTATATCACAAAAAGAGCTTGATTTCTCAAGCCCTTTTCTTCTATTATTTATTCTGCTTTTAAGAGAGGTTCAAAGATGGATACCAGACCAAAGAAGGCGATGAAGATAAGGGTGATAGTTGCACTGGCTGGTGTTTCCCAATAATAGGAAATAAAGATACCAGAGAGCATACCAATCAAACCAATACCAATAGCCCAGAAAATGACAGACTTGAAGGTTTGACCTATTTTCATACCTATCGCTGCCGGAAGAATCATGATGGTAGAAACCAAAAAGTGATCCTGCTGCTGGAATCATTAGGGCAATCGCTATCCCAGTCACAATATTGAAGAGGAGGGACATAAGACGAACTGGCAAGCCATCCACATGAGCGGTATCCTCGTCAAAGGTCAAAAGATACATAGGACGAATAAAGAGTAGAGTCAAGACCAGTACAATAGCCGCAATGACAAAGAGGGCACGCACCTGCTCTGAGCTAATCGTGATAATAGAACCGAAAAGATAGCTATCTAGACTCATGCTACTGCTACCTGCCTTGTTACTAAGAATAAGAGCCACTGCCAATCCCATTGACATGAGGATAGCCGTTGAAATCTCCATATAATGCTTGTAACTGACCCTGAGATATTCCAAAACCAAAGCGGCAATAACCACAACCACAAGGGTCATCCAAGTGGTTGATTGTCCCAAGAAAATCCCAACAGCCACCCCAGCTAGGGACACGTGACTCAAGGTATCGCTCATCAGACTCTGACGACGAAGAATTAAGAAAAGCCCCAAAATTGGCGAAAAGATACTGATAGCAATCACGGCGAGAATAGCACGTTGCATAAAATCATAGGCTAATAATTCACTAATCATGTTTGTGCTCCTCTCCATCCTTTTCATGGACATTGAAACAACGCCAAGGCAATTTCTGGTTACGAACTAGATGAATATTACGGTCTGTGTACTCCTTGACTTCCTCTGGATCGTGGGTAATCATCAAGACAGACTTGCCATGCTTGTGAGCCGAGTGGTGCATGAGTTCATAGAAAGTATTGGCTGTTCCTGCATCCATACCCGTCGTTGGCTCATCCAAGACAAAGATATCTGGATCCGAGGCAAAAATACGAGCAATAACGGCACGTTGCTTTTGCCCACCTGAGAGATGACCAATTTGCTTGTGACGATTTCCCACATTCCTACAGACTCAAGGGCACGTTGAACATGCTCCAAGTCGTGCTTAGTCAAACGACGGAACCAGCCCTGGCGAGGATAACGGCCAGACTTAACAAACTCGTAGACCGTGCTTGGAAAACCTGCATTAAAGCTGGCAATCTGCTGTGGAAGATAGGCCATGCGAAGCTTTTTTACCATCTTTATTGGTTTCAGAGATGGTTACAGTTCCCTTCTTAGGCTTGAGAATTCCTAGGGTAGCCTTAATAAGCGTTGACTTGGCAGCTCCATTTTCCCCAGTTAGGGTCACAAACTCCCCAGAATCCAAATGATAGTGAATATTGTCCAGAACAGGCTCCGAATCATACTGGAAGCTCAGTCCTTCAACTGTAATATAGCGCATCTTAATCCTCGATTTTTTCTGCTAATTTTGTCAAGAAACGTCCAATCACCTGACGCTCTTGATTATCGAACTGATCCAATACAGACCGATAGACCCCCAAGGTCTCTTGGTGGTGTTCCTCATGCTCTTGGGCTATGGGTTGAGCTTCTTGTGTCAAGACAAAGTAGGTCACGCGCCCATCATCCTTATCTTTCTTAGCCTCCAACATGCCCTCTTTGACCAAGGTTTTAACTGCCTTGGTAACAGCAGCCTGGCTAACATTGAGGGTCTTAGCCAACTCAGAATTGGTCTTTCGTCCCTCAGACAAAAGCATGAGAATATGCTCCTGAGTATTGGTCAACTTAACCTGACTACGGCACTGACCAATGAGGAGCTCATGCTGATTTTCAGCCTTGAGCAAAATCTGATTAATCAATTGATTTACTTGTTCTTCTAGTTCTAGCATTGCTTTCTCCATTTACTTAACCAGTTAATTATATCGAAAATACCAAGGTTTTTGCAAAGGGAGGAACCAAGAAAAAGATTGGTGATGGGCTATCATCACTATCAAGGAAGAATAGGGTAAATAAAACTAACCAAGCTGGTAAGTTTTTATCATATATAGATTTATCGTAAAGTTGCAAAGATTTCTTCGACCTGAGCCACAGACTCGGCACGTGAGACTTCTCCACGAACCTTGGCTGCTCCGGCTGTTCCACGAAGATAGTGTGGTGCAAGACCGCGGAATTCACGAACAGCAATCTTTTCACCTTTAAGGTCTACCAAACGTTTGAGGTGGTCTTCAGCGATGTCCAATTTCTTATCAAATGGAAGCTCTGGCAACGCCTCTCCCGTTTCAAAGAAGTGGTTGATTTGCGTGAAGATGTAAGGATTGTTCATAGCTGCACGACCCACCATAACGGCGTCTACACCAAGTTCTTCAATCATGAGTTTGGCATCTTGAACGCTACGAACATCACCATTTCCGATAAATGGAATCTTAGTGATAGCCTTAGCAACACGGGCCAAAGTCTCGTGATCACAGTGACCTGTGTACATCTGCTCACGAGTACGACCGTGCATAGCAAGGGCAGAAACACCTGCAGACTCAGCCGCAAGAGCATTTTCCACAGCCAAATCACTGTCTGACCAACCTGTACGCATCTTAACAGTCAAAGGAATATCAAGTACTGATGTTACTTCCTTGACGATGTGGTAAATCTTGTCTGGATCCTTGAGCCACTTGGCACCCGCTTCATTTTTGACGACCTTATTGACTGGACAACCCATGTTGATATCAACGATATCAGCCTTGGTATTAGTCTGGATAAAGTCCGCTGCACGCTTCAAGCCCTCAGCATCACCACCGAAAAGCTGGATAGACATTGGATGCTCATTCTCATCGATATGAAGCATGTGAAGGGTCTTCTCATTATTATATAGGAGCCCTTTTTCAGAGATCATCTCCATAACCACGAGACCTGCACCAAATTCCTTGGCAATAGTACGGAAAGCCGAGTTAGTCACACCTGCCATAGGAGCTAGTACTGTACGATGAGGAATCTCCACGTTTCCAATCATGAAGGACGAATTAAGTTTAGTCATTGATGAGTTCCTCCAAGTCAGCTTCTGAAAATTCATACTTGGTTTGGCAGAATTGACAGACGATTTCAGCCCCATGGTCCTCGTCTTTCATGGCTTGAAGTTCATCCTTACCAAGCGTCAAGAGGGCATTTTCAAAACGTTCACGTGAGCAATCACACTTAAAGCTTAGCTCCTCTTCAGACAAACGTTTGAAAGGTTCATCCCCATAAATGGCATTCAAGAGAGCTTCGATATGGTCATCAGACTCCAAAAGCGTTGAAATGGCTGGCATCTCTTGGATGCGTTTTTCGTAACGAGCGATTTCTTCCTCGCTAGCTCCTGGCAAGACCTGAAGCATGAAACCACCGGCAACCTTGACCTTGTCCTCTTCGTCAAGAAGAACATTAAGACCAACAGCAGATGGTGTTTGCTCAGATTCTGTCAAATAGTAGGCAAAGTCTTCACCGATTTCACCAGAAATAAGTGGTGTTGATGACGTGTAAGGATTACCAGTTCCATAATCAATGATAGAAACAAACTGCCCTTGTCCCATGAAAGGACCCACCAAAACTTCACCAGTTGCTGTTTTCTTGATATCCACACCTGGATTTTGGATGTAGCCCTTAACATGTCCTTTGGTATCAGCTACAGAGATGATATGCCCAAAAGAGCTATTTCCGATAACCTTAACCGTAATTTTGCTCTCACCTTTTTGGTTAGCAGCCAAGATTTGATTGGCAATAAGGGTACGCCCCAAAGCAACTGTTGATGATGATAGAGTATTGTGTTTTTCTTGTGCGGTTCTAACAGTTTCTGTGCTATCAAGAACATAAGCACGGAAAGAACCTGATTCTGAAATTGTTTTAATTAATTTATCCATAGTGATTCTATTATAACACAAAAAAGAGGGTGAAAAATCGTAAACGCTCGGCGTTTCTCTTCCACACTCTCTATCAAATTACCATGAAAATTCGGACAGTTTTTCCCTCAAACTTGCTATTTTTCTATCATCAAAATGGTGTTTCTGTCTTATTACAGGTGGTAAATTCTCCAAATACTCAATATAGACGCTGACAAGGAGATTATAGTCATTAGTTGTCAAACGCTTGAGTTGACTATGAATGAAGGTAGTTGCCTGATCATACTGTTCATGGATCAACAAGTCGTCAATATAGTCATTACCATCAATAGTGTGACCTTGCTCGTCCTCCACCTGACCTAAATCAATATCTAAAGTCTCAAACTTAAAAGCCTTACTGACCACATTAGCTGTCCCACGAATTTGATTGAGTAGCCAGTCACTGTTATACACTCCCATATTAGTCCCCTCCATTACTTGCTATTCAAATCTATTATATCTTTTTAAATACAGATTGTAAACGCTTTCTGCATTTTGCAATTACTCTGTTCCTAACAGTTATCTAGAGCTCATTTCCTGATTTTTCATGCAAAACAAAAAGGACCATCAGGTCCTTTAAATTATCAGAGTTTTTACCCAACTGATCCTTCCATTTCATAACTAATCAAGCGGTTAAGCTCAACAGCATATTCCATTGGAAGTTCTTTGGTAAATGGTTCCACAAATCCCATAACAATCATCTCTGTTGCTTCTTGTTCTGAGAGTCCACGACTCATGAGGTAGTAGAGTTGCTCTTCAGAAATCTTAGAAACTTTAGCTTCGTGTTCAAGGGCAACTTGTGAGTTGTGGATTTCGTTGAATGGGATAGTGTCTGATTTAGATAAGTCATCCATCAAGATGGTGTCACATTCGATGTGAGATACCGATTTCTTAGAATCCTTGTTGAAAGTAACTTGTCCACGGTAGTCAACCTTACCACCATTACGAGCAATTGATTTAGAGACAATAGATGATGATGTATGCGGTGCATTGTGAATCATCTTAGCTCCTGTATCTTGGTGTTGACCCGCATTGGCGAAGGCAATTGAAAGCATGGTACCACGCGCACCTTCTCCATCAAGGTAAACAGATGGGTACTTCATAGTAACTTCGGCACCAAGGTTACCATCAATCCACTCAACAGTCGCATTTTTCTTAGCGGTAGCACGTTTAGTTACCAAGTTGTAGACGCTATCTGACCAGTTTTGGATAGTTGAGTAGCGCATGTAGGCACCATCAAGCGCAAAGATTTCAACGATAGCCGCATGAAGGCTAGCCGTTGTGTATGTTGGCGCTGTACATCCTTCAACATAGTGAACGCTGGCACCTTCATCTACGATGATAAGGGTACGTTCAAACTGAGCAGTCGCTTCGTTATTGATACGGAAGTAGGTTTGAAGCGGAATATCCACCTTGACACCTTTAGGTACATAAATAAAGGTACCACCTGACCAGAAGGCAGAGTTAAGGGCCGCAAATTTATTGTCTGTTGGCGGAACCAGTTTTGAGAAGTACTTCTTAAAGAGCTCTGGATGCTCTTTAAGAGCTGAGTCCGTATCTGTAAAGATAATACCCAACTTGTCATACTCTTCTTTCATGTTGTGGTAAACCACTTCTGATTCATACTGAGCTGAGGCTCCAGCAAGATAGGCACGCTCTGCTTCTGGGATACCAATACGTTCAAAAGTTTCCTTGATTTTCTCAGGAACGTCTTCCCAGTCACGAGCAGGTTTGTCTGATGCTTTTTGGAAATATGTCAAGTCATCAAAGTTAATACCAGAAAGGTCTGGTCCCCACTCTTGCATGGCCATTTTGTTAAAGGTTTCCAATGATTTCAAGCGGAATTCAAGCATCCACTCAGGCTCTCCTTTTTCAGCAGACATGGCACGGACCACGTCTTCACTGATTCCTTTTCCTGTTGAAAAGACTGGTGTCACATCGTCATGGAAACCATATTTATATTCCCCTAAATCAATGGGTTTTGGTTCTACTTTTTCATTTGTTTCAGTCATAGTATTTTCCTTTATTAAAGGTTTGATTCGTTTTCCTTTTTGCTTGGGCAAGGAGACTAACTGCTCCTTGACTTTCTAAAGCTCGCTTCTCTCTATGGCTTTTTTGAGCGCATTCCAAGAGAGTGTTGCACATTTGATACGTTGTGGAAATTTAGAAACCCCCGCCAAAAGCTTGGCTTCGCCTAGCTTATCTTCATCTTTATGATCTCCTTGAATCATAAGAGAGAAAATATCCGCTAGTTCCAAAGCCTCTGCCTTGGTTTTTCCAATAACTGCATCCGTCATCATACTTGATGAAGCTGTAGAAATGGTACACCCATCACCAGCAAAGGCAATGTCTTCAATCACGTCACCATCAAATTTAACTGACAGATTGATAACATCTCCACAAGTCGGATTATTCAGTTGAAGTTGCTCCACATCAGGTAGAACACCATGATGGTGAGGGCTCTTAGAGTGATCGGCCACAACAGCCATATATAAACTATCTAGTCTAGAGAGTGCCATTGAAAAACTCCTTCGTCGCAAGAATTGCCTCCACAAGCTTGTCACAATCCTCTTTGGTATTGTAAATATAGAAACTTGCTCGGGCAGCTGATGAGATTCCTAAATGATTAATTAAAGGCTGAGCACAGTGGTGACCCGCACGCACTGCCACTCCTTCATAGTCAAGAGCTGTCGCCACATCATGAGGGTGAAGCCCATCAATATTAAAGGCAATAACACCTGCATGCTGGCTAGGATCCTCTGGACCGTAGACTGTCAAACCATCAATCGCCTGAAGCTTAGGCAAAACATAGTCTACTAACTCTTGCTCGTAAGCATGAATATTTTCCATTCCTAAAGCAGAGAGATAGTCCACAGCAGCACCTAGAGCAATAGCCCCCGCAATGTTAGGTGTACCAGCCTCAAATTTCCAAGGCAATTCCTTCCAAGTGGCTTCCTGTTCATAAACAAAATCAATCATCTCACCACCGAATTCAATCGGATTCATCTGGTTAAGAATCTCTTCCTTGCCATAAAGAACCCCAATCCCTGTTGGACCTAACATCTTATGTCCAGAAAGGGTGAAGAAATCACAATCCAAATCCTGTACATCAATGGCCATGTGAGGCGCCGATTGGGCACCGTCCACTACCATATAGGCACCAACTTGGTGGGCAAGCTTGGCAATTTCTTTGACAGGATTGATGCAACCTAATACGTTAGAGACCTGAGCTAGACTGACAAATTTTGTCTTTTCAGTAATCTTGTTAGCCAAATCTTCCATATCCAATTGGCCATATTTCAAGTAGGTATAAACAAGTTTTGCCCCCGTCTTCTTACAAGCTTCCTGCCAAGGAATGATATTCGAGTGGTGTTCCATAATTGAAATAACCACCTCATCTCCTGGCTCAAGAACCTGCTCTGCAAAACGACCAACCCAGTTAAGACCAGTTGTCGTTCCACGTGTAAAGAGGACCTCTTTGGTTGATTTAGCATTGATAAACTGACGAAGCTTTTCACGACTAGCTTCGTAAGCAGCTGTTGCACGCTCAGCCAAAGTGTGCACACCACGGTGAACATTGGCATTGTCCTCATGATAGTAGGCCATGAGAGTGTCCAAAACTACTTGAGGCTTCTGAGTCGTTGCTGCATTATCCAAGTATACCAAAGGTTCATCATTAACTACCTGATCTAAAATGGCAAAATCTTGTCGAATCTTATAGGCATCTAAAGCTGACATCTTATCTCCCTATCTAGATATATCATAGGTTAGACTATCTGCGTCGATAGTTCCTAACGCTTGTTTAGTTTTGTATCAGTTACAGAAATCATTTCATCGCGCACTTCTTTAACTGGGATTTCAGTAATAACTGCTCCTAAGAAACCGCGAATAACCAAACGTTCTGCAGTGTCTTGATCAAGTCCACGACTCATAAGGTAATACATATCCTCTGGATCTACCTGACCGATTGAAGCAGCATGTCCTGCTGTAACTTCATTTTCATCAATCAAGAGGATTGGGTTGGCATCTGAACGTGCCTTGTCAGAAAGCATAAGCACACGGCTTTCTTGTTGTGCATCAGCACCCTTAGCACCTTTGACAATGTGACCAATACCATTGAAAGTCAAAGTACCACGTTCCAAAATAACACCATGTTGGAGGATATGTCCCACAGAGTTATTACCATAGTTCGTCACACGGGTATCAATCCCTTGAACCTGACGCCCTGATGAAAGACCAATAACTTTAAGGTTGGCATGACTTCCATTACCAATCAAGTCACTATCAAAGTCAGCAATAACATTGCCCTCGTTCATGATCCCGAGAGCCCAGTCAATGCTGGCATCACGACCGATACGACTACGACGACTAATATAAGTTGTGACGTTTTCACCCAAACGGTCAATAGCCGCAAACTTAACTTGTGCACCGTCTTGAGCAATGACTTCAACCGAAATGTTGGCACTAGCTTTTTCAGTCGCTTCACCTAGCGTTTCAAAACGCTCAAGGTAAGTCAATTTACTGTTTTTACCAGCCACGATCAAAACGTGTTTGTTAAATGGAACATTTGAAGTTCCATCTTGGTAAAAATAGCTTTCAACTGGCAAGTCAACTTCAACATTATCTGGTACATAAAGGACTGCTGCACTATTGAAATAGGCATAGTTATAAGCTGCCAATTTGTCCTCGTCATAGGCTACAGCCTTACCAAAGAAGGCTTCAACGACTTCTGGGATTTCCTCAAGAGCAGTCGTAAGGTCT
>OIEK01000277.1_pt1 | contig 9232 bp, 11 predicted proteins | sample 1581821 | NCBI WGS metagenome assembly OIEK01 (sample SAMN03281017, study PRJEB24777) | human gut metagenome | isolation source: fecal sample PR221 from 1 month old male Chinese infant, caesarean... | reverse complement strand
GACAGGCTTTCATGCGGATACCATATTGGAGTTGGAGCTCTTCATTTTCAGTGTGGATAACAGCTGTGTGTCCAAGACCACCCAAATTGAGCATGCCTTCTGCTTTTTTGAATCCATCTTCAATGCCATCAGATTTGATAAGAGCAAGTACTGGAGACAATTTTTCCAAAGCAAGTGGGTGTTCCATTGTTGCATCTGGAATTTCTGCCAAAAGTAATTTTGTACCTGCAGGAACTTTAAGGCCAGCTTTTTCAGCAATTTCAATAGCTGAGTGACCTACAATGGCACCATTTACAGCTGTACGAGCTTCATTAAGAACAACTTTTCCAATTTAGCAATGTCAGCTTTTTAGAAATGATGACACATTGATGTGCTTCAAATTCAGCCTTAACTTCGTCATAAATAGCTGCATCAACGATAGCTGCTTGTTCAGACGCACAAATCATACCATTATCAAAAGTTTTTGAAACGATGATATCGTTGACCGCACGTTTAACCTTAGCATCAGCAACGATATAAGATGGGACGTTTCCGGCTCCTACACCAAGCGCTGGTTTACCAGTTGAATAAGCAGCCTTAACCATTCCAGGTCCACCAGTCGCAAGTACTGTAGCAATCTCAGGATGGTTCATCAAAAGACCAGTTGCTTCGATAGATGGCTCTTCAATCCACTGGATGCAGTCCTTAGGTGCACCTGCTTCAATAGCTGCATCACGAACAATACGAGCAGCCTCTGCAGATGATTTCTGAGCTGATGGGTGGAAGGCAAAGATGATAGAGTTACGTGTCTTAAGAGCAATGAGGGCTTTGAAAATGGCTTGTTGAAGTTGGGTTTATTGTTGGTGTAACCCCACAGATAACACCAACCGGCTTCGGCGATTAGAAACCAAACCTTGTTCTTTATCTTCAGCAATAACGCCTACAGTTTTGTCATATTTAATACTATTCCAAATGTATTCAGAAGCATACATGTTCTTGATGGCTTTATCTTCGTAAATACCGCGCCCTGTTTCATCAACGGCCAATTTTGCCAAATACATGTGTTTATCTAGGGCAGCAATCGCAGCTTGGTGAACAATATGGTCCACTTGCTCCTGCGTAAAGTTAGCCATAGCATCAAGGGCTTCAACACCCTTTGTTGCCAATTCATCAATTACTGTTTGAACAATCTTTAGTTTGTTTAGTCATATGAAACTCCTTTGAATACTTGTTAAAAACTTCACAATCTTTAACACAAGTATATTATAGCGTTTTCTAGTCGTTATGTAAACCCTTACAACGATAAAAATAAAGAAATCCATCCAATTTTGGACAGATTTCATCATTATTACCAAATAATCACGCGATCTTCTGGGGCACGCCACATGCCGTCGCCTTCTTTGACGTCAAATTCCTTGTGGAATTCGTCGAAGTTTGGTAGTTGAACATTGGTACGGAGTTTTCCTGGTGCGTGGACATCGACACTTGCAAGGAGTTGCATATATTCTGTCCGAGCTTTCATGCGCCAGATGCGAGCAAAGTTGGTGAAGAATTCTTCTGCTGAGAAATCCTCCTCTTTCTTAGCAGCTTCAAGGGCTGCAGCGATGCCTCCAAGATCCGCTACGTTTTCAGAGACGGTCAATTTCCCGTTAATCTTAGCACCGTAAGAGTCTTTGGCCTTCGAACTGATCGATGACCTTTTTGCGTGCGAGCGGTAAAGGCTTCGTAATCTTCTGGTTTCCACCAGTCCTTCAAGCTACCATTCTCATCAAAGGAAGCTCCAATTGGTGTCAAAGGCGTGTGAAATTTCATGGGCAATGACTGCACCTATTCCGCCGTAGTTAGCTGATGACGATTGGTGAAGATCATAGAAAGGTGCCTGCAAAATTGCTGCTGGGAAGACGATTTGGTTTTGTTGCGGATCATAGTAGGCATTGACCATATTTGCTGGCATATGCCACTCACTTCGATCAACTGGTTGGTTCCACTTACTCCAGCTATGAGCAATTGAAATTTCGTAGAGAGCTTGAGCATTTTCAACCAAGGTTTGCTCTCGTCGATAATCTTCTTGGCATAAGTTTCTGGTAACTTTTCAGGGTAACCAATATGAGGTGTGATGATATTGAGTTTGACAATGGCTTTTTCACGAGTCTCAGGGGCGAGCCAATCTGCTTTTTCTAGACGAGACTTGTAAACCTCAATCATAGTTGCAACTTTATGCTCTACGTCTGCTTTTGCTTCTGGTGAGAATTTTTCTCCCGCATACCATAATCCAAGCGCTTGGCTATAAGGCACTTCTGCTAATGACAAGGCTGCTTTTTCTTTGGAACGAGGTTCTGGAACACCTGCAATCGTACGACTATATTCACCAGCCAAGACACGGATTTCTTCAGTCAAGAATAAAGTCCAATCTAAGGCTGCACCGAGTTTCAACTTGGCATGAATAGTTTCCCAGTTAGCTGTTGAGTAGAATTTTGGTGCGAATTCCTTCCAGAAACGCTCTTCCGGTACGATAATTTTATCTGGTGCTTGTCCAATCACTTCTGTAAAGAAGGCATCGAGAGGCAATTGGGGAACCAAGGCCTTGAAATCCGCCCACTCATAGGGATGGTAGAGTTTATTGTACTCTGATTTTTCTTCGTTTGATAAGACATATTTGGCCAATTCTGCATCAGCTTCAATGACCTTATCCAGGATATCCTTGATTTCTGCCTCTGGGAAATCAAATTTTGGTAAGAGTTTTTCCATCATCTGGCGCCAGATGGCAAGCAACTCTGGTCCTTTTTCATTGCCTTCTTCATAGTAGGTCGTATCTGGCAAGATTAAACTAAGTGCTGATCCCCACAAGACATTCATTTGGGCATTCATAAAGTCTGGTGACACGCTAAATGGCATGAGATTGGGTTTGCCAGCTAGTTCATAGGCCGCCAATTTACTTGTATAGTCTTCAAAGGAAGAAAGAGCCTTGATTTCATTGATATAGGGCATGGCTGGAGCTACACCAGCTGCTTCTCTTGCATCAAAATCTGCTACCATCTTATGATATTTGACAAAGTTTTGGAGAATACTGTCTTCGGGCAATTCTTCACCTCGTTGCCATTTTCCAGTGATATCCAACATCAAGTTTTCGATATCTTGGTCCAAGTCCATAAAACCACCGGTTGAAGGTTTATCATCAGGAATTACAGCGGTCTCCGCCCATTTTCCATTGACGTAATCATAAAAATCATCTTGTAAGCGTGTCATTACACTTCCTCCATCAACATTAAAAGTGCTTTCATTATAACAAAATTCCCCAGCAAAAGCATTTACTGAGGAAAGTTTGGCTTATTTAACTAAGATTGCTAGGGTTTGATAAGGCTTAAGACTTACCTTTTCAGCAAGCTCTGCATCGTCATAGTTTGACAAGAGCACGCGCCCTGACTGGTATTCTGCTGGAACCTCCACTTCAGCTTCACTTCCATAGAAATTATTGAGTACCAAGAGTTTTTGACCGTCTAAATGACGCTCAAAGGCGTAGACTTGTTGACTATCTTCAAGTGCTGGCTGATAGCTGCCTTCTGAAATGATAGGCATTTCTTTACGCAAGCGAATCAATTCTTTATAGAATTTAAAGATTGGTCCGTCGATTTCATTTTCAACGTTGATGTCTTTGTAAGATTTACCAGCTTTCAACCATGGAGTGCCTGTTGAAAAACCTGCATTCTCAGAAGCATCCCATTGCATTGGTGTACGAGAATTATCTCGTGACTTAGCTTGGATAATCTTGAAGGCTTGCTCAGGAGACTTACCTTGATCCAAAAGCATCTGGTAAGCATTCATGGACTCGACATCCACATAATCTGCCATCGAATCATAGTCTGGATCAATCATGCCAATCTCCTCACCCATGTAGATATACGGAGTTCCACGTGACAAGTGAATGCTAGCTGCGAGCATGGTCCCCCCTTCATTGCGGAAGTTCTTGATATCTACAAAACGATTCAAGGCACGAGGTTGATCATGGTTATTCCAGAAAAGGGCACTCCAACCACCACGTTCACTCATTTCCTTGCCCCAAGTATGATAGAGACGCTTGAGCTCTTCAAAATCAAATGGAGCAATGGTCCATTTTTGACCATCTTCATAGTCTACTTTAAGATGGTGGAAGTTAAAGGCCATAGACAACTCGTGGCGCTCCGGTGCTGAATACAAAACACAGTTGTCAATGGTTGTCGATGACATCTCTCCAACTGTCATAAAGCTATCATCAGAACCAAAGGTCGCTTCATTCATCATACGAAGATAGTCATGGACAATTGGTTTATCCGTATAAGCTGGTTTCCCTTCATTTTCAGGGCAATCTACCAAGACCTCATCTTTCCCAATCAAATTGATTACATCGAAACGGAAACCTTTGACTCCCTTGTCACGCCAGAAGTTGACCACCTTGAACAACTCCTTGCGGACATTTGGATTGCGCCAATTGAGGTCAGCTTGAGTCACATCAAAGAGGTGAAGATAATATTTCCCCGTATCTCCAAAAGGAACCCAGGCAGAACCACCGAATTTTAGACAACCAATCGGTTGGTTGGTCCTGAATGAAGAAGAAATCTTGGTAATACTTATCCCCAGCCAATGCTTTTTGGAACCACTCATGCTCCGTTGAGCAATGGTTGAGCACCATGTCTAGCATGAAATCAATCTTGTGTTCTTTCCCGACACGGACCATTTCTTCAAAATCAGCCATATCTCCAAAGACAGGGTTGACAGCAGTGTAGTCTGAAATATCGTAACCATTATCACGTTGTGGGCTCGGATAGAAAGGATTGAGCCAAACCATATCCACTCCCAACTCTGCTAGATAAGGAATCTTTTCAATGATCCCTCTGAAATCACCGATTCCATTTCCTGTCGTGTCCTTATATGATTTTGGATAAATTTGGTATACAACCTTTGTTTTATCTAATGCCATTTATTTAACCTCTTTTTTATCAAAGGGTGGACCGTAACGTCTCCACCCCTTAGCTTATTTTGTTCGATGAGCAATCATGAGAACTTCGCCACGTTTGATATCACGTGGAAGATCCCCTTCAACATCTGCTTGGAAATCATCTTGATTTGTAATGATTACTGGAGTCTCAGTGACCAAACCAGCTTCTTTGATAACATTCATATCAAAACTAATCAATTGTTGACCAACAACAACTTTATCACCTTGTTCAACATGAGCCTCAAACCCTTTTCCGTCAAGGCTAACCGTATCCATACCAATGTGCATTAGCATTTCAACACCTTCTTCAGAAACGATACCTACGGCGTGCTTAGTTGGGAAGAGTACTGTCACTGTACCATTCACTGGTGAAACCAATTCGCCTTGACTTGGTTCGATGACGACACCTTCTCCCATTACACCTGATGAAAAGACTGGGTCTGTGGCTTGGCTAAGTGGTTTAACTTGGCCAGCAAGTGGACTAACAACCTCTGCTGATTCAGCAAGAACCGTTGGTTGTACCAAACCTTCTGAAGCTTCTTTAAGAGCTTCTTGTGCGTGCCCATCTTCCTCTGTTTTCGTTAAAAATCCAGTTTTGTGGAAGAGGAATGTCAATACCATAGCAACTACAATATCGACAATCATGATAATCGCAAAGATTGCCCAATATTGAGGTTTAATTGAGAGGATTGCTGGAAGACCACCGATACCAATAGAGTTTGCTTGAACTCCAAAAACCGCTGAAAGCAAGCCTGACAAGGCAGACGCAGACATACCTGCTACTAATGGATAGACATACTTAACGTTAACACCAAAAAGTGCTGGTTCAGTAACACCAAGATAAGCTGAAATAGTTGCCGGAAGTGAAATTTGTGCTTCACGTTCATCGTGACGTTTAATAAAGTAGTAAGCAAATACTGCTGAACCCTGTGCAATGTTAGAGAGAGCAATCATTGGCCATAAACCAGTACCACCAGCAGTACGCACCAACTCAAGGTCAATCGCATTAGTCATATGGTGAAGACCAGTGATAACAAATGGTGCATAGATGGCACCAAAGATTGCACCGAAGAGCCATTTAACAGGACCAGTCAAACCGGCCAATACCACACCTGAGATAAGGCCTCCAAGCCACCAACCAATTGGACCAAGAACAGCGTAAGAAAGGATAACTGCTGGAACCAATGACAAGAGTGGTACAAAAATCATTGAGATAACTTCTGGAATGTATTTACGCCAGAAAATTTCAAGGTAAGAAAGTGTTAAACCAGCCAAGAGGGCAGGAATAACTTGTCCTTGGTAACCAACTTTTTCAAAACCAAGGATAAAGTGTGGGATATCTCCTGCTGCCTTGTGAGCCGCATATTCATAGGCACTAAGCAAGCTAGGATGAACCAAGCAAATCCCAAGTACAATACCAAGAATTTGACTTGTCCCCATCTTACGAGAGACAGACCATGTGATACCTACTGGCAAGAAACCAAAGATAGCACCACTGATGACTGAAACAATTTCATTAACACCTTCCCAGAATTTCGAGACCTCAACAATTGTTTTACCACCTAGATTACTGAATTGGATACTACCCAAGACATTTTGCAGACCAAGAAGAAGCCCCCCAACAATCAAAGCTGGAATCAAAGGCGTAAAGATCTCCGACAAGGTTGTCATAACACGCTGAACTGGGTTTTGGTTGCTCTTGGCAGCTGATTTAGCAGCTTCTTTAGAAACACCTTCAATACCTGATACAGCAGTGAAATCGTTATAAAAGATTGGTACATCATTACCAATGATAACTTGGAATTGACCTGCATTGGTGAAAGTCCCCTTAACAGCAGGAATGGCTTCGATTGTTTTCACATCTGCCTTCTTGTCATCACCAAGAACGAAACGCATGCGCGTCGCACAGTGAGTAACAGCAGTCACATTTTCTTTACCACCGATTGCAGTAAGCAGATCTTTTGCTTCTTGTTCAAATTTACCCATTCGAATCTCCTTTTCTTTTTGACAATATCTATTTGACTTGATAAACTGATTGTAAGCGATTACAAATTTGTCTGCAAGTGTTCCGGGATTTTTTTAACATATTTTTGTAAAAAAACATCGGTTGTAGTTTTTTTACCTACAAATGAGGAGAAAGATGAAAAAATATCAGATTATTTATAAGGATTTAGAAAAAGCTATCCATGAGCAAAAGTATCAAGTGGGAGACTTTCTCCCCACCGAGCAAGAACTGGTTCAATCTTACCAGGTTAGTAGAGATACTATACGAAAGGCATTAACCTTACTCGTTGAAGAAGGCTTGGTCAAAAAAATTCATGGCTCTGGCTCCCAGGTTATTAACCAGGAACAAATCAACTTTCCTGTGTCTGACCTTACTAGTTACCAAGAGCTAATAGAACAACAAGGCCTTAATTCGCAAACCAACGTTATTTCTCTGGATAAAATCATCGTTGATTCCAAACTCTCAGAAAGAACTGGTTTTTCTAATAGCCGACAGGTCTGGCGTGTTGTTCGTCAAAGAGTCGTTGATAGCTGTGCCTCTGTTATAGATATTGATTACCTAGACGCCAGCCTTGTTCCGCAACTAAACCGTAGCATTGCTGAATACTCTATTTACGACTACATTGAGAATCAGCTCAACCTTAGCATTTCCCACGCCTTTAAAGAAATCACTATCGATAATGCTACCGATCAGGATAAGATTCTTATCGACCTAGGTAAGGACCAGCACGTTGTCTGTGTCCGTTCAAAAGTTTTTTTAAACAATGGAAAACAGTTCCAATTTACGGAAAGTCGCCACAAACTTGAAAAATTCAAATTCGTTGATTATGCCAAGCGCCATCATTAAAACGAAAAGCCCAGCTAACAGAAAAAGTATCGGACATTCTTGTCCGATACTTTTAGTTTTTACGGATAGGATCTGCTAGATACTCTGCACGAGCTCCACCAATTAATTTAGGACGACTCGCCAAAGCAGTCACATGAGCACCACCTAATTCTGGAGTAATAGGACGAAGAGGAACTTGGACCCTCTTCACATGCATACCAATAGATGTATCCCCAATATCAATACCAGCCTGAGCGACAATTTCCTCCACCTCAACAGGATCCTTCATATAGTCGAAAGCAGCCAGCTGACCACTTCCCCCAGCGTGCAAGGTTGGAAGAACATTCACAATTTCCAAATCTTTAGCCATGGCAAGCTCACGCTCAACAACCAAAGCACGATTCAAATGTTCACAGCCCTGAACAGCCAAGTAAATCCCTTTAGGTTCCAAAACCTCAAGAATAGTTTTCACAATTCGTTGACCAATTTCGCGGCTAGAAGCTTTGCCGATAGTCCCACCAGCAACCTCACTGGAAGACAGTCCCAAGACAAAGATAGCTCCTCTCCCAATAGCTGAACGTTCAACAATATCTTCTACAAGCACACGTGTCTTCTCTTCTAAATCTAGCAACATCACAACAGCCCTCCTTTAGACAACAGCTGTATTCAGGATTCGCACAATAAGATAGTACAGAATCACAAAAAAGACAAGGAAAAATGCCCCTAATAATAATAACTGCCTACGGCGTTTCTTACTTAGGTCCCAGGAGAAACCAAATCCCATCCAAAAAAGGACCAACACTATAACTTAGCATAAACCATAAATCTACACGTGCTATATGCCAAAAAGAAGAAATAAAGGCCGCCAAACCTATTAAGGATAAAATCCAAGAAAAGTCCCAACGATCTGGTTTAGCAAAAGCCAAACCTATTAAGAAGCAGCCCAAGGCAGGCATGATAATAAATGATAGGGTCATAAAATAAAACATGCCATTATTATAGCATGTTTTACAGTTTCATGTTAGTGGCGGTTAATAACACCATAAGCAATAGTGAATGCAATAGCAGCAATACCTACAACGATTGCCATGATAGCCCAAAAAATAGTCATCGCACGGCGTCCCTTACGATAGTTGAAAGGAAGTCCCCAACCAATCATGATAACACCTAGCAATCCAAGCCAGATTTTATAAGTGATAACAATCGCCGAATCAAAATAGGCAAAAGCAACCAAACCCAAACCTAACAAAGAAATCAAATAAGACCACTTACCCTTCAAAAATGAAGGCAAGGCCCAACCAAATAACACTAAACCTAGTAGAGCAAGAGCTCCACCACCTAAAAAATACAGGTACAATATAATTATCAAACATATTCATATTATAGCATATCTTAAAAAGTTAGGAAATAGAATCTATCAACCAAAGCCATATCTACTCTTTAAAATTTGT
>OIEK01000275.1_pt1 | contig 9298 bp, 11 predicted proteins | sample 1581821 | NCBI WGS metagenome assembly OIEK01 (sample SAMN03281017, study PRJEB24777) | human gut metagenome | isolation source: fecal sample PR221 from 1 month old male Chinese infant, caesarean... | reverse complement strand
CTGGTGTGGAAAGCAGCATCACGGGTGGCAAGCAGCGTTGGCCGGCCACCAGCGGAACCGCCAGCGGTACGATAAACGGTTCTTCACCCGCCGGCAGCCCCATGCTGCTGCCGGACTCGCTGGGGAAAATCATCTTAATGGCGATCAGAAACAGGATGATGCCGCCGGAAATCGAAACCGTTTCGGCGCGTAGGTTGAGAAACGCCAGAATATTTTCGCCCGCGAAGAGGAAAACCAGCATCAGCACCAGTTGCGATGAGCAGCTCGCGAATCATGATTTTTCGGCGGCGCTTCGGCTCAGTATGCTTGAGTACTGACATAAATATCGGCAGGTTCCCGAGAGGGTCCATAATCAGGATCAACAACACTGCCACCGAAATGATTTCGCTCATTATCAATTACCCATTTTGCCGCTGATTAGCGGTATTTCTGATGGCTTGCCCATCATTGATTAATTTCACTTGCGACTTTGCGTGCATTTTGTAAGGTGGACTATTAGCGCCAGTTGGATACTGGCTCGCACTAACAGCACACACCTTCGCAGGAAATACGCTATGAAAAATGTTGGTTTTATCGGCTGGCGCGGAATGGTCGGCTCTGTCCTCATGCAACGCATGGTTGAAGAGCGCGACTTCGACGCCATTCGCCCGGTCTTCTTTTCAACTTCCCAGCTTGGTCAGGCAGCCCCGACGTTCGGCGGTAAGTCTACCGGTACGTTGCAGGACGCATTCGATCTGGAAGCGCTGAAGGCCCTCGACATCATTGTCACCTGCCAGGGCGGCGATTATACCAACGAAATCTATCCAAAAGCTTCGTGAAAAGCGGCTGGCAGGGGTACTGGATCGATGCTGCCTCTTCTCTGCGTATGAAAGATGACGCCATCATCATTCTTGACCCGGTGAACCAGGCTGTCATCACCGACGGTCTGAACAAAGGCATCAAAACCTTCGTTGGCGGCAACTGTACTGTCAGCCTGATGCTGATGTCACTGGGCGGTCTGTTCTCCAATGATCTGGTTGAATGGGTTTCTGTGGCGACGTATCAGGCGGCTTCCGGCGGCGGTGCGCGTCATATGCGTGAACTGCTGGCGCAAATGGGGCAACTGCACGGCCTCGTGGCTGCTGAACTGGCAGACCCGGCGTCTGCCATCCTCGATATCGAACGCAAAGTCACCCAGCTTTCCCGCAGCGGCGAACTGCCTGTCGACAACTTCGGCGTGCCGTTGGCAGGCAGCCTGATTCCGTGGATCGACAAACAGCTCGATAACGGTCAGAGCCGCGAAGAGTGGAAGGCCAGGCTGAAACCAACAAGATTCTGGGCACAACCGCCACGATTCCGGTTGATGGCCTGTGTGTCCGCGTTGGCGCACTGCGCTGCCACAGCCAGGCATTTACCATTAAATTGAAAAAAGATGTGTCTATCCCGACCATCGAAGAGCTGCTGGCGGCCCATAACCCATGGGCGAAAGTGGTGCCGAACGACCGTGAAATCACCATGCGCGAACTGACGCCTGCGGCGGTAACCGGCACGCTGACGACCCCTGTAGGGCGTCTGCGTAAGCTGAATATGGGGTCAGACTTCCTCTCCGCATTCACCGTAGGGGACCAGCTCCTGTGGGGCGCATGCGGAGCCGCTACGCCGCATACTACGCCTAACTGGCGTAAATCTAAAAAGTTTATTTAAAAAGGGGTGCTTGTCACCCATTTTTTTTGCGTATTAACGGAGTGTACGCAGATGTTGATATTTTTCTCGGGAGTCAGATAAAGCGTTGGCTATGCTTTAAGTGGGGTGTTTACGCATCTTGCCTGAAGGTGGGACGGAGCAGAGAGGATGCACATTATGTGCTTGCGCCGTTCAGGTCAAAAAGAATGTCACAGCTGGGCGTATAACCTTGCCGGGAAGGTGTGACAGAGACAACAAGGATTAAACCATGTCTGTTTTTGTAGATAGAGACGTGATTAATGCGCTAATTGAAGGCCATTTTGCAGACCCCTTTTCCGTACTCGGCATGCACCAGACGGAAGCCGGGCTGGAAGTTCGCGCATTATTACCTGATGCGACCGAGGTCTGGGTAATCGAACCCAAAACCGGGCGCAAAGTGGGCAATCTGGATTGCCTTGATTCACGTGGTTTCTTTAGTGGCGTTATGCCGCGCCGCAAAAACCCCTTTCGCTACCAGTTAGCCGTTATCTGGCATGGCCAGCAAAATCTTATCGACGATCCTTACCGCTTTGGTCCATTGATTCAGGATATGGACGCCTGGCTGCTTTCCGAAGGTACCCACCTCAGGCCTTACGAAACGCTGGGCGCACATGCCGATACGATGGACGGCGTAACCGGGACTCGCTTCTCTGTCTGGGCGCCAAACGCCCGCCGTGTTTCCGTGGTCGGGCAATTCAATTACTGGGATGGTCGCCGCCATCCGATGCGCCTGCGTCGTGAAAGCGGTATCTGGGAGCTTTTCATTCCGGGGGCGCACAACGGCCAGCTCTATAAGTTTGAGATGATTGATGCGCATGGCAATCTGCGGATCAAATCTGACCGTATGCCTTTGAAGCCCAGATGCGCCCGGAAACGGCCTCCATGATTTGCGATCTGCCGGAAAAGGTAGAGCAGACAGAGGCGCGTAAAAAGGCCAACGAGTTTGATGCGCCCATCTCCATCTATGAGGTGCATTTGGGGTCATGGCGTCGCCACACGGACAATAATTTCTGGCTGAGCTACCGCGAGCTGGCGGACCAACTGGTGCCGTATGCAAAATGGATGGGTTCACCCATCTGGAGCTGCTGCCTGTTAATGAGCACCCGTTTGACGGAAGCTGGGGCTATCAGCCGACGGGTCTCTATGCCCCGACGCGCCGCTTTGGCACCCGCGACGACTTTATCTACTTTATCAAAAGCGGCACACGCTGCCGGGTTGAACGTGATTCTGGACTGGGTGCCAGGTCATTTCCCGTCCGATGACTTTGGCCTGGCCGAGTTTGACGGAACCGCGCTCTATGAACACAGCGATCCGCGTGAAGGTTACCATCAGGACTGGAATACCCTGATTTATAACTACGGTCGCCGCGAAGTCAGCAACTATCTGGTGGGCAATGCGCTCTATGGGTTGAGCGTTTTGGTATCGACGCGCTGCGCGTGGACGCGGTCGCCTCCATGATTTACCGCGATTACAGCCGTAAACAAGGCGAGTGGATCCCCAACGAATTTGGTGGTCGGGAAAACCTTGAGGCCATCGAATTTTTGCGTAGCACCAACCGTATCCTCGGCGAGCAGGTTCCTGGCGCAGTGAGTATGGCAGAAGAGTCCACCGACTTTGCCGGCGTCTCGCGTCCGCCATCACTGGGCGGCCTGGGCTTCTGGTACAAGTGGAACCTCGGCTGGATGCATGACACCCTGGATTACATGAAGCTCGATCCGGTCTATCGCAACACCATCACGACAAACTCACCTTCGGCATGCTCTACAACTACACGGAAAATTTCGTGTTGCCGCTCTCCCATGACGAAGTGGTACACGGCAAGAAATCCATTCTTGACCGTATGCCCGGCGATGCGTGGCAGAAGTTTGCCAACCTGCGCGCGTACTACGCCTGGATGTGGGCCTTCCCCGGTAAAAAACTGCTGTTTATGGGTAACGAGTTTGCGCAAGGGCGTGAGTGGAACCATGACAGTAGCCTCGACTGGCATCTGCTTGAAGGGGGCGATAACTGGCACCACGGCGTGCAGCGTCTGGTGCGGGATATGAACCACGTCTACCGTCATCACAAAGCGTTGCATGAGCTGGATTTCGACCCGTATGGCTTTGAATGGCTGGTGGTGGATGACCATGAGAACTCGGTGTTTGTCTTTGTACGTCGCGATAAAGCCGGCAACGAGATCATTGTCGTCAGCAATTTCACACCGGTTCCGCGCCATAACTACCGCTTTGGTATCAACCAGCCAGGGCGCTGGCGTGAAGAGCTGAACACCGACTCGATGCACTACCACGGCAGCAATGCCGGCAATGGCGGTGGTGTACAGAGTGATGAGATCCCGGTGAACGGCAGGGCGCACTCTCTCTCTGTGACGATCCCGCCGCTGGCAACTGTCTGGTTTGTGCGGGAGGGGTGATGACCAAACTGACCGCAGGCAACGCGACGCCACTTGGGGCCCATGTAGAGAGAAATGGCGTGAATTTCACGCTATTTTCAGCACATGCGGAGCGAGTCGAACTGTGCATTTTTGATGACGAAGGCAACGAACAACGTTATGACTTGCCCGCCCGCAGCGGCGATGTCTGGCACGGTTTCCTGGCAGATGCGCGGCCTGGTACGCGTTATGGCTATCGCGTACACGGTCCGTGGGAACCGGGGCTGGGGCATCGCTTTAACCCGGCGAAGTTACTGCTCGATCCCTGTGCGCGCCGTGTCGACGGTGACGTGAAAGACAGCCCATTGTTGCACGGCGGCTATGACGCTCCTGATCCGCATGACAGCGCGGCAATCGCGCCGAAAAGCGTGGTCGTGGATGACGCGTTTGACTGGGGGAATGATGCCGCGCCACGCACGCCATGGGGCAATACGGTCATCTATGAAGCCCATGTCAAAGGATTGACCTGGCTGCACCCGGATTTGCCAGAAGAGATCCGCGGTACCTATAAAGCCCTTGGTCATCCGGTCATGATCAACCACTTCAAGACGCTGGGTATCACCGCGCTGGAACTGATGCCGGTGGCGCATTTTATCAGCGAGCCGCGTCTGCAACGGCTGGGGTTAAGCAACTACTGGGGCTATAACCCGTTGGCGCTGTTTGCACTTGACCCGCGTTATGCCACCTCTCCTGAGTTAGCCATCAATGAGTTTCGTGAGGCAGTTAAGTCCCTGCATCAAAACGGTATTGAGGTCATCCTCGATATTGTGCTTAACCACAGCGCTGAAATTGACCTGCATGGTCCGACGCTCTCCCTGCGCGGAATTGATAACCGTAGCTATTATTGGATAAGGGGCGACGGTGATTATGAAAACTGGACCGGTTGCGGTAACACCCTGAATTTGAACAACCCAAGCGGCGTGGCCTATGCCCTGGCCTGTCTGAAATATTGGGTTGAGACGTTCCATATCGACGGCTTTCGCTTTGATTTGGCAACGGTTATGGGGCGCACGCCGGGATTCAGCCAGCAGGCTCCCTTGTTCGAGGCAATTAAAAACTGTCCGTTACTCTCACAGGTGAAGCTTATTGCGGAGCCGTGGGACATTGGCGAAGGCGGTTACCAGGTGGGCAATTTCCCGCCCTTATTTGCCGAATGGAATGATCATTTTCGTGATGCTGCCCGCCGCTTCTGGCTGGAGCAGTCACTCTCGCCTGGGGAATTTGCCGGGCGTTTTTGCCGCATCCAGCGATATGTTCCGTCGCGAAGGGCGTCTGCCCCATGCGTCGGTCAATCTGGTGACGGCGCATGACGGGTTTACGTTGCGTGACTGCGTGAGTTTCAACCATAAGCATAACGAAGCGAATGGCGAGGAAAATCGCGACGGTACTAACAATAACCACAGTAATAATCATGGTATAGAAGGGTTAAGTAGCAGTCTTGACGTGACAGAAAGGAGGCGAGCAAGCGTCCATGCCCTGTTAACAACACTGCTACTTTCCCAAGGAACACCAATGTTGTTGGCCGGTGACGAGCATGGTCATAGCCAGCACGGTAATAACAACGCTTACTGTCAGGACAATGCGTTGACCTGGCTTGACTGGCAAAACGCAAACAGTGGGCTAATGGCATTTACCGCCGCGTTGATTCACCTTCGCCAGCGCATTCCCGCCTTAACCCGGGATGCATGGTGGGAAGAGGGCGATGGCAACGTGCGTTGGCTTAATCAGGAAGCGCAACCTCTCAGCGTTGCGGAGTGGCAAAGCGGTGTCCACCGCCTGCAAATCCTGCTGTCCGATCGTGTACTGCTGGCGATTAACGGCACGCATGACGTTGCTGAGATTGTGCTACCAGAAGGGGAATGGCGTGCTGTTCCTCCGTTTGCCGGTGAGGATAATCCGGTAGTGATGGCTGTCTGGCATGGGCCCGCGCACGGAGTGTGCGTCTTTGAAAGGTCATAAAAAAGGAGTTAGTCATGGTTAGTTTAGAGAAGAACGATCACTTAATGTTGGCGCGCCAGCTGCCATTGAAATCTGTTGCCCTGATACTGGTTGCGGGTAGGGCGCGGGGCCCGCCTTAAACGATTTTGGAACAAAAAAATCGCAGCCAAAGCCCGCGGTTTCACTTCGGCGGTAAGTTCCGTATATCGATTCGCATTATCCAACTGCATTAACTCCGGTATTCGTCGTATTGGTGTGATCACGCAGTATCAATCCCATCACGCTGGTGCAGCATATTCAGCGTGGCTGGTCCTTCTTCAACGAAGAGATGAACGAATTTGTCGATCTGCTACCTGCGCAGCAGCGTGTGCATGGTGAGAGCTGGTATCGCGGCACCGCCGATGCGGTCACGCAGAACCTCGACATCATTCGCCGCTATGGTGCGGAGTACATCGTCATTCTGGCCGGTGACCATATCTATAAGCAGGACTATTCACGCATGCTTATTGATCATGTCGAAAAAGGTGCGCGTTGCACCGTGGCCTGTCTGCCGGTGCCCATCGAAGAGGCAAGCGCGTTTGGCGTTATGGCTGTGGATGAAAACGACAAAGTTATCGAGTTCGTTGAAAAACCCGCCAGCCCGCCTTCTATGCCTAATGACAGCACGAAATCGCTCGCCAGCATGGGGATATATGTTTTCGATGCTGAGTACCTTTACGAGTTGCTTGAACAAGACGACAAGAATGAAAACTCCAGTCACGATTTCGGCAAAGATATCATCCCGCTGATAACCAAGTCTGGCATGGCTTATGCACATCCCTTCCCATTATCCTGTGTGCATTCGGACCCTGACTCAGAACCCTACTGGCGTGACGTAGGAACCCTCGAAGCGTACTGGAAAGCAAACCTCGATCTCGCATCAGTTGTACCTGAACTGGACATGTATGACCGTAACTGGCCAATACGTACCTATAATGAATCTTTACCACCGGCGAAATTTGTTCAGGACAGATCGGGAAGTCACGGTATGACACTGAACTCACTGGTTTCTGGTGGATGTGTGATATCCGGATCGGTAGTGGTGCAATCGGTATTGTTCTCACGGGTACGTGTGAATTCGTTCTGCAATATCGACTCTGCAGTTCTTTTACCGGAGGTCTGGGTCGGACGCTCCTGTCGCTTGCGGCGTTGCGTTATTGACCGGGCCTGTGTCATCCCGGAAGGGACGATCATTGGTGAAAACGCAGAAGAGGACGCCCGTCGGTTCTACCGCTCCGAAGAGGGCATCGTACTGGTGACGCGCGAAATGCTGCGTAAATTGCAACAAGAGTAACAGCATCGAGATAACCTTGCGCGGAAGGGGTCCGCGCGCTGTTTTTCCCGCTAGCGCCCGCTAAGTGTTAGCGGTTTTGACAGGAGCGATAATGCAGGTTTTACATGTATGTTCTGAGATGTTTCCGTTGCTGAAGACCGGTGGTCTGGCTGATGTTATTGGCGCATTGCCTGCGGCGCAAATTGCCGATGGCGTTGATACGCGCGTTTTGCTGCCTGCATTCCCGGATGTTCGTCGCGGCGTGACTGATGCTCAAGTGGTCTCGCGGCGGGATACATTTGCTGGTCGTATTTCATTGCTGTTCGGACATTTCAACGGGGTGGGGATCTACTTAATTGATGCGCCGCATCTTTTACGATCGTCCCGGGAGCCCGTATCACGATACCAATCTTTTTTGCTTATACCGATAACGTTCTGCGTTTTGCCTTGCTTGGCTGGGTCGGCGCAGAGATGGCCAGCGGGCTGGACCCGTTCTGGCGGCCCGATATCGTCCATGCCCACGACTGGCATGCAGGGCTGGCGCCCGCTTATCTGGCGGCGAAGGGGAGACCGGCGAAGTCTGTGTTCACGGTACATAACCTGGCTTATCAGGGGATGTATTACGCGCAACATATGAGTGAAATACAGTTGCCATCGTCGTTCTTTAATATGCATGGGCTGGAATTCAACGGACAGATCTCTTTCCTGAAAGCCGGTCTCTATTACGCCGATCATATTACGGCGGTCAGCCCAACCTACGCTCGCGAAATTACCGAGCCGCAGTTTGCCTACGGCATGGAGGGGCTGCTGCGTCAGCGGCAAGTTGAAGGGCGCCTGTCCGGTATTCTGAACGGCGTGGATGAAAAAATTTGGGATCCGGCAACAGACCTGCTGCTTTCATCGCGTTATACGCGGGATACGCTGGAGGAAAAAGCGGAGAACAAACGCCAGCTACAGATCGCCATGGGGCTGAAAGTGAACGACAAAGCGCCGCTTTTTGCGGTAGTGAGTCGCTTAACCAGCCAGAAAGGATTGGATTTTGGGTGCTGGAGGCATTACCCGGTTTGGCTGGAGCAAGGGCGGCCAGCTGGCGCTACTGGGCGCCGGCGATCCGGTGCTGCAGGAAGGTTTCCTTGCGGCGGCGGCGGAACATCCAGGGCAAGTCGGCGTGCAAATTGGGTATCACGAGGCGTTTTCACATCGCATTATGGGCGGGGCGGATGTCATCCTGGTTCCGAGCCGTTTTGAACCGTGTGGGTTAACGCAACTTTATGGATTGAAGTACGGCACGTTGCCGTTAGTTCGTCGCACGGGCGGGCTGGCGGATACCGTGACCGATAGCTCATTGGAGAATTTGGCAGATGGAATCGCCAGTGGTTTTGTATTTGAAGACAGTAATGCCTGGTCGCTGCTTCGCGCGATTCGGCGTGCTTTCGTGTTGTGGTCCCGTCCCTCTCTCTGGCGTTTTGTTCAGCGCCAGGCGATGGGCATGGATTTTAGCTGGCAGGTCGCCGCGCAATCCTATCGCGATCTTTACTATCGGTTGAAATAGTTTTCCAGGAATCACTTGTATGAATGCACCTTTTACATATGCATCACCCACACTGAGCATCGAAGCGTTAAAACATTCGATCGCCTACAAGCTGATGTTTACCATTGGTAAAGATCCGGTCATCGCCAACAAACATGAGTGGCTGAACGCCACGCTGTTTGCGGTGCGTGACCGCCTGGTAGAACGCTGGTTACGTTCCAACCGTGCACAGCTCTCTCAGGAAATGCGCCAGGTTTACTACCTGTCGATGGAGTTTTTTGGATTGGCCGCACCCTTTCCAACGCTTTGTTGTCATTAGGTATTTATGACGATGTCAAAAATCGCTCTGGAAGAGATGGGGCTGGATCTGGAAGAGCTGATTGACGAA
>OIEK01000274.1_pt1 | contig 9445 bp, 8 predicted proteins | sample 1581821 | NCBI WGS metagenome assembly OIEK01 (sample SAMN03281017, study PRJEB24777) | human gut metagenome | isolation source: fecal sample PR221 from 1 month old male Chinese infant, caesarean... | reverse complement strand
GGCGACGGAAAAAAGCGCGCTTCCAGGCAAACTGGAAAGACATCTCCTGGAAGCAGTGGGAGCTGCTGCCCGGCGTCGAGAACCTTTCCGGTACGTTGTCTGGTAGCGTTGAAAATGGGCGCGTGAATGTCGACATGGCAAAGGCAAAAATGCCTTATGTCACGGTTTTCCGTGCGCCGCTGGAGATTGAAAAAGGGGTAGCGACCCTCGCCTGGCAAAACGATGAGCGTGGTCTGCAGATTGATGGACATGATATCGACGTGCAGGCGAATGCGATTCACGCCAGGGGCGATTTCCGCTACTTGCAGCCTAAAGACGACGAGCCGTGGCTGGGTATTCTGGCAGGCATTAATGTTACCGATGGCGGCCAGGCATGGCGCTACTTCCCGGAAAACCTGATGGGCAAAGCGCTGGTGGATTACCTGAGCGCTGCGATTCAGGGCGGGCAGGCTGATAACGCGACGCTGGTCTATGGCGGCAACCCACGGCTATTCCCTTATAAGCATAATGAAGGGCAGTTTGAGGTGCTGGTGCCGTTACGTAACGCCATCTTTGCCTTTCAGCCAGACTGGCCTGCGCTGAAAAATTTCGATATTCAACTCGATTTCATCAATGACGGCCTGTGGATGAAGACGGATGAAGTGGCATTAGGCGGTGTTAAAGCCACAAACCTGACGGCTGTCATTCCGGATTATATTAAAGAGAAACTGCTCATTGATGCCGATATCAACGGGCCAGGGAAAGCGGTTGGGCCCTATTTTAAAGATACGCCGCTGAAAGATACGCTTTCTACAGCCCTCGATGAGCTCCAGTTGGATGGTGATGTGAGTGCTCGCTTACATCTTGATATTCCGCTGGACGGCGAGATAACGACCGCGAAAGGCGATGTCGTCCTCAACCACAATAATCTGTTCATTAAACCGCTTAACAGCACGGTGAAAGATTTGCGGGGCTCGTTCAGCTTTGTTAACGGTAATCTGAAAAGCGAGCCACTGCAGGCGATGTGGTTTAACCAGCCTGTGAACATTGATTTCACGACCACCGAAGGGGCGAAAGCCTATCAGGTGGCGGTCAATCTGAATGGCAACTGGCAACCGGCGAAAACGGGCGTCATGCCGCAGCAGCTCAGTGATGCGGTGAGCGGCAGTGTGGGCTGGAAAGGTAAAGTGGACATCGAACTGCCGCACAGCGCCGGGGCGAAATATAACGTCAGTATCGACGGTGACTTGACGGATATCGCCAGTCGCCTGCCGCCGCCGCTTGATAAACCTGCGGGCAAAGCATTACCGGTGAAGGTGAATGTTGAAGGCAATCTGCGCAGTTTCGATCTGACCGGCAGCGCAGGCAATAGCAACCATTTTAACAGTCGCTGGTTACTCAACCAGAAACTCACTCTCGACAGGGCAATCTGGACATCTGATAGCCGCACGCTGCCGCCACTGCCTGAGCAGGCCGGTCTTGAACTGAATCTGCCGCCAATGAACGGCGCGCAGTGGCTGGGTCTGCTGCGCCAGGGCGTTGCCAGTAACGTCAGCAACGCGACGTCTTTCCCGGCCAGTGTCACGCTGCGCACTCCGGCGCTCACCCTGGCAGGTCAGCAGTGGAACAACCTGAGCATTGTCTCGCAGCCACAGGCGTCAGGGTCGGTTGTCGAAGCTCAAGGGCGTGAAATTAACGGGACGTTTACGCTGCGCGATAACGCACCGTGGCAGGCTGCGATTCGCTACCTTTACTACAACCCGTCAGCGACAGCGTCGGATGACAACGATATCTCTTCGCCGTCGACGTTGCTGCGCGGCAAGACGCAGGTGGACTTCACCGGCTGGCCGGATCTGCAACTGCGTTGTGCTGAGTGCTGGCTGTGGGGACAAAAATATGGACGTATTGAGGGCGATTTCGCGATCAACGGAGATACCCTGTCGCTGGCAAACGGTCTCATCGACAGCGGCTTTGCCCGTCTCACTGCCGATGGCGAGTGGGTCAACAAAATCGGCGGAGAACGTACCTCACTGAAAGGTACACTGCACGGTGACAAAATCGATTCGGCGATGAATTTCTTCGGGATTTCAACGCCTGTGCGCAATGCGCCGTTTGATGTGAACTATGATTTACACTGGCGTAGCGCGCCATGGCAGCCGCAGGAAGAGTCGCTTAACGGTATTCTGCGCACCCGCCTCGGCAAAGGGGATATTACCGATATCAGTACCGGGCACGCCGGGCAACTGTTGCGCCTGTTTAGCGTCGATGCGTTGCTGCGCAAGCTTCGTTTCGATTTCAGCGACACGTTCAGCAGTGAAGGGTTCTATTTTGACTCTATCCGCAGCGCCGCCTGGATCAAAGATGGTGTTCTGCATACTGACGATACGCTGGTGGACGGCCTGGAAGCTGATATTGCGATGAAAGGGTCGGTGGATCTGGTACAGCGCCAGTTAAGATGTCGAGGCAGTTGTCGCACCGGAAATCTCAGCAACGGTAGGCGTTGCGGCTGCCTTTGCCGTTAACCCGATTATCGGTGCTGCGGTGTTCGCCGCCAGTAAAGTTTTGGGGCCGCTGTGGAATAAAGTCTCCATTTTGCGTTATCGCATCACCGGTCCGGTAGACAAACCACAAATCAATGAAGTCTTACGCCAGCCGCGTACAGATAAAAAGCAATGATTTGACGGCGTCGGCGAATTGCCTCAAGCTCCTTATATCACACTTTTTTTATTGCCCGATGTGGCGGCAACGACGAGTAGCAAACGATGAGTCTGAACCTGGTAAGTGAACAATTGCTCGCAGCGAATGGCCTGAATCATCAGGATCTATTTTCCATCCTTGGTCAATTGACCGAGCGCCGACTCGACTACGGTGACCTCTATTTTCAGTCGAGCTATCACGAATCCTGGGTGCTGGAGACAGTATCATCAAAGACGGGTCATACAACATCGACCAGGGCGTTGGTGTGCGTGCGGTAAGCGGCGAGAAAACCGGTTTTGCCTACGCTGACCAAATTAGTCTGCTGGCGCTGGAGCAGAGCGCGCAGGCGGCACGTACCATCGTGCGTGAGTCGGGCGATGGGCGCGTGCAAACGCTCGGCGCCGTTGAGCATCAGGGACTCTATGCCAGCATTGACCCGCTGCAAAGCATGAGCCGTGAAGAGAAGCTGGATATTCTGCGCCGCGTCGACAAAGTGGCCCGTGCAGCGGATAAGCGTGTACAGGAAGTGTCCGCCAGCCTGACCGGTGTGTATGAATTAATTCTGGTTGCCGCGACGGACGGTACGCTGGCGGCGGATGTTCGCCCGCTGGTACGCCTCTCTGTGAGTGTGCAGGTGGAAGATGACGGCAAACGCGAACGCGGCTCCAGCGGTGGCGGCGGTCGTTTTGGCTATGACTGGTTCCTGAAAGATGTCGATGGCGATGTCCGTGCCGATGCCTGGGCAAAAGAAGCCGTGCGGATGGCACTGGTGAATCTCTCTGCTGTGGCGGCGCCTGCCGGAACACTGCCTGTGGTGCTGGGCGCTGGCTGGCCGGGCGTATTGCTGCACGAGGCGGTCGGGCACGGTCTGGAAGGCGACTTTAACCGCCGTGGCACGTCAGTATTCAGTGGTCATATGGGCGAGCTGGTAGCCTCTGAGCTTTGTACTGTTGTTGATGATGGCACCATTGCCGATCGCCGAGGTTCCGTCTCTATCGACGACGAAGGTACGCCGGGCCAGTACAATGTGCTGATTGAGAACGGTGTGTTGAAAGGCTACATGCAGGATAAGTTGAATGCCCGTCTGATGGGCGTTGCGCCAACTGGTAACGGTCGTCGCGAATCCTATGCGCATCTGCCGATGCCGCGTATGACCAACACCTACATGCTGGCAGGGAAATCAACGCCGCAGGAGATCATCGAGTCGGTCGAGTTTGGTATTTATGCGCCGAACTTTGGCGGTGGTCAGGTGGATATCACCTCCGGTAAGTTCGTGTTCTCTACCTCAGAGGCCTATCTGATTGAAAAAGGCAAGGTGACGAAGCCGGTGAAAGGGGCAACCCTGATTGGCTCGGGCATTGAAGCCATGCAGCAGATTTCCATGGTGGGTAATGACCTGAAACTCGATAACGGCGTCGGTGTCTGCGGCAAAGAAGGCCAGAGCCTGCCGGTGGGTGTCGGTCAGCCGACGCTGAAAGTGGACAACCTGACCGTCGGTGGGACGGCGTAAGTTCGGTTTATTCCCGGATGGCGCAGTGCCGTCATCCGGGATCGCATCCTACAATCTCCGCCCCTGTACGCCCTGATACAGCTTCGCGACCTCGTTAAAATAATCCGTCAAATAGTTAATACACACCTGCACCTTTAGCGGCAGTTTGTCTTTTTCCGTATACAGAGCCCATACCGGACGCGGATCGGACTGATAGCGGCTGAACAAGATCTCCAGCGTCCCGTTATTGATCTCGTTGATCGCCCACATCAACGGTACATAGGCGATCCCGGCCCCGGCGGTAAGCCAGCGTGTCATGGTCATCGGATCGTTGGTGACAAAGCGGGCCCTGGGGGATCAGGCGAGTGGAAATGCCCTCTGGTGCGATCAGCTCAAACTCATTATCTGGTCTGACGCTGTATTCCAGCCATGAATGATTAACAAGATCCGTGGGTTTTTCCGGAATACCGTACTGGGCCAGATAACTTTTAGCCGCGCAGACGACCATCGGCATCGCGCCCAGACGACGTGAAAACAGGCTGGAATCCTGCAACGCGCCCACCCGGATGACGACATCCAACCCGTCGGCAATCAGATCCGGCGCGGGAATGCCCGTCACCAGATTCACCGATAAACCGGGGTACTCTTTCAGCATCGCGGCGGTCATCTGCGCCAGAACATTGTGCGCCATGGTTGAAGAACAACCAATGCGCAGCGTACCGATGGGCGTGTTATTGAAGGCGTAAAGCTGTTCATGGACATCCTGCACTTCATGCAGCATGCGTCGGCAACCCTGATAATAAATTTTCCCGGCTTCGGTGAGCCCAAGGCTGCGTGTACTGCGGTTTAACAGCTTAACCTGTAGCTCATCTTCCAGCTTCGCCACCGTTTGACTGATGGAAGATACGCTCATTTGCAACTGCCGGGCCGCGGCAGTAAACGAGCCTTGTTCCACCACTTTGGCGAATACCGACATGCGTTTAAGTCGTTCCATTATTCACTCTGGCTTAAAAGTGATTTAGATCACATAATATAGATAACAGCATAACAGTTACGTTAATATACTATTTGCTGAATAATTAACGTGCCGATCTCGCCTTGCTTCCTGCTCCGCTGCGGTGCGTATAAGAAATATTGTCGCCTGCATTCTCTCTAATCAAGGTCAACATGAGTCTGTTTCCCGTTATCGTGGTGTTTGGGCTGTCCTTCCCACCGATATTTTTTGAATTGCTTTTATCACTGGCGATTTTCTGGCTGGTGCGCCGCATGCTGATCCCAACCGGGATCTATGATTTTGTCTGGCATCCGGCGTTGTTCAATACTGCGCTCTACTGCTGCTTGTTTTACCTGCTGTCGCGTCTGTTTGTTTGAGGTAGAAGTGAAAACACTAACAAGAAATTTCTTTCGTACCGCCATCACCCTGGCGCTGGTTATCCTCGCTTTCATCGCTATTTTCCGCGCATGGGTGTACTACACAGAATCCCCCTGGACCCGCGATGCGCGCTTTAGCGCCGACGTGGTCGCTATCGCGCCTGACGTCGCCGGATTAATTACCGACGTCAGCGTTCACGATAACCAACTGGTTAAAAAAGACCAGGTAGCTGTTCACCATCGATCAGCCGCGTTATCAGAAAGCGCTGGAAGAGGCAGAAGCGGACGTCGCTTACTACCAGGCGCTGGAAAGTGAAAAGCGCCGTGAAGCAGGCCGCCGTAACCAGCTTGGCGTTCAGGCGATGTCCCGCGAAGAAATCGATCAGGCCAACAACGTCCTGCAGACAGTATTACATCAACTGGCGAAAGCGCAGGCCACACGCGACCTGGCAAAACTGGATCTGGAACGCACGGTGATTCGCGCACCGGCAGACGGCTGGGTTACCAACCTCAATGTCTACGCCGGGGAGTTTATTACCCGTGGTTCAACGGCCGTCGCGCTGGTCAAGCAGAACTCCTTCTATGTTCAGGCTTATATGGAAGAGACCAAACTGGAGGGCGTTCATCCTGGCTTCCGGGCCGAAATCACCCCGCTGGGCAGTAACCGGGTTCTGAAAGGCACGGTAGAGAGCGTGGCCGCCGGGGTGACCAATGCCAGCAGCAGCAATGACAGCAAAGGGATGGCGACCATTGATTCGAATCTTGAGTGGGTACGTCTGGCGCAACGCGTGCCGGTACGTATTCGCCTGGATGAGCAGCAGGGGAATCTCTGGCCAGCAGGCACGACGGCAACGGTTGTGGTAACGGGGCAAACCGATCGCGATGAGAGCCACGACTCCATTTTTCCGTAAACTGGCTCATCGCCTGCGTGAATTTGGTTAATCCCTATGGCTATGTTTTCCATCGCCAGCTACCACGTTCGCTTCGCCCTCAAACTTGCATGCGCTATCGTACTGGCGCTGTTTGTCGGTTTCATTTCCAACGGAAACACCTCGCTGGGCAGTATTGACGGCGGCGATTGTGGCGGCAGGTCCGGCTTTTTGCTGCCTGGGGGGGGAACCCTGGTCGGGTGCGATTCGTTATCGCGGTATGCTGCGTATTGTCGGTACCTTTTATTGGCTCTATCGCCGGTCTGACCATCATCATCGCCATGATCCGCGCTCCATTCCTGATGCTGACGGTCTGCTGTATCTGGGCGGGGTTTTGTACCTGGGTTTCTTCGCTCGTCCGGGTGGAGAACTCTTATGCCTGGGGACTGGCAGGCTATACGGCGCTGATTATTGTTGTGACGATCCAGAGCGAACCGCTGCTGGCCCCTCAGTTTGCCGTTGAGCGTTGCAGTGAAATCGTTATCGGTATTGTCTGCGCCATTGCGGCAGATTTGCTGTTTCTCCCCGTTCGATTAAACGCGAGATTGACCGCGAGCTGGGCAGTTTGCTGGTGGCCCAATACCAGCTAATGCAGTTGTGCATTAAACATGGCGACCCTGAAGACGTGGATAAAGCCTGGGGAGCGCTGGTGCGGCGCACGACTGCCCTGGAAGGGATGCGCAGCAACCTGAAAATTGAATCTTCCCGCTGGGGGCGCGCCAACCGCCGTCTGACAGCGATCAATACGTTGTCGCTTACCCTGATTACCCAGGCCTGTGAAACGTATCTGATCCAAAATACGCGACCCGAATTGATTACCGACACGTTCCGCGAACTGTTCGATGAGCCCGTAGAAACCGTTCAGGATGTGCATAGACAAATGAAGCGGATCGCCGGGTGATTGCCTGGACGGGTGAACGTGAAACACCAGTCACCATCTATAGCTGGGTGGGGGCGGCAACGCGGTATTTGCTGCTCAAACGCGGCGTGGTGAGCAACACCAAAATCAGTGCGACGGAAGAAGAAGTCCTGCGCGGCGAAGTGGTCATCAAACCGGCATCGGCGGAACGCCATCATGCGATGGTCAACTTCTGGCGTACCACTCTATCCTGCGGATTAGGAACCTTATTCTGGTTGTGGAGCGGCTGGACTTCCGGCAGTGGAACCATGGTGATGATCGCGGTGGTGACATCGCTGGCAATGCGTCTGCCAAATCCGAAAATGGTAGCCATTGATTTTCTGATAGGGACGTTGGTCGCCCTGCCGGTCGGTGCGCTCTATTTTCTGTTTATCATCCCTTCGACGCAGCAGAGCATGCTATTGCTCTGCATCAGCCTGGCTGTACTGGCTTTTTTTGCCGGTGTCGAGGTGCAGAAACGGCGGCTGGGTTCGCTGGGGGCGCTGGCAAGTACCATCAACATTATCGTGCTTGATAACCCGATGACGTTTAAGTTCAGCCAATTTCTTGATAGCGCGCTCGGGCAAATTATCGGCTGCGGGCTGGCGCTGATCGTCATTTTGCTTGTGCGGGATAATTCGCAGGCACGTACCGGACGGATGTTGCTCAATCAGTTTGTCTCGGCGGCCGTTTCGGCGATGACAACCAACAGCGCGCGACGTAAAGAGAACCATCTTCCTGCGCTCTATCAGCAGCTTTTTTTACTGTTGAATAAATTCCCTGGCGATGTGGCGAAATTCCGCCTGGCGCTGACATTGATCATTGCTCATCAGCGTTTACGTGATGCGCCTGTACCGGTGAATGATGAGCTTTCGGCGTTCCATCGACAGCTTCGCCGTACGGCTGACAGCGTCATCTCCGCCCGATCTGACAGCAGACGACGGCACTATTTCTCGCAGTTGCTGGAGGAGCTGGAAGTCTATCAGGCGAAATTGCAGCACTGGGATGCGCCGCCGCAGGTGACCGAGCCGGTAAAACGACTTACCGGAATGTTACACAAATATCAGCATGCGCTCACCAGCAGCTAGACCCAAAACCGACGCCAGAAGCGTCGGGTTTTTTTATGGCTATACTTACGGGAGCTTTTGTAAATCACAGATCAGGAGGACAAATGACACGCAGGCATTGCAGGACAGCGAACTTTTTCCAGACGGGCTATCTTGTCGATGGCGTCTGGAAATCGTTGGACACGACATTTGACGTACTGAACCCGGCGACCGCGAGGTTGTCGCAAAGGTAGCAAAAGCCGGGAGAAAAGAGACGGAGGCCGCTATCGCCGCAGCCACCAGGGCTTTTCCCGCCTGGCGTGCGAAAACGGCAAAAGAGCGTTCCGCTATCCTTTATCGCTGGTACGAATTGATCATTGAAAACAAAAGCTGGCTGGGAAGGTTGATGACCACCGAACAGGGCAAGCCCTTAAAAGAAGCCGAAGGTGAGGTGGACTATGCTGCAAGCTTTATTCAATGGTTCGCCGAGCAAGCGAAGCGTGCTAATGGCGAAATTATCCCGCCGATAAAACCCGGATCGCGTATTTTTGCTACCCGCGAACCCATTGGCGTTGTGGCAGCGATAACCCCATGGAATTTCCCGATGGCGATGCTGACCCGTAAGCTGGGACCCGCGTTAGCCGTAGGGTGTACGGGCGTGATTAAACCCGCCAATAACACGCCGCTCAGTGCCTTTGCGCTGCTGGCGCTGGCGAAAAAAGCGGGCGTGCCGGACGGTGTGCTAAATGCAGTTGCCGGGAATACATCGGAAATTAGCGATGCGATCATGGCGAGCCATGATGTACGCAAAATTTCCTTTACCGGATCTACCGCCGTCGGTAAAACGCTGGTGCGTAACGCGGCTGAAACCATGAAGAAAGTCTCCATGGAACTCGGGGGCAACGCGCCTTACATCGTCTTTGAAGACGCAGATATTGATGCGGCGGTAAAAGGGGCGGTTGCCAATAAATTCCGTAATGCCGGGCAAGTATGCGTGAGCGTTAACCGTTTTTATATTCATGAGTCGGTGTATGAC
>OIEK01000269.1_pt1 | contig 9732 bp, 8 predicted proteins | sample 1581821 | NCBI WGS metagenome assembly OIEK01 (sample SAMN03281017, study PRJEB24777) | human gut metagenome | isolation source: fecal sample PR221 from 1 month old male Chinese infant, caesarean... | reverse complement strand
TCTTTAAGGGCTTGTTCAAAGAGGTCACGGTCTTCGGCACGGTCAAGGTCAGCAACCTGTGTACCCAAGATTTTCACACCAGCTTTAGACAATGGCTCTGCCAAGTTGATGGCTGTCTGTCCACCAAACTGAACCACGACACCCTTAGGTTGTTCCAATTCGATAACGTTCATCACGTCTTCAAAAGTCAATGGTTCGAAGTAAAGTTTATCTGAAACTGAGAAGTCTGTTGAAACCGTCTCAGGGTTAGAGTTCATGATGATAGCTTCGTAACCTGCAGCCTGGATAGCTTTTACAGAGTGAACTGTCGCATAGTCGAACTCAACCCCTTGTCCAATACGGATAGGACCTGAACCAAGAACGATGACAGATTCTTTATCAGATTTGATTGATTCATTTTCCCACTCGTAAGTTGAGTAGAAATACGGTGTTGATGACTCGAACTCAGCTGCACAGGTATCAACCATCTTGTAGACAGGAACAATATGATTTTCCAAACGTGTCGCACGAACTTGGTCGGCTGTTTGATTCCAAAGATTAGCAATCTTACGATCAGAGAAACCGTTACGTTTAGCTTCTTTCAGAACATCAACATCGCCTACGTGAGTAGCCAATTCTTGTTCCAATTCGAAGATGTGGAGCAATTTGTCGAGGAAGAAGATATCAATCTTAGTCAACTCTGACAATTCTTCAATAGTGTATCCACGACGGATGGCTTCAGAAAGGTAGAAGAGACGGTCGTCTTGAGCTTTGACAATCTTTTCAACCAAGGCGTCGTCTGTGACGTCCGCAAGCTCAGGCATTTCATTGTGGTAAACACCGATTTCAAGTGAACGGCAGGCTTTAAGAAGTGACTCTTCGATGTTACGACCGATAGCCATAACTTCACCTGTGGCTTTCATCTGAGTACCAAGGCGACGTTCACCGTGTTCAAATTTATCAAATGGGAAACGTGGAATCTTAGCAACCACATAGTCAAGAGCTGGTTCAAACATGGCATAAGTTGTACCAGTGACTGGGTTAATCATTTCATCAAGTGTCAAACCAACAGCGATCTTGGCTGCCAATTTGGCGATTGGGTAACCAGTTGCTTTTGAGGCAAGAGCTGATGAACGTGATACACGTGGGTTTACTTCGATAACATAGTACTTGAAGCTATTAGGGTCAAGAGCCAACTGTACGTTACATCCACCCTCAATTTTAAGGGCACGGATAATCTTCAAGCTGGCATCACGAAGCATTTGGTTTTCAATATCTGACAAGGTTTGCGTTGGGGCAAATACGATTGAGTCCCCTGTGTGGATACCAACTGGGTCAAAGTTTTCCATGTTACATACCACAAGAGCATTGTCTGCGGCATCACGCATAACTTCGTATTCGATTTCCTTGAAACCAGCGATAGAACGTTCAATCAAACATTGCGTTACTGGTGACAATTTCAAGCCATTTTCAGCGATTTCACGAAGTTCTTCTTCGTTAGCACACATACCACCACCAGTACCACCAAGGGTAAAGGCAGGACGCACAATAACTGGGTAGCCAATTTCTGTCGCAAAAGCAACTGCTTCTTCAACCGTATTGACGATTTCAGATTCTGGAATAGGTTGTTCCAAATCTTCCATCAATTGTTTGAAGAGGTCACGGTCTTCGGCTTGGTCAATGGCAGACAATTTTGTTCCCAAAAGCTCTACTCCAAGCTCTTCAAGAATACCAGCTTTTGACAATTCCATTGCCATGTTCAAACCAGTTTGTCCCCCAAGTGTTGGCAAGAGAGCGTCAGGACGCTCTTTACGAAGGATACGTGTAACAAATTCAAGCGTAATTGGTTCAATGTAAACCTTGTCTGCGATTTCTTTATCAGTCATGATTGTCGCAGGGTTAGAGTTAACAAGGACAACACTGTAACCTTCTTCTTTCAAGGCCAAGCAGGCTTGCGTACCAGCGTAGTCGAACTCAGCAGCCTGACCAATGATGATAGGACCAGACCCGATAACCATAATTTTTTTTAATATCAGAACGTTTAGGCATATTTAAGATACAAAGGACGACCAGAAAGCGTTAGAATTTTAGGCAATCGTTGCAGGATGCAAGCACCCAAAACGATTGTTCTAAATTCCGAGCTTTCCGTCCGTGTTCAGTTTAAGACAATATTGTTAACATGACGCTTTTAACTTAGTAAGGAATCCAGAACTCCTTGTGATAAAAGCAGCCATCAAAAAATAGAAAACAATACAGTTCAATTAGTCTTTTTAACTGAATACAGGTCCTTAATTCTCCTTTCTATTTGACAACTCTCTGGTTGTCATTAAATAAGGTAGTAGACTGGGGCGAACAAGAGTCACACCCCACTATAGTCACTAGACAGTTGCAATTAACGACGTGCTTTTTCAGCTTGGAAAGCATCAATCAATTCCAAGAACTCATCAAAGAGATAGCTAGCGTCGTGTGGACCAGGTGCTGCATCTGGGTGGAATTGCACTGAGAATGCTGGGAAGTCACGGTGACGAACACCTTCAACTGACTTATCGTTAATTTCTTCGTGTGTTACCATGAGGCAATCTGGAAGTGACTCACGGTCAATGGCATAACCATGGTTTTGGCTAGTGAAATCAACACGACCAGTCGCAATTTCACGAACCGCGTGGTTAAATCCACGGTGACCAAACTTCATCTTGTAGGCCTTGGCACCATTAGCCAAACTAAACAACTGGTGACCCATACAAATACCAAAGATTGGAATTTTACCTTGGATGCCACGAATCATATCAAGTGCATATGGTACATCTTCAGGGTTACCTGGACCGTTTGACAACATCACACCATCTGGATTAAGGTGGAGAATTTCTTCAGCAGTGATATCATGTGGCACAACAGTCACGTTACAATCACGTTTTTGAAAACTCACGCAAGATAGAGTGCTTGAGACCAAAGTCAACCAAAACGATATTTTTACCAACACCTGGTGCTGGGTAGGCTGTCTTAGTTGATACCTGCTCAATATTGTTGGTTGGCAAAACAGTCGCACGCAATTGATCTTGCAAGTGCTCAATACTGTCACCAGGGCTGGCCAAAGTGGCTTTCATGGTACCGTGTTGACGGATAATCTTAGTCAAGGCACGTGTATCAATACCAGAGATACCAGGGATATTTTTCGCTTTCAAAAACTCATCCAAGGTCATTTGGTTACGCCAGTTGCTGGCACGACGGCTAGCCTCTGACACAACGACACCCTTTGTCGTTGGCTTAATTGACTCATAGTCGTCACGGTTAACACCATAGTTACCAACAAGTGGATAAGTAAAGGTCAAAATTTGACCATTGTAAGACTGGTCTGTGATAGATTCTTGATAACCTGTCATACCAGTATTAAAGACGATTTCACCCGTCACATCCACATCAGCACCGAAGGCCTGACCTTCAAAAATAGTGCCGTCTTCCAAAATAAGTAAACGTTTTGCCATTATAGTAAATTGTTCCTTTCACTAAGATACAAAGGGCGTTAAAATCTGAATGAAAAGCAAATCTGACAGAGAAGCTCTAGCCTCTAGAAAGATTTGTCTCTTTTCAAAGATTTAGCCCATGTTCTTTTTCGTCTGATTCTCTCAGGAATCGGTTAACGTTGTTTACGCTTTGCCATTTAAAATAGCTTCAATAATTGCCATACGGACAAAGACCCCGTTTTGCATCTGAGCAACGATACGAGCCTTAGGCGCCTCAACCAGGCTATCAGCAATCTCCACATCACGATTAACCGGAGCAGGATGCATGATAATCGCCTGATCAGCTAACTTGGCATAACGTTCTTCAGTCAAACCATAGAGAGCATGGTAGTCTTCTTTTGAAAATCCTTTGTCATCCCCATGACGCTCGTGCTGAACACGAAGCAACATGAGAACATCCAAGTCCTCAATGACATCGTCAATGGCCACATGCTGACCATAAACATCAAACTCATTCGAGTACCACTCTGCCGGACCAGCAAAATAAAGCTGAGCACCCAAACGCTTGAGAATCTGCATATTTGACTTAGCGACACGCGAATGCGTAATGTCACCTGCAATACAAATCTTAAGATTTTCAAAGGTTCCAAACTCTTCGTAAATGGTCATCAAGTCAAGCAAACACTGACTTGGGTGTTGCCCTGAACCATCACCACCATTGACAATAGAGGTCTGGATGGTTCTACTATCAATCAACTGCTTGTAGTAATCAACTTCCGAGTGGCGGACCACACAGATGTCAACACCCAAGGCAGACATGGTTAAGATCGTGTCATAGAGGGTCTCACCCTTGTTCACCGAGCTAGTTCCAGCATCGAACTCAATCACATCCAGGCCAAGTTTTTTCTCCGCCACTTCGAAGGACTTGTGCGTTCGTGTTGAATTTTCAAAAAAGAGATTGGCAGCGAAATACTGTCGATCCAGCTGGAAGTCAGCTCTGCCATTTTTAAAATCTCCACCTCGACGAATCAGGCCCAAGACCTCTTCATTCGTGAGGGTTTCCATTGTCACCAAATGTTTCAGTGACACTTTTCCATCTGCAATCGCCATAGTTTTTCCTTTAAATTGATTGACTAATCTTTGCTACCTTTTTTAGGATCTGGCAAGATTTGGTAAAGCAAGATACCAAGAATGGTTGAACTTGCCACACCCGTGATTTGAAGACCGCCAAGGTCAATCATCAAACCACCGATACCAGATACCAAGATAACACTAGCAATCAAGAGATTCTTTTTATTATCAAAATCAATCTTATGTTCAACTAAAATTTTCAAACCGCTAGCAGCGATAACCCCAAAGAGGGCAATAGACAACCCGCCCAATACAGGAGTTGGAATAGAATGCAAGAGTGCTGATAGCTTACCAATAAAGCTCATCAAGACCGCAATCACTGCCGCGCCCGCAATAACGTAAACTGAGTAGACCTTACTGAGGGCCATAACCCCAATATTTTCACCATAAGAAGTTACCGGAGGAGCTCCAAAGAAACCAGCAATAATCTGTGCCAAACCATCACCAGTAAGGGTGCGGTCAAGTCCTGGATCTTTAAAGTAATCACGCTCAGTCAAACTGTTTAGAACCATGACATGACCGAAGTGTTCAGTCATCGTCACAAAGGCAATCGGAGCCATGGTCAAAATCGCACTTGGATAGAGCTTAAAGCTATAATCCACAAATGGAATGTCAAAGTTTGGAACTTGAATCCAATGTGCTGCAGCTACTTCTGAGAAATTGATAAAACTATGTCCTGTCAGCAAACCAAGAACCGCTGAGAAAATATAGCCTACAATTAAACCAAGCAAAATTGGGATAACACCGACAATCTTCTTGCCATACATGTTAAAGAGGATAACCGCAAAGAGGGTGACCATCGAAATCAAGAGAGCATAGATACTATAGCTTTTATTTAAAGTTGTCGCATCATTGACTGCATTAGCTGCAAGGTTCAAACCAATCACCATGATAATGGGACCAACCACGATTGGTGGAAGGACCTTATCAATCCAGTCTTTACCCGCATACTTAACAATCAGAGCCACAAGCAAGTAAACCAAACCACCTGCCATGGCACCTTGAGCCACCGCCGCAATTCCATCAGTCTTCATAAGCGTCTGCATAGCCGCAATATAGGCAAAGCTAGAACCCATGTAAGCTGGAATTTTGTACTTGGTCACCGTCAAGTGAGCCAAAGTTCCCAAACCAGATGAGAAAAGAGCAATAGCGGGATCAATCCCAACCAAAATCGGCACAAGCACCGTCGCACCAAACATGGCAAACAAGTGCTGGAATGACAAACCAACCAATAAACCAGGTTTTGGCATATCATTCACATCATATTTTACGTTATTCACGATATCAAAGGACTCCTTAAATTAAGATACAAAGCCCGTCTAAAGCCTAAAGCAAAAATAGGAAATATGATGACGGAGCGCCAGCTCCTAAGAATATTTATCATTTTTTGCACAAGGCTTAGGGCGTGTTCAATTAACAAGATACAAAGGGCGTATAAGAGCAAAGTAAAATTAGGAAATCTGACGCTGAAGCTTTAGCTTCTAGGAAGATTTATCTATTTTACACAGCTCTTAGCCCGTGTTCAATTAATAAGATACAAAGGGACGTTTTGGCTTAGCCAATCATTTCTGAGAAAAATAGGAAGTCGACAACGCACTCCCAAGAGTGCTAGGAGACTTATCTTTTTCCTAAGAAATGAGTCCCGTGTTCAATTAACAAGATACAAAAGGCGTTTCACCCTATCCGTCAGTCACCTCAGCTTGGATCGATAATGTTGACGCTATCTTTACCATCAACTTCTGCGACCAAAACTTCGATTTCTTCTGACTCACTAGTTGGGATATTTTTACCAACATAGTCCGCACGAATTGGCAATTCACGGTGACCACGGTCAACCAAGACAGCCAAACCAACACGCGCCGGACGTCCATGGCTAACGATATTATCAATAGCTGCACGAATCGTACGACCTGTGTAAAGCACATCATCCACAAGGATAACATCTGTACCATCAATTTCAATAGGGAAAACAGATGTGTCTTGTTCAGCCTTAACATCATCACGGAAAGCTTTAGTGTCAAGCTCAATCAATGGCACATCAAGGTTTTCCAACTGTTTCAAACGCTCTTGGATACGCTGTGCAATATAAACACCACGTGTCTTAATACCAGCCAAGACAATCTTGTCGAGATTTTTGTTACGTTCAATAATCTCATAAGTGATACGTGTAATGGCACGTTTCATGGTTACGTCATCGACGATCTCTTTTTTCTTCATAAAAGAACCTTTCTAAATACAAAAAAATCCCCTCGAAAACAAGGAGATACACAAAAATATGAGTACAGTTCACCCGTACACTTCTCATGGCTCCTTGCCTGCCTCTCTGGACAGTGATTAAAGGACTTATTTAATTAGGTAAATTATAGCAAATTTCAGACTCTTTTACAAGAAAAAAACGGACGCCTCTCCCAAGAAAGACTATCCGTTTAATAACTGTTAAGCTTCTCTCAACTTCTCCAAGGTTTCCTTGAAAATAGCAGGTTCTTCCGCTGTAAATTCGACCAATTCTCCAGTCGTAGGATGCGTGAAACCAAGGGTCTTGGCATGTAGAAATTGGCCATGGCCCTTGAGGGTCTTGCGTGGCCCATAAAGAGGATCTCCCGCCACCGGGTGACCGATATAAGCCATGTGCACACGAATCTGGTGCGTGCGACCTGTTTCCAGTTGCAACTCTACCAACGTATAGTTGCCAAAACGTTCAAGAACGGTAAATCGTGTAACTGCAGGTTTTCCTTTAGCTGTAACCGCCTGCTTCTTGCGGTCCTTGTCTGAGCGCCCAATCGGAGCCTCAATCACGCCTCGATCGTTAGGCAGATTGCCATGCACGATAGCCACATACTTACGAAGGGACTTCTTATCCTTAAGCTCCGCCGCCAAAGCATTGTGAGCCTTATCATTCTTAGCAATCATAAGAAGGCCAGACGTATCCTTATCGATACGGTGGACAATTCCTGGACGAACCACACCATTGATAGAAGAGAGGTCCTTGACATGATACATCAGGGCATTGACCAAGGTACCAGACGTGTGACCAGCTGAGGGATGGACCACCATACCTTGAGGTTTGTTGACCACTGCCACATCCGCATCTTCGTAGATAATATCCAAAGGAATATCCTCAGCCTTGTATTCCAAGACCTCTTCTTCTGGCAATTCATAGGTGATGACATCACCCTCTTTAACCGCATACTTGGCCTTTGCCGACTTACCATTAACCAAGACTGTACCCAGCCTTGATTGCTTCATTGGCCTGACTACGTGACAATCTGTCAAATCTGCCAAAGCCATTGTCCAGACGGTTTCCCGCCTCTTTAATGATGACTTCCATTTTCCTCTTTCCATAAGATTAAAATCAAGAGCAGCACGCCCACCGTTAGATAGGAGTCTGCCACGTTAAATATCGCAAAATCAATAAAATCAAGCTGAACCATACTCAACCACGTAACCCAAGTGCAGACGGTCAATAAAGTTACCAATACCACCTGAGATAATCAAAACCAAAGATAGCACCAGCCAAAGACTCTTCTTATAATTCTTAACCAGATAAACCAGAGCCGCACCAATCACTAGAACTGTCAAAATCACAAAGAAATATTTCTGATCCTGTAAAATCGAAAAGGCAGCACCACGGTTCTGTAGATAGGTCAAGCTGAAAAGTCCAGGAATAGCCTTGATAACTTGGTTAAGGGCAATATTTGCCACAACCCAATGCTTGACCCACTGATCCAAACCAATCAGAGCTAGAATAGCCAAAGGAATCGCAACCTTACGCATAAATCCTCCTATGGTTTGTATGTATCAAAGTAGTCAAACATAACATTGACAAACTTGAGAGCACAAGACGACAAGTTAATCCCCTTACGACGGACATAAACCATCTTGTTATCCAAATTATCCTCAAGCGGAATCACCGTAATCCCATTCACACTTTGTGCATCCAAGAAGCCAGACCCCGTCGCATAAGCATCCGTACGTTCCAAGATACCGTTCAAAGTCGCACGGTCTGTCACGTTAAACATAAGAGACGAATCTGACGTATCCACAAAGTTCTCAGAATAGTAAAGGTACTCGTCCTTCTCCTGAGTGAAACGCACCGTAGGCAAGGCCGCCAAGTCCTCCATGACCAGACTTTCTTTTTTAGCCAGAGGATGCCCCTTACGGAGATAAATGTGCGTCTTAACGGAATCAAATCAATAGCCTCAAGCCCAAGCTTGTCCATATTTGCTGGATCCCTTGCTATTTTGACGATTTAAATAGATAATCCCAATCTCACTGTGTCCCTTGGCTACCTCATCCAAAATCTGAATGGTCGTAGACTCAAAGATACGGAAATCCTTATAATCAGGGTAACGCTCTGAAAAAGTCGTAATCAAAGGTGGCAAAAAGTCATAGTGCTGGCTGGCAATTGAAAACTGGTTACCCTTTTCAGAGGCATTGAGATAGCGATTTTCAAAACTATCAAAACTGCGTACCACCTCAAGCGCACGCTCATAAAAGGTCATACCCTGACTGGTCAAGACAGCCCCCGTCGTTGTACGGGTGAAAATTTGAAAATTCAGCTCCTGCTCCAAATCCTTGATAGCCACTGATAGGCTAGGCTGGCTCACAAAGAGCTTGCTGGCTGCCTCACGGAAGGTTCCGCTGTTGGCAATGGCTACGACATAACGTAGTTGTTGTATGTTCATCTGTGACACTTCTTTCTTGAAAAATCAATCAATTCTATTATACCAGATTTTATCCTCTTTTGTTGATACTAAAAAGCCCAGGTATCCCTGAGCTTAAATGACTAACAAAGTAGTCTTATTCATCTGATTTGTCTGTCAAAGAAGTACTCGTTTTCACGTTTGTCATAGTCGAAGGTCAAGTGAACCGTCTTAAGTTTACCACTGTCGGGACTATAATCGTAGAAGCTAAGCGATACTTTTGAGTGAGGTCTCCCTCATCAGTCTGAGTCAGCTCATGCGTACTAAAGCTGGCTTCAGAGTGGTTTGAGACAACATCTGAAAGACGTGTTCCCTTAAGCAAATCTGCTTGAGTACCAACAGTTAACTTATCAAAATCCTCTTTTGTCCAGTTGCTTTGATAGTCACTAACTTCCTTAACCTTATCATAGTCAAAGTCTGCGGAAGCATGCGCTAGGATGTAAATACCATCTTTAGAC
>OIEK01000268.1_pt1 | contig 9791 bp, 12 predicted proteins | sample 1581821 | NCBI WGS metagenome assembly OIEK01 (sample SAMN03281017, study PRJEB24777) | human gut metagenome | isolation source: fecal sample PR221 from 1 month old male Chinese infant, caesarean... | reverse complement strand
CTTCACCGTTACAGCAGTTACTGGCAGACCGTTGTTTGAGCGGCTTGCCAGAGCCTTTAGCGAGGAATCACTTAGCGCACAGGCGAAGTCAGTACTTACTTTTAGTGAATTTTTGTGCAGGACAGCGTGATTGCGCATCCAGAGTTGGCTGACGGAACTGGAAAGCCAACCGCCGCAGGCCGACGAATGGCAGCATTTACGCGGCATGGTTGCAGGAGGCGCTCTGTAATGTGAGTGACGAAGCCGGGTTAATGCGCGAGACTGCGGCTATTCCGGCGGCGCATTATAGGTGCGCATCGCCTGGGCGCAAACGCTGCGTAAAATCCTTGAAGCACCTGGTGTCAATGCCTATACACTTCCAGGTAATGAATTCTTGCTTGGAAAGGCTAAAGAAGCCTTTGACCTTGAGGGTAACATTACTAACGAAGGTACTATTAACTTCCTTGAACAATGCTTAGATAATTTCATCCAATATGTAGGAGTGGTTTCTAAATTGAAAAAACCAAAACCAATCGAACCTGAAGACTTGGATTGTAACAACCCAATCGCTACAACTGTTACTGAGGTCGACCCTGATGATCCTGAATGGGTAGAAAAAGTAGCTGAAATTACTGGTGCGGTATCTGGCGATACCTACGTAAAATTGGACCACGGTATTTTGACAGTTAATCAAATTGACATGTTCCTCAAGGCAATGCCGTTTGAATTGACCTATGCCGATGATAATAACCAGTTCCTCTACTACAATAACGCCCATCAAGATCCTGACACTATGTTTGCCAAACGTGTGCCACCTCAATCTGGTAGCCGTATGTCAACTGTTCACGGCTCACTTCCACCAGCTCGTATGAAAAATGTAGAATGGGTTATCGGTACACTTCGTAATGGTAACCAAGAATACGTTCGTACGATTGTTCCAGGGTCACCTGAAGGAGTTATCAATACGCATAACTATCAGGCTATGTACTATGATGATGGTTCTTATGCAGGAATCAATGAAATCGTCTTTAACTTTAAACCATGGCTTGACTGGTATCTCGAAACAACTGGTCAACGCCTTGTCGGAGGAAGCGGTCCTTTTGCACCAGCTGCAGCTAGTCATGGCGGTAGCGACGCCACATCTGGTGCATCAGATGCGGGTGGTCATGGTGGCGACGCAGCCCCAGCCGCAGATGCCACATCTGGAGCATCCTCATATTAAGACTTGGAAAAGTTGGGACAACTGTCCTGACTTTTTTTCATGGTCATCTTAGATTCATTTTCACTCGAGTTTGCGCATTTGCCATGCTCCAAGCCACACATTTTAGAGGTAAACCTATGTCTCAATTTCAAGAAAAAGTATTCGCTGCTTGTGCTAAAAAAGAAGCTCTCTTTGACGAAAGTCTGGGGCGCTATGCCTTGCGTTCTATGCTTGCAGGAGCTTATCTTACCATGTCAACTGCTGTAGGAATTATTGGCGCGGATGTTATCGCTACAGGTATTCCAGCCCTTTCTCGTTTTGTCTTCGCCTTTATCTTTGCCATCGGACTGGTCTTCGTTCTCATATTCAATGGAGAGTTGGCTACTTCAAACATGATGTTCCTGACCAGTGGTGCCTATTATGGTAAAATCAAATGGAGCAAGGTGTGTACCATCCTCCTCTACTGTACCTTCTTTAATTTTGTCGGTGCCCTTATCTTGGCCTGGTTCTTCAACCAATCCTTCTCTTTCCAACATTTGACTGACAAGAGTTTCTTAGTTACTGCTGTCTCAACCAAGCTTGGAAAAACAGATTGGATGAACTTTACAGAAGGTATTACAGCTAATATGTTCGTTAATATTGCCATCTTGGGCTACATGCTCCTCAAAGAAGAATCTGCTAAAATTTTCATTGCGCTATCAGCTATCTTTATGTTTGTATTTTTGATTAATGAACACTTGATTGCGAACTTTGCTTCTTTCATGTTGCTCGGTTTCAACGGTGTGCGTGATCGCTGTAGATAACTTCACTTTGGCAAATATTCTACGTCAGTGGATAGTCGTTTTCTTCGGTAACTGGATTGGTGGAGGTATTTTCATTGGTTTGGCATACTCTTGGCTCAATAAAACTAAAACACCTCACATTGATTAGGAGACCACATGCGTCAAAAGACATTCATCAAACAAACCAGCCTAGCTACTCTACTCTATTTTATTTGCCTAGCCCTTGCAGTTGCTATTGATTTAATCTTTTTCAAAGTCAAAAATATGTATCATACGCCTTCCTTAGCGGCTATCTTTGCAGGCTGGGTTTACTTGGGGCTTATCAGAAAGACAAAACAATTTGGAGCGATTACCTGTCTGGGTATCTTTATGTCTCTCTTCTTCTTTGCCTCTGGGCACTTTGTTCTAGCCTTTCTTCCTAGCTTTCTGGCTGGCCTTGTCGCTGACTTTCTAGCTAAGAAAGGGAACTATGAGAATAGTAAACTTAATTTACTTTCCTATATGATCTTTTCCCTAGGAAACTTAGCACCCATTATCACCATGTGGCTCGCGCCCAAAGCCTATATCGCACAGCTCCTAGCCAAAGGGAAAACTCAAGATTATGTAAATCAAGTTATGGTTCCTTTTACAGCAAGTCATGTCTTAATCCTGATTGGAGGAACGCTCATGGCTGCTCTCATTGGAGGCTACATTGCCCAAAATTGGCTAAAAAAATTAAATAGCCATCAGCCCTCCTAACAGAGAGTACAAGACAAACATGCTTTTCTTATGTTATAATGAGAAAGAATACAGTCTTTTTCTACTTTCTTAGAAAGCACCTAAAGGGAGACCTAATGATGAAAAAACAAAAAATCGCTGTCTTGGGCCCTGGTTCATGGGGAACTGCCCTTGCTCAGGTACTCAACGACAACGGACACGAGGTTCGTATTTGGGGAAACATCCCTGAACAAATTGGATGAAATTAACGAGAAACACACCAATACCCTGCTACTTCAAGGACTGTGGTTTTGGATGAAAACATTAAAGCCTGATCAAAGAGCTAATCTGAAGCCCTAGATAGTGTCGACGCTGTTCTCTTTGTTGTTCCAACCAAGGTTACTCGCTTAGTTGCTAAGCAAGTTGCTGAACTTTTGGACCACGAAGTTGTTGTCATGCATGCTTCAAAAGGTTTGGAACCTGGAACACACGAACGCCTTTCAACAATCCTTGAAGAAGAGATTCCTAAGGAACTTCGTAGTGAGATTGTTGTCGTATCTGGTCCAAGCCATGCTGAAGAAACTATTGTTCGCGATATCACTTTGATTACAGCAGCATCTAAGGATCTTGAAGCGGCACGCTATGTCCAAGGTATTTTCAGTAATAACTACTTCCGCCTCTACACCAATTCAGATGTGATTGGTGTTGAAACAGCTGGTGCTCTTAAAAACATTATCGCGGTGGGTGCTGGTGCCCTCCACGGTATGGGATATGGGACAATGCCAAGGCAGCCGTTATTACTCGTGGACTTGCGGAAATTACTCGTCTTGGTGTGAAACTTGGGGCTGATCCTTTGACTTACAGCGGTCTATCTGGGGTTGGTGACCTTATTGTTACAGGAACTTCTATCCATTCACGTAACTGGCGTGCTGGGGATGCGCTCGGTCGTGGAGAAAAGCTAGAAGACATTGAACGTAACATGGGAATGGTTATCGAAGGTATTTCAACCACAAAGGTTGCCTACGAAATTGCCCAAGAACTCGGCGTCTACATGCCAATAACAACAGCAATCTACAAATCTATCTATGAGGGTGCTGATATCAAGGAATCTATTCTCAATATGATGTCCAATGAATTGCGCTCTGAAAATGAATGGGATAAAAAAATTAAAAATCTAAGGAGTTCTCATGAAGAATCAAAAAGTTAGAAAAGCTATCATCCCCGCTGCAGGACTCGGAACACGCTTTTTACCAGCTACTAAGGCCTTGGCCAAAGAAATGTTGCCAATCGTTGACAAACCAACCATCCAATTTATCGTTGAAGAAGCCCTCAAATCAGGTATCGAAGATATCTTGGTGGTCACTGGTAAGTCAAAACGTTCTATCGAAGACCACTTTGATTCAAACTTCGAGTTAGAATACAACTTGGAACAAAAAGGTAAGACAGACCTGTTGAAATTGGTTAATGATACCACTGCTATCAACCTCCACTTTATTCGTCAAAGCCATCCACGTGGTCTCGGAGATGCTGTTCTTCAAGCCAAAGCATTTGTCGGAAATGAACCATTCGTTGTCATGCTTGGTGACGACCTCATGGATATCACTAATGACAAAGCAGTACCTTTGACTAAGCAGCTCATTAACGACTATGAGGAAACGCACGCATCAACCATTGCAGTTATGCCTGTACCTCACGAAGAAGTGTCTTCTTATGGTGTCATCGCCCCTCAAGGCAAAGGCGAAAATGGACGTTATAGCGTTGAAACTTTCGTTGAAAAACCAAATCCAGAGGATGCACCAAGTGATCTTGCTATCATCGGGCGTTACCTTCTAACACCTGAAATTTTCGGTATTTTGGAAACTCAAGAACCAGGTGCTGGAAATGAAGTCCAATTGACTGATGCTATCGATACACTTAACAAGACACAACGCGTCTTTGCCCGCGAATTTACTGGAGACCGTTATGATGTCGGTGACAAATTCGGATTCATGAAAACATCAATCGATTACGCACTTAAACATCCTCAAGTTAAAGATGACCTCAAGCAATACCTCATTGACTTGGGCCACAAACTTGAAGGCAAAGCAGCTAAAAAAGACTAATATAAAATCCATCGAACATGACATTCGATGGATTTTTCATATAATTTAAAAATAAGTGAATCCTAGAAGAATCAGCAATAGTAAAATGTAAGTTAAAAGAGCTGTAAAACGCCAACCTTTACTAAATAAGCGGCTTTCAACCTTGTTGGCCAAAAAGATAGCCGCAAGAGCACCTCCAACTAAACCACCGAGATGGCCTGTAATCCCAACACTAGGTGTAAACAGGTTGAAAATTAAGTTAATGACAATCAAAGCCAAGTAATTGCGACCTAACTGATTAAGCAAAGGACTATGACTATAATAGCCAAGAATCACAACAGCCGCAAAAAGTCCAAACAAGGATGTCGAAGCACCAGCCGCAATAACATTAGGCGTAAAAAGTAAGGTAAAGGCATTTCCCATAACACCAGCCAACAAATAGAGCCCTAGAAAACGTAGAGTCCCAAAAATCTGCTCAGCCATTTTCCCCATAAAGTAAAGGGCAAGCATATTAAACAGAAAATGCTCAACACCTATATGCACAAAAATTGGTGTTACAAGACGCCAGAGGTTCAGTGGGCTGTACTGAACAAAAGCACCGTACATAGCCCCCATCTTAAAGAGGCTCAAAGGTGAGGTCGCTTGAAAGCCATTTAAGAGATATTGACAGATGAAAGTCAGCGTCGTAAGCCCCAACAATAGATAGGTTGCTGGGTATTTCTTCCACTCATTTACTTGCATGTAACAACCTCCTTAACAGGTATATCATAATTGTCTGGTTGAAAATCATGTTTCTGGCAAGGATAAACCGTACTAACGGTCTCCCCTTCAAAATCAGACAAATAGCGGTCATAGTAACCTGCTCCGTAACCAATACGATAGCCTTCATCATTGAAAACTACTCCTGGCACATGAATCAAATCAATCTCTGATTTATCCACAGCCAAATCAGACGCAGGTTCCATCAAGCCAAAAGAGGTTGTAACAAGATTATCTGGATCATAATCCACAAAAATCATTCGACCTTGTTTGTATGTTTTAGGAATCAACAGTCGTTTACCATCCTTTAAAGCCTGATTGATTAAAAGACTGGTATCATATTCATGAGGAAAAGACAAATAAGTTGCAATCACCTGGGCATCTTTATAGGCAGGTAAGGCAATCAATTGCTCCAAAAGATATTTATCTATCTTAGCCTTAGTCTCAGGATCTTGTGAAGTTAACTGAGCCAAGACTGTTTTTCTAAGTTCATTTTTCATAGGTTTATCATATCAAAAAAGCTACCAAAAGTCAGACTTGGTAGAATTTTTTAGCTGTATCAACTATGGTTAGGCTTCTGCCTTATGTTTAAGGAATTTTCCAAATTTCAGCCACTGCAAAAGCGAGGGCATCTTCATTTGGACTCATCTTAGGATGGTGAAGTGCATATGGCGTGTCAATTCCCAACCAGAACATGACACCAGGAACCTTACTAAGCAAATAACCAAAGTCTTCACCAGTCATAGCTGGTGGACAATCGATCAGTTGACCTCTGGGCTAGCATCAAAGAAGCTCATTAACTCTTTGGCCAAGGCTGGATTATTTTCCACAGGAAGATAACCACCTTGTTCAACATGATATCCACTTCCATACCAAAGCTAGCTGCCACGCCTTCTGCAATCTGACGCACGCGCTTCTGGATAAGGAGACTCATTTCCTGAGTAAGGGTACGAATAGTTCCATAAACCTCTGCAGTTTCAGCGATAACATTGTTAGTAGTTCCTGCATGGAAAGAACCAAAGGTAACTACCCCACCCTGGATAGGGTCAACATTACGACTGACAATCGTTTGCACCTGAGTAATAAAGTAAGAAGCTGCTACAAGGGCATCATTGGCCTCATGTGGAAAGGCCGCATGTCCACCTTTCCCCTTGAAAGTAACGAGGACTTCACAAGTCCCAGCAAAAAGGGTGCTTGTGTTAGTCGCAATATCACCTACCTTGAAATCCGGACGGACGTGGAGCCCATAGAACTCATCTGGCAACCAATCTCCAAAGGCACCGTCCTCATACATAAGCATACCACCAGCTTCATTTTTCTTTCTAGCTGGTTGGAAGAGGAAGAGCATGTTATTTTTAGGCTGTACTTGAAGCATCTGATCCAAAAGACCAAGTGCCGTAGTCATGTGCATATCGTGTCCACAAGCATGCATACGACCTTCATGAGTAGACTTGAAGTCAAGACCTGTTTCCTCTACGATTGGGAGACCATCAATATCTGTACGCCAACCAATAGTCTTTTCAGGAGCATGCCCGTGAAGATAGACAAGAATCCCTGTACGCCAAGTACGTTGCTCCACAAAGTCCTTACCTTCAGTCATTTCAGCAATACGCTCTAAGAGATAAGCCTGAGTTTTAAATTCTTCCAAACCAATTTCAGGAATTTGGTGAAGGTCTCGTCTGATTTTAATTAAATCAAGTGTCATGTTTTTATCCTTTTTATTTGTCTTATTTTATAGAGAATCTAGAAATAGAGGCCCTACAGGCCTCTACTATCAATATGTTACAAGTTACGCAAAGCGTCTTCAAGTGCTGTTTTTTGTTGTGTTTTTTCATCGATTTCCTTGATGATACGAGCTGGAACACCAGCTACAACCACATTTTCAGGAACATCTTGAGTAACGATAGCTCCAGCAGCAACGACTGAACCGTTACCAACTTGAACACCTTCAATAACAACAGCATTGGCACCAACAAGAACGTTGTCACCGATACGAACTGGATCTGCTGAAGCTGGTTCAATTACACCAGCAAGGACCGCACCCGCACCGATGTGGCTGTTTTTACCAACAGTAGCACGACCACCAAGAATAGCACCCATATCAATCATAGTACCAGCACCAATTTCAGCACCGATATTGATAACAGCACCCATCATAACAACAGCATTGTCTTCGATAGTTACTTGGTCACGGATGATAGCGCCTGGTTCGATACGTGCATTAAGGTGACGTTTATCAAGCAATGGAACAGCTGAGTTACGGCCATCTTGTTCCACAACATAGTCCTCGTTTTCAGTCAAGTTAGCAAGAAGTGGTTCAATATCTTTCCAGTCTCCGAAAAGAACGTTACCAAGTTTAGTGACAGAAGCTGGAACAGCAGTTGCCAATTCCCCTTCAAAAGTTACTTTAACATTCGTTTTCTTTTCAGCATTACCGATAAAAGCGATAATTTCTTGTGCAGACATTTTTTTGTGCAGTCATGAGATTCTCCATTCACATAAAGTTAGGAATTATTATACCAAAAAATTCTGATAATTGTCTTTGCTTTTGCCAAATACAGTGTATTTTTATGTAAAATTGGTCTTTAGAGCTTCTATATCAGTAATCACTCGGTCTGGCTTGATTGGGGGAAATTCTCCAGTTCTCGACGGGAATAAGGGAAAGTATTCAGCAAGATACCATCGATCCCAACTGCTTCAGCCACAGCAATATCAGTCGTTAAGTCATTTCCAACCATGACGGTCTCAGACGGGTTTAACCCATGATCATCCAAAACTTGCTTTAAAAATTCAGGTTGAGGCTTACAGATACCGGCATCCGAAGACAAGTAAATAGCATCAAAATAAGGTCTTAACGCCATTAGGTCAATCTCAGCGTTAGTAAAGGCTGCTTGAGCATTAGACAAGAGATAAATCCGACAGCCCTGCTCTTTTAGAAAGGATAGCACCTCCTTGGTATGGGGATAAGCCGTCACATGTTTGCGAGATAAGACGCGAAAGACCATTGCTATCAATTGTCCCCAATCTTCCGGCTGATTAGAATTACTAGACTGAGGCCGAGCATCTACATAAAGCTGGTTAAAAATGTGGGCTAAATCAATTTCTGGATAAGCAACTCCTTTGAGCTCTATTAACTCCTTACGGGCCTGATCCACGCGCTTAGCATAAGCCTTTTTAAGAACATCACCTTCATAAGCCGCTCCATAAGCTTGATATAGCTGGCCTAGTTTATCCCATAACACAGGATCCTTCTCATCGGTTAAGATATCAACCAAGGTACCATAAAAATCAAAAATGTAGTTCCTATAGGCTCTATTTTTCATCGCTTTTTACCCATTACTGAAACTTTCTTACTTATTGCTCTCATCATACACCTTTTAGGAAGAGCAAACAAGCTAACTGAGACATTTTCCCATCAAAAAAAAATCCCAACGATTGTTAGGATTGCTTATCATCTCTAATACGGCCAATCAGCAGTTCTCCCGCAACGGTTAATTGCGTCACTGAAGTCAAGTCCAAATTATCCTTATTGGCATGGAAGAAAAGAGGTGTCATCTCGGCAAATGTTTGAACATGCTCTGAGGGCATAGACCAAGTCTTAGCAATCGTCACACGCTCTAAAAGTTCACAGGACTCCTGAAAATGTTCCAGAACATCCTGATTAGAATAAACCTGAGCCTCCGGTAACAGTTGGCGAAATTCTTTAAGATGATCTTCGTGAGGAATAACCTTGAAAATCAATCCCTGCTTAGTCAGGAGTCGTCCAAATTCTTGATAATTAGCTGGCGAAAAGATATCTAAGATGACATCGATACTGTGTTCACGTAAAGGCAATTGAGCCAAATCGCCAACAAACCAAGCTACATTTTTCTGAGGATTTTGACGAGCCGCAAGAAGGATAGAATCCTTAGACAAATCAAAGGCCATAAAATCCTTGTCAAACTCTTGAGCCAACTGACGGCTATAATAGCCCTCACCACAGGCAACATCTAGAACATGCGAATGTTCAGGAAGGTCACGCAAGCGCTCTGAAATCACCTCCAGGATAGGATCGTAATAGCCTGCTGCTAAAATCTGACTCCTATTTTCAAAAGAAGCCATATCATAATGTTTATCTCCCTTAGCCTGTCTCAAAAAGTTGACAAATCCTTGCTTGGCGATATTAAAGGTATGCCTATTCTGACAAACCAAGCTAGACAAATCCAAATGCATTGGCGCTTGACAGATAGGACAAGCAAAAAGACGCTCTTGATCTTTAAAAACACTAAATTTTGGCCATAAATCCTCCTCGAC
>OIEK01000267.1_pt1 | contig 9791 bp, 13 predicted proteins | sample 1581821 | NCBI WGS metagenome assembly OIEK01 (sample SAMN03281017, study PRJEB24777) | human gut metagenome | isolation source: fecal sample PR221 from 1 month old male Chinese infant, caesarean... | reverse complement strand
AAAATGCTATAATAGAAGCATTACGAATATTGGAGAGAAACCATGAGTTTTTACAATCATAAAGAAATCGAGCCTAAGTGGCAAAAATACTGGGCTGACCATCACACTTTTAAGACAGGAACAGATGCCTCAAAACCTAAGTTTTATGCGCTTGACATGTTCCCTTATCCATCTGGAGCGGGTCTTCACGTAGGACACCCAGAAGGCTACACAGCGACAGATATCCTTAGCCGTTTCAAACGTGCGCAAGGCTACAATGTCCTTCACCCAATGGGATGGGATGCCTTTGGTTTGCCTGCAGAGCAATATGCCATGGATACAGGAAATGACCCAGCGGAATTCACAGCAGAAAACATTGCCAACTTCAAACGCCAAATCAATGCGCTTGGCTTCTCTTACGACTGGGACCGTGAAGTCAATACTACAGATCCGAACTACTACAAGTGGACGCAATGGATTTTCACTAAGCTTTACGAAAAAGGTTTGGCTTATGAAGCTGAAGTGCCAGTAAACTGGGTTGAAGAATTGGGAACAGCTATCGCCAACGAAGAAGTTCTTCCTGATGGAACATCTGAGCGTGGTGGCTATCCAGTTGTCCGCAAACCAATGCGCCAATGGATGCTCAAAAATCACTGCCTATGCTGAGCGCTTGCTCAATGACTTGGATGACCTTGACTGGCCAGAGTCTATCAAGGACATGCAACGCAACTGGATTGGTAAATCAACTGGTGCCAATGTCACTTTCAAAGTGAAAGGAACAGACAAGGAATTCACAGTCTTTACCACACGTCCAGATACTCTTTTTGGTGCGACCTTCACTGTTTTGGCTCCTGAGCATGAACTAGTAGATGCCATCACAACACCTGAACAAGCTGAGGCTGTAGCTGACTACAAACACCAAGCCAGCCTTAAATCAGACTTGGCTCGTACAGACCTTGCTAAGGAAAAAACAGGGGTTTGGACTGGTGCTTATGCCGTCAACCCTGTCAATGGTAAAGAAATCCCAATCTGGATTGCGGACTATGTTCTTGCCAGCTACGGAACAGGTGCTGTTATGGCCGTACCCGCCCACGATGAGCGTGACTGGGAATTTGCAAAACAGTTTGACCTTCCAATCGTAGAAGTGTTGGAAGGTGGAAACGTTGAAGAGGCTGCTTACACAGAAGATGGCCTTCACGTCAACTCTGACTTCTTGAACGGTCTCAACAAAGAAGAAGCGATTGCTAAAATCGTGGCTTGGTTGGAAGAGAAAGGCTTTGGTCAAGAAAAAATCACTTACCGTCTTCGTGACTGGCTCTTTAGCCGTCAACGTTACTGGGGTGAACCAATCCCAATTATTCATTGGGAAGATGGTACTTCAACAGCTGTTCCAGAAAGTGAACTCCCACTTGTCTTGCCAGTAACCAAGGACATTCGCCCTTCAGGTACTGGTGAAAGCCCATTGGCTAACTTGACAGACTGGCTTGAAGTGACTCGTGAGGATGGTGTCAAAGGTCGTCGTGAGACTAATACTATGCCACAATGGGCAGGTTCAAGCTGGTACTACCTCCGCTATATCGATCCACACAACACAGAGAAATTGGCTGATGAGGATCTCCTCAAACAATGGTTGCCAGTCGATATTTATGTGGGTGGTGCTGAACACGCCGTGCTCCACTTGCTTTACGCTCGTTTCTGGCATAAATTCCTCTATGACCTTGGTGTTGTACCGACTAAGGAGCCATTCCAAAAACTCTTCAATCAAGGAATGATCTTGGGAACAAGCTACCGTGACCACCGTGGTGCACTTGTGGCGACTGACAAGGTTGAAAAACGTGACGGTTCCTTCTTCCATGTGGAAACAGGGGAAGAGTTGGAGCAAGCACCAGCCAAGATGTCTAAATCCCTCAAGAACGTAGTCAACCCAGACGATGTGGTGGAACAATACGGTGCTGATACCCTTCGTGTCTATGAAATGTTCATGGGACCACTTGATGCTTCAATCGCTTGGTCTGAAGAAGGATTGGAAGGAAGCCGTAAATTCCTTGACCGTGTTTACCGTTTGATTACAAGTAAAGCAATTGTTGCGGAAAACAATGGCGCTCTTGACAAGGTTTATAACGAAACTGTTAAATCTGTTACTGAGCAAATCGAGTCTATGAAATTCAACACAGCCATTGCTCAACTCATGGTCTTTGTCAATGCTGCCAACAAGGAAGATAAACTCTATGTGGATTACGCTAAAGGCTTTATCCAATTGATTGCCCCATTTGCGCCTCACTTGGCAGAAGAACTCTGGCAAACAGTCGCAGAAACAGGTGAGTCTATCTCTTATGTAGCTTGGCCAACATGGGATGAAAGCAAATTGGTTGAAGACGAAATTGAAATCGTCGTTCAAATCAAAGGTAAAGTCCGTGCCAAACTCATGGTTGCTAAAGACCTTTCACGCGAAGAATTACAAGAAGTCGCTCTGGCTGACGAAAAAGTCAAAGCAGAGATTGATGGCAAGGAAATTGTGAAAGTGATTGCGGTACCTAATAAACTCGTTAATATTGTTGTAAAATAAAAATAAATCCTTTGGAGCTTAGCTCTGGAGGATTTTTTTAGGCTCAGCTTGACAAGAAATAGTAGTTTTGTTAATGTTATTAACAAAAAGAGGGACACTATGAATAAGAAAGAACTGCATAAGTTTAATAATCGTTTTAACAGTTTTGTTTTAGCCTTTGAACAGTTGAAAAAAGATCAACATCGGAACAGTATTGATAAATCAATCACTATTAATGAAGTCCATTTGATTGACCTAATAGGTCGCAATCAGCCTGTGAATCTAGTGAAATTATCTGAGTTACTTGAAGTGTCTAGGAGTGCCATTACTCAGAGTGTTAGACGTTTAATCAAGAAAGACCTCGTTTCTTTTGAATTTGCACCGGATAATGAAAAAATAAATATCTGATATTATCCCAAAAAGGGGTTGACGTTTTTAACATTCATAAAGAGCAGCAAGAACATATTGAGACAGCCATTTTTTCAGTTTTAAAAAACTATAGTGATGAGGACCTTCAAATGGTTATGAAATTGATGGATGATGTTGAAAAGGTATGGCAAGAATTACCGTGGTAAAAATCACGGTAATTTTAAAACTATATTGTTAATTACATTAACAAAAAAGAGGAAAATATGAATATACAAATTGAACTGATTTCAGAGTCTGATTTAGCAGACGAATCTTTTAATATTGTCATCGATGGCTTAAAACCAAGAGAAATCTATCGAGTCGAAATGTTTCTATCCGATTATTATTGTATCAATGCTCCCATGCTTTTAGCTCATGATGTTTTATGGAAATCAACAGCGACTTTTGTATCAGATAAGAATGGTATTATTGATATTTCACAAACTCCATCTTGTTCTGGCTCTTATGAAGATATTGCAACAATGGGGTTATTCTTTAATGCCAAACCTTGACCAATAGGAAAAAGAAACTTCCAAACTCTCTTTCTAAAATTCCCTTATTAGATCACTTTTTTGTGGAAATCAAAATTATACAAGGTAATACTGTCGTCGCAAAGAGAACTTTCACAAGACATTATATGAGTTCGCAAATTAGTCATCAAGATATTTACGGGAAACATTTTCAAGGGAGACTCTTTTATGATAAAAATGGCAATAAACGCACCAGCATTGATTATTGTGAGCGGTAGTGAAGGAAGGATTGAAAAGACACAGAATATAGCTCAGCTTCTATCTTCTAGAGGTTATATTTGCCTAGCAGTTGCCTACTTTGGTTTAGAGGGATTGCCAAAACATTTGGAATGTATTCCTTTAGAGTGTCTTGTGGAGGCAAAGAATTATCTACGTCAGCATCCTCAAGTAGATAGTGAAAGAATTGGAATCTATGGACGTTCTAAGGGAGCAGAGTTAGTTTTAGCTGAGGAGAGCATTTTTAATGACGTTCAATGTTTGGTACTAAATTCACCCTCTGATGTGGTGTATGAAGGGATAGAAGGGAAATGGAACTCTCATACTTCTTCTTGGATATATTTGCAAAAAGAACTTCCTTATCAAAAGTTTCGACTTAGAGATTATCTGTTCAGCAAACTTTTAAAAAAATTCTTCCCTAAAGATTGCTCTGCTAGGATAGATATTGGTCAAATGCATTCACCAATCTTATTGCTCGGAAGTACTGTTGATGAAATATGGGATGCCTCGTCAGCAATTGATGATATTGTTTCACATTATAAAGGACACCACATTACATTTAAAAAATACCATGAAACAGGTCACATGTTGACGGTGGCTTATCAACCAAATCATCGTTATCGAAAAGATTGGCGTTTATTGATGAAAGAGAGTAAGGATTCTTGGTTGGCTACGATCCATTTTTTTGATAGGCATTTGAAGAAGCAATAACATAAGATTATAAATATGCTATAATAGTCCCAACTAAGATAAAAACACAGTTCTGGTTGGTAGTCCAGACGTAGGCAAGCCTATCAGTAACCTTCCTCCTTGGTTGTCCATTCTTAGGGATAGATTTAAGGAGGTGCTGTCGTGGAAACAATTTCAATTGGATTGACAGTTTATTTTGAAGATGGATTTTGGCATGGTTTGTTCGAACAAGTGTATCGAGAATCTTATCAAGTTTGTCGTGTGACATTTGGTCAGGAGCCAAAAGATGATGAAATTCTAGAGATTTTACAGACTCAGTTTACCCAATTATCTTTTAGTCCAGAGACTACAGCTAAGCAACATGTAAAAATTAAGAATCCTAAACGATTACAGCGAGCTGTGAAGAAACAAGTAAATCAGAAAGTTTCTTCCAAGTCGAAAGAACTATTGCAGTTGCAGTACGAGGAAAGGAAAAAGATTTCAAAACATCAATCTAGTGTCCAAAAGCAATTGCTCAAACAAGAGAAATTTGAACGCAAACAGCAAAAACGAAGAGAGAAGCATAAAGGACATTAATGTGTTTCTCTTTAAAGAAACAGCTCTTTTCTAAATAGAAAGGAGCTGTTTTACTAGTATTGAAGAATAGATTTTAACTGTTTCCAAATCTAGTTACTTATCGTCAAAAGGTTTACCGATGATAGTTTTAAATTCAGGACAATACTTACTTGCCTCAAATTCAATGACATCATATTGGGCAATCTCATTTTGATAGAATGGATCGTGTGTAATGATTTCTTGAACAGCTTCTTTATTTTTAGCTCTCACGAGAATGATACCACCGGTTCTTGGATTTTTCCTTCCAGATGCAATAAAAAGACCTTTTTTATAATACTGATTTAAAAAATCTATGTGTTTTTCTAAGTATTTTTCAACTGCATCAAGGGGCTTAATATAGGTAAGATTTACAATAAACATAAGTGACTCCTTTAAAATGAATGATAAATAGATTATAATACTCTACAAACAAATTGAATAGTAGGCACATTTTTGTAAGGAGAAAAAATGTTAACAAATAAAAAATGGAATTGCAGTATGTCTCGGGTCTTAGATGTGGTTGGTGGGAAATGGAGAATGAATATATTATGGGTTATAAACAAGCATAAGAAAGTTCGTTTTAATCAATTGAGAAGAGAAGTTGAAGGGATTACAACTATCAGTTTGACACGTGGACTAGATGTTTTAATAGAGAACCAATTGGTTGAGAAATATGATTTTGAAACGATGCCACTCCATACAGAATATGGGCTGACAGAAAAAGGCAAGTCACTGATGCCGATTTTAAAGGACTTGAATCAATGGGGAAAAGAATGGCTACAATAAATTTTTTCCTCATTTTAATCTCTTCCATCCCTCCACTTAGACTCTCATTTTAACCACTTATCCCTAAAAGCCGTTTTTTAAACGGCTTTTTTGCTAGACTGGTTCTATCAAAAGGAGAGAAAAAACTGATTTTACAAGCTAAAAACATAAGTAAACGATATGGAAATCATTTAGCCGTAAACAATATTCACTTACAGTTTGAAAAGGGAACGTTCAATGCGATTCTAGGACCAAATGGGGCGGGGAAATCAACGACGATTTCCATGTTGATTGGTTTGAAACAGCCAACGAAAGGTGAAATCATCTATGAACCCGGTACTAAAATTGGTGTGGTCTTCCAGACTAGTGTTTTAGATGAGATGCTGACGGTTAGGGAAAATCTGGCCATTCGTGCCAGACAGTATAAAGGACTGAGACCCAATCGTGTGTCTGATCTCATTGGTCGGCTAGGCCTATTAGCTTTCCAAAAGCAGAAATATGGGACGCTTTCAGGTGGCCAAAAGCGTCGGGTTGACATTGCGCGTGCTCTACTCTCACAACCAGATATTCTGTTCTTAGATGAGCCAACGACAGGTTTGGATATCCAAACCCGGAAGTCTATTTGGGATTTGCTCTATCAATTGCAGAGAGAAGAGGGAATGACCGTTGTACTGACCACGCATTATCTTGACGAAGCAGATGAAGCTGATCAGATTTATATTGTGGACCATGGGAAAGTGATTGCTCAGGGATCGGCATTAGATATTAAGAGCCAGTATGCAAAAAACATCTTGAAGATTCGTTTCAAGGAGATAGAGCAGATAGAAAGTCTTAAAACTTCGGGAATGTCAGTAGAGCAACAAAGTCAACTGGAGTATGTTTTTCAACCTGAGAGTGAAAGGGAAGCCATTGATTACCTGGCACAAGTTAGAGATAGAATAGCCCATTTTGAGTTTCGTCTAGGGACCATGGATGATGCCTTTATTGCACTTACAGGAAGGGAGGTTCGCTAATGCTAGCCTTACTAAAGCGAAATTTTTTATTGTACTTCAGGAATCGTTCAGGAGTTTTCTTCTCTCTGTTGGGAGCCTTGATTTCCTTTATTCTTTATATTATTTTTCTTCAAAAAAATCTAACAGATGCTTGGGCTCAGCTCCCCAGTAGTGGTCCTGTGTTAAATAATTGGTTAAATGAGTGGGACGCTGGCTGTGACAGGGATTACGACAAGTCTGGCTGCCCTGACTCAGTTAGTAAAGGACCGTGAACATCAAGTAGATCAGGATCTTTATTTATCGGATCAAGGGAAATGGCGGTTACCATTTTCGTATCTAGCGAGTGCAATCATCATCTCTTTTTTCATGCAAGTCCTAATGTATGTACTGATGTGTGGCTATTTTAGAGAAGTTCCAACCCTTTCTCTATTACCTGAAGTGCTCCTCATCATGTTGCTTAGTAGCCTGCTTTCTAGCTTAGTAAATGCCATTTTTGTTAATTTTTTCCAATCCGTAGACAGTCTTGGAAAGTTTGCGACCATAGTGGGTACAGCTTCCGGTTTTTTGGTAGGGACTTATGTACCTTTGGGCGTTCTACCTGATTTTGCACAACTACTAATGAAATGTACTCCAGCAACTTATATTGCTGCACTTTATCGACAAGTCCTCATGAAAGAAACATTAAGTGAGACTTTTAAAGGTCAAGATAACCTTCTTCAAGAGTTTCAAGAAAAAATGGGCGTTCAGCTCAAGTGGCAAGGTTTATTGACAAAGGAAAATACTTACCTTATAGTGTTAGGAGGTATTCTTCTAGCAAGTATTCTTTGGATTGATTTTAGTGAAAAGAACTAGTCAGAAAAAATAAATGAGAGTTGGAATAGGAATGAAACTTCGTTTTGAAGAAAAATCAGATATTTCGGCAAAGGATCCCTGTGTGGTCATCCAAGCAGAGCGATTGTCTGATCAAGCACGAGAGGTAATGGATTATCTCGAACAATTTTCAGTTGTAAATCAAGTGGTGATTCCTATTAAAACGGATGATCATTTGGTTATGGTAAAAATTGATGACATTATCCTAGCTGAGATTGATAAGAATGTGTTAACGATTTATACCGTAAACAATACCTATACGATGAGAGAGACACTGACAAACTTTCAGCATCGCATCAATCGTCGAAGCTTTTTTACAGATATCACGTCATGCTGTTATGAATATAGACCATTTGGAGTCCCTATCAGATAGTTTTTCTGGCAATATGATGGCTAAAATGACAGGTGGAGTGAAGTCCAGTGTCAGCCGAAAATATGTCAAATCTTTGATGGATTATTTAGGGGTGTAGGAGGAACCAATGAAACGTTTAATTGCTATTTTGTATCCGGCGTGAGAACGGGGTCGTTCTTTTACCTTGCACTCCTTTTACTTGGTCAATTATTTCCCCAGCTTATCTATCCTAAAGTTAGTGTAGGAAATATTTTAGCCCTTTTATGATGAGTGGTTTGATGGGAATGCTCTCGTGGATTTTGGAAGAGCTTGACCGCATGTCGTACAGACTTAGAGTAATCTTGCATTTCTTGTTGACGGCGATTGTACTTACAGTGACTTGTCTGATATCAGGCTGGTATGAGGCTTTAACGAACCCTGCTATCTGGATTGTTTTCATTTTGTTTATATTATTATCTGGCTTTATCTCATTTGGCAAATGCATATGAGAACACAGCGTATTAATCAAGCTTTACTGCATCGTCGAAGCCAGAAAAAGAAAAGTAATAAATTATAGTAAACTTCAAAAAAATACTCTTTTTCCTCTTGACCCTCACGCCACGTCATAGCCTATATTCTTAATCAGAGAGGAGTTCTAATGAAATCTGTAAAAGAAGTGAGCCAACTATCAGGTGTCAGTGTGCGCACCCTTCATTATTATGACGAAATTGATTTGCTGAAACCGTCAGTTGTGGCTGAAAATGGTTACCGTTACTATAATCGCGATGCGGTTGTCCGTTTGCAAGAAATATTGCTTTACCGTGAGTTAGACTTTCCTCTCAAAAAAATTAAGGAAATCGTAGGTCAACCAGGTTATGACAAAGTTCAAGCGCTTAGGGATCAGATTAAGCTCTTAGAGCTGAAAAAGTCCCGGTTGGAAGCCGTCATAGCTCATGCCAAGGCCTTACAAATGGAGGAAGAAGAAATGTCATTTGAAGCATTTGATCAAAAAGCTGTGGAAGCCTTTCAGGAAGAAGCTCAGGCTAGATGGGGTCAGACAGAAGCTTATCAAGCTTTTGTGGCTAAGGGAGAGGAGTCCTTCCCTGAAGTTACAAAGAGATGACTGCAATTCATGTCTACCTTTGGACAGCTCAAGGAGTATAATCCTGGGGATGATAGTGTTCAGGAGCAAGTAAAGGTGTTACAAGACTTATATTAGTCAGCATTTTTTATCCGTGTGACCAAACGGTATTAGCTGGTCTCGGTCAGATGTATCAAACAGATAATCGCTTTTCTAGTTTTATTGATAAAGTTGGAGGAGCAGGGACTGCCACTTTTCTCGCAGAAGCTATTCGTATTTATTGTCAATAAACTAAAGCCAAAGTCTTAGGGACTTTGGCTTTTTTCATGCCATAGTGACATTTATGTCACTATTTTTTATAATCATTTAATGCTTATAATTAATGTATCGTTTTAGAAGGCGATTAGTTAAGTGTTTCTGCTATTTTGCTTGAACTTTTCTTGCAGATAAGCGGAGTGAAGTTAATCAAATTCTAATCTAAATCAAATTTACGGAGGAAATCATGTCCATTTTAACCATCGACCACATCTCAAAGTACTATAATCTCGACGGTACGAACCAAGAGCGCGCTTTGAACGATGTTACACTTGAGATTGCACCTGGAAAGATCACTGCTATCTACGGTCCATCTGGCTGTGGTAAGACCAGTCTGCTTAGTATTATTAGTGGCTTGGATAGTCAGTATCAAGGAAATCTTTATTTCAAAAATCAAAACATGCGAGATTTTTCAGAGCGTGACTTGACCTATTTTAGAAAGGCTCACATTGGCTTTGTCTTTCAAAATTTCAAT
>OIEK01000265.1_pt1 | contig 9860 bp, 9 predicted proteins | sample 1581821 | NCBI WGS metagenome assembly OIEK01 (sample SAMN03281017, study PRJEB24777) | human gut metagenome | isolation source: fecal sample PR221 from 1 month old male Chinese infant, caesarean... | reverse complement strand
GAAGATTCAACCTTCCCGAAGCATACTGATGACTTCGAAGAAGTTAGTCGTTACTTGGAAGATCAAGCTAGCTTTTCCTTTAATCTGGGGCAGTTTGACCAGATTTGGGAAGATTATCTGGCTCATTAATAGCGACTAAGTCTACGATAAGCATAATGACTTTTAGCATTTTCTTTAAAAAGTAATTACCATTTGAATTGGTATGAATTGTTACAATTTTTTACAAATATCTCAGCTTTTTTCAATAAATTAGGCTTGTTACAACTAGTTAGTAATTGCTTTAAAGTGCAGTAAATCACCCCTTTTTTGACAAAAAGTGTGGTATTATTGTAGATGTTAAAATTGTTAAAAAAGGAATGAATTATACATGTTATCAAAATCTAAAACAACAAAGGCACTTCTTTACTCGACCGCAGCACTTTCACTTTTTGCTGCAAGTCACGTACATGCCGATGAAACTTCAAACTGGGCAGCACGTTCAGTCGATCAAATCAAAGCAGATATCGCTGTAAGTGATAACCAACAAACTTATACAGTACAATACGGTGATACTTTGGGAAGTATCGCTGAAGCAATGGGTATCGATGTGAACGTTTTGGCTAACATCAATCAAATCACAAACATTGATTTGATTTACCCTGGAACAGTCTTAACAGCAACTTACAATGCTGATAATCAAGCTGTCTCTGTTAAAGTTGAAGCTCCAGCTTCAGAAACATCAACTACACCTGTAGTTGCAGAAGCTAATTTGACAACTAACGAAGTGACTGTCAATGGTCAATCTGTAGTTGCAGCGGACTTGACAGCTCCAGTTGAAACAGTAAGCACAACAGCTACTCAAGCACCTGCTACAGAAGAATCAACTCAAGCTGTTTCAGAAGTAACAGAAGCTATCGCTTCAGCATCAGAAGCACCAGCATACGCAGAAACTGAACAACCAGTTGCTGATGCTATTGATCATGTCACTGCGTCAGCAGAGGCTACACCTGAAGCAGAAACTACTCCAGCTGCTGAAACACCAGCACAACCTGAAGTAAAAGAAGAAGCTCCAGCGGCAGAACCAGCAGCAACATCAGAAGCGTCTTCAGAAGCACCAGCGACTTCAGAAGCACCAGCAGAGCAACCAGCAGCAACATCAGAAGCTGCTTCAGAGGCACCAGCTGCTTCAGAAGCACCAGCAGAACAGCCAGCGGTAGAACCAGCAGCAACATCAGAAGTGGCATCAGAAGCACCAGTAGCTTCAGAGGCACCAGCAGCACAACCCGCATCAACAAATACACTTCCAACGGATCCACACCTTCAACCACAAGCTGAAGCTTTCCGTCAAGATGTAGCAGCACAATTCGGTCTTACTGACATCGGTGGTTACCGTGAAGGTGACCCACAAGACCATGGTAAAGGACTTGCCGTTGACGTTATGGTACCAGTTGGTTCAGAAGTTGGTAATCAAGTCGCTCAATATGCTGTAGACAATATCTCAAATGCAGGTATTTCATATGTCATCTACAGACAACAATTCTACGCACCAGTAGATAATATCTACGGACCAGCTAACACATGGAACCAAATGCCAGACCGTGGTAGCGTTACTGAAAACCACTATGACCATGTTCACGTGTCATTTAATGAATAAGTCAGAATAATAAAAAGTCACGCCTGGCGTGATTTTTTTGATATAATGGAGAAAAAGACGAAAGAAAGAGGAACTCTATTTGCAAGAGTATTCTGTTGAAATTACCCTAAATCACCCAGATGATGTCTTGTCACTTTTTGGGACCAATGAGCGCCATCTAAAACTTATTGAAGAAAACCTAAATGTTATCATTCATGCTCGAACAGAGCGTGTGCAGATCCTTGGAGATGACGAGGAAAGTGTTGAATTGGCTCGTTTGACCATTCAAGCCCTCCTTGTTTTGGTGGAGCGTGGAATGTTAGTCAACACCTCAGATGTTGTTGCAGCCTTAACCATGGCTCAAGATGGTTCGATTGACAAATTTGTTGCCCTTTACGAAGAAGAAATTATTAAAGACCATAGTGGCAAACCAATCCGAGTGAAGACCTTGGGGCAAAAGGTTTATGTTGATAGCATTAAAAACCATGATGTGGTCTTTGGGATTGGTCCAGCTGGTACAGGGAAGACTTTTTTGGCGGTTACCCTTGCGGTTACAGCTCTTAAACGTGGTCAAGTTAAACGTATAGTTTTGACACGTCCAGCAGTTGAGGCGGGTGAGAGCCTTGGTTTCTTGCCTGGTGATCTCAAGGAAAAGGTGGATCCTTACCTTCGGCCTGTTTATGATGCCCTTTATCAAATTCTCGGCAAGGAGCAGACGACCCGACTTATGGAACGTGAAATTATTGAGATTGCCCCCCTCGCTTATATGCGTGGTCGTACCCTAGAGGATGCCTTTGTTATCCTTGATGAAGCACAAAATACAACCATCATGCAAATGAAAATGTTCTTGACTCGTCTTGGTTTTAATTCTAAGATGATTGTCAATGGGGACATGAGTCAGATTGACTTGCCACGTCGTGTTAAATCAGGCCTGATTGATGCCATGGAGAAATTAAAGGGAATCAAGGCTATTGATTTTGTTCACTTCTCTGCTAGTGATGTCGTACGTCACCCAGTAGTAGCTGATATCATTAATGCTTATGAAAAAGATGCACCTAAGTTTGATCTTGAGAAAAAATCAGAAGAATCAGACCAGGCTAAAGAAGTAGTATCAGGATTGACCGAATACCCAGTCATTGGTGCTGAGGATCTTAAAAAAGTAAATAGCTGAAAAGAGGTTTGAGAGTATGTGTTCTCAACCTCTTTTTCCTTTACAGTCATGTCATTAGCTTTTCCCCTATTTCTGGTAAAATAGTATTGAATAATAGGCCGATAAGGAGGGGAGAGCCATGACTAAAGCAAAAAAATGGAAGATTGCTATCATTGTATTGCTTGGACTTGTTGCGACAGTCTTGATAGCCATAGGAGAGGGAAGATTTTGGAAGTATCAAGAGAACTATATTCCAGATGGTACCTATCAGATGATAAAATACGAGACACCTTGGGGAAAATCTAAGGAATTAATCGATAATATGCCCGAATATGAGAATGGAGACTTATTTTTAAAAGACTTTATGGATGTGAAAGCCATGAAAGCTCAATATTATTCTTATTCTGTTGGTGATGGGGAGCTTGATGTTTATCTATTAGAACACGATGAAAAGCTACCACAGACTTTTGATCCACGCACAGGGACTTTGAAAGAAGATTTAACACCCTCAGAATATGGGGCGAAGGTTCATGCTAATATTAACAAGCTCTATAAAGACGGTGGTAAATTTAGAAAATGGAGGGAGACTTCTGTTAGTGAGTGTGTTGAAGATTATAAAAGAATGTTGAAAAGAAAACGGACTTATGAGAAAAGACCTAACGGCTTCATAATAAATGTTTATGATACGGATGGAAATATTTCTTCTCGAAGAGTTTTTGAGCGTTTGAGTTCGAGTGAGGCAGAGGGCCTTCATTTAGATTACGAAGGTGCATATAAATTTGTAAAAGAGGGGAGATTGGATTGGCGAACGGAAAGTGATTATCTCATCTGGCGTTGAACCACTTACCGAGCAAGCAGCTCTTTTCTATCGAGAATCATAGCCTAAAGTTTTATTAAAGAACCTTACAGTCTTTATGATAATTGTCAAATACTATTTCACCATTTATTTTGGTACAATAGAACAGTAGACCAATAAAAAAGGAGATTATTATGAACCAGCAAGAGTGGATTGAGTACTTTGAATTAGTCAACGGTCGCAAACCAACTCCCGCAGAGTTAGCTCAAGCTCAGGCAGCAGGCGAGTTTATCCTTGAACGACCTAACCCTAACGTCTTTGGCTCAAATGGACAGGTGACGGAGCAAAGACCGATTAAACCAGCTGAACCTGTGATAACGATGACACAGCAGCCTCAGTTTGCCCAAGCAACAGCAACCTTCCAACAAGTCGTACCTGCTAAAAAAGGTATGTCTAAGAAAACTAAGATTATTTTGGCATCAGTCTTTGGTTCCTTGGCAGCGATTTTACTTATCGTTGGGGGCTACTCACTATGGCGCTACCAATCAGGTAAGATTGCAGATGGAACATATGAGGTAGTTTCTTTCTCTCGTTATGATGAAGACAAAGATAAAATGGTTGACGGTCTAGATGAATACAAGAAGGAGGATTTGGAGTTTCAGTCTTTTGTAGTTGTAAAGATAATCAATCTAGAACCTACAATTTAGTAGAGAGTGACAATAAATCATATGTTAGTTTGATGGACTATGAGACAGATGTTCCTCAGGTATTTGATCCGTGGAATAGAACAGAGAGTCAAGTTTTAGATGCGGATCAAGTCGAAGATGTCACAAAAGACTTCATGAAAAAGTGAGAAAAGCTATTCGTTTTATACCAAAGAGGAAGCTGACAAAGTCGTTAAAAAAATCAACAAGAGAATATAAAGATACCTTGAAGGAAAAACGTACCTATGTCAAGCATGGCGATGAATACACTCTGACTACTTATGATAAAAAATGGGAAGCTTACAGTCACGTATTACTTATAAACGTATGAGTAAGGGAGACGCTGAGGAGCGCTGGGATGACTATAAGGATGCCATCAAAGATTATAAGAAAGATTTGAAGACTTATAGTGATCAATATGATGACTTCAAGGATTACTATGATTATGGTTATGGCTACAATTACGGCTATGGTTATGGTAATGACTATGGCTATGGTAATAGCGATGACTATGGTAGTGGTTCTAAATCAGGCTCTGACGATAGTAAAAGTAGCAAAAAATCTAGTGATAAAATCTAATCAGCCAATGATGTAAATGAGTAAAGTGGTACGAGAAGGAGAGCCCAAACTCCATTCTGGTATCGCTTTTCTTTATATGGAAATAATCAAATAGCTTTGGAGTATTTTTTCTGGTAGAATGGAAGTATCAATGAAAAAGGGGACTTTTATGAACGAAAAAGAGTGGTTAGATTATTTCGAAACAATCAATAATCGCAAGCCGACAGAGGAAGAAATCCAACAAGCAAAAGCTAATGGGGAATTTATTTCTCAAGAGTCTAATAACGAGGGTGCTAATCTACAGCAAGCTCAGTTGAGTGACCAAGTGACACAAGCCGTTTCACAAGTTGCTCCTGCTGAGACAGGCTTGTCTAAGAAAGCTAAAATTATTATTGCTTCTGTAGTGGGGGCGATTGTCCTAGTGGTGCTTTCATTTGGTGGCTATGCATTTATGCACCTGCAAAGCGGTAAAATACCTGAAGGAACCTATCTACTTGAAACTTATCGCTTTTACCATAAAGATAAGAAGAAAATGGTTGATGGTATGGAATCTTTCAAGGAAAGTGGCCTAGAGGCTCATGATTTTGTTAAAGTCAAAGGTAACAATGTTAAATTTTATTTTTATACCTTAGCTGGCGGGAACAATCTGGTTGACTTTACAGACTATGATACTGACGAAGCATACCGTCCAGATACTTGGTCTAGAACGCTTAAACCAACCATGTCACTATCTGAATATACCAAAGTCATTGACCAAGCGGTAGATAATCAATACAAAATAAGTGAATATCGAACTAAGGCTGATAACGATGAAAGTAAAAAGATTTACGTTAAATCCTACAAAGAATCTCTTGAAGAAACCGTTCGGTACAAGGTTAAGGGTGATAAATTGATCGTCACAACTTATAATAAGAAAGGCAAACTTATTGAAGAAAGAAGCTTCAAACGCCTATCAGAGGATGACGTGAAGAAATTAGATTATGACTATGAACGTGATGTTAGAGCTGATAAAAAGCGCTTCCAAAACTAGTGATATTTAAAACCAGCCTAGCTGGATTTTTTTAGTGTCCAAAACGTGCTATAATAAGATGTTATATCATCAGTGTTAGCCCATTTGTTAACACATGAAAGGAAATTAAAATGACAAAAACATTCTACATCACAACACCTATCTACTACCCATCTGGTAAATTGCATATTGGTTCTGCCTATACAACCATTGCTTGTGACGTCTTGGCACGTTACAAACGTATGATGAACTATGATGTCTTCTACCTTACTGGGCTTGATGAACACGGCCAAAAGATTCAACAAAAGGCTGAAGAAGCAGGAATCACACCACAAGAGTATGTGGATGGTATGGCTGTTGGTGTTAAGGACCTCTGGCAACTTTTGGATATCTCATACGATAAATTCATCCGTACGACTGATGATTACCATGAAAAAGTTGTTGCTCAAGTTTTTGAGCGTCTCTTGGAACAAGGGGATATCTACCTTGGTGAATACTCAGGTTGGTACTCAGTTTCAGATGAAGAATTCTTCACTGAAAGTCAGTTGGCAGAAGTTTACCGTGATGAGCAAGGTAATGTCATTGGTGGGGTAGCTCCATCAGGACATGAAGTAGAGTTGGTTTCTGAAGAATCATATTTCTTTAAACTTAGCAACTACGCAGACCGTTTGACTGCCTTCTTTAAAGAACATCCAGAATTTATCCAACCTGATGGTCGTATGAATGAAATGCTTAAAAACTTCATCGAGCCAGGCTTGGAAGACTTGGCTGTGTCACGTACAACCTTTACCTGGGGAGTAAAAGTACCATCAGATCCAAAACACGTGGTTTATGTGTGGATTGATGCTCTTATCAACTATATCACTGCCCTTGGTTATGGTCAGGATGAGCATGGTAACTTTGATTTATTCTGGCAAAATGATGAAAACCACGAAATCATCCACATGATTGGTAAGGATATCCTTCGTTTCCACTCTATCTACTGGCCAATCATCCTTATGGCTCTTGATTTACCATTGCCTACACGTTTGGTTGCTCATGGTTGGTTTGTCATGAAAGACGGTAAGATGTCTAAGTCTAAAGGAAACGTGATCTATCCAGAAATGTTGGTAGAACGTTTTGGTCTTGATCCACTCCGTTACTACCTCATGCGTAGTCTTCCTGTCGGTTCAGATGGTACCTTCACACCAGAAGACTATGTGGCTCGAATCAACTACGAATTGGCTAACGACCTTGGAAACCTCCTCAACCGTACAGTTGCCATGATTAACAAGTATTTCGGTGGTCAAGTGCCTGCCTATGTTGAGAACGTTACAGACTTTGATGCTGATTTGGCTAAGGTTGTGGCTGAAAATATCGAAGAGTTCCACAAACAAATGAACGCTGTAGATTTCCCACGTGCCTTGGACGCCGTTTGGAACATCATTTCACGTACCAATAAGTATATTGATGAAACAGCTCCATGGGTCCTTGCAAAAGAAGATGGTGACAAGGAACAATTGGCAGCTGTTATGGCTCACTTGGCTGCTAGTCTTCGTGTCGTTGCCCACCTCATTCAACCATTCATGATGACCACTTCAAATGCTATCATGGAACAACTTGGCTTGCCAGGAGCGTTTGACCTTGAAAATCTTGAACTTTCAGGCTTCCCAGAGAATGTGACAGTCGTTTCAAAAGGAACTCCAATACTTCCCACGTCTGGACATGGACGAAGAAATTGCCTACATCCAATCTCAAATGAACGCAGGCAAACCTCAAGAGAAGGAATGGAACCCAGAAGAGGTTGAACTTAGTCTGAAAAAGACCAAAATCAAATTTGACTGACTTTGACAAGGTTGAAATCCAGTGTCGCTGAAGTTAAAGAAGTAGAAAAAAGTTGAAGGTTCGGACAAAATTGCTTCGCTTCCGTCTTGACGCTGGCGACGGGGAAGACCGTCAAATCCTCTCAGGTATCGCTAAATTCTATCCAAACGAACAAGAATTGGTCGGCAAGAAACTTCAAGTCGTGGCTAATCTCAAACCGCGTAAGATGATGAAGAAATATGTCAGCCAAGGTATGATTCTTTCCGCAGAACATGACGGCAAACTCACTGTCTTGACAGTAGATCCATCTGTTCCAAGCGGAAGTGTGATTGGGTAAAATAGCATAAAAAAACAGTTTATCAATTTTTTGAATTGGGAAACTGTTTTTTACTAATCTTCAGTTGTGACTAAAGCGCTTGAAATAGATCTTTGTTGAACACTTGGGAGTTTTGCTTCCTTAAAACCCGAAATCATATACTCTTAAGGGAAGTCTTAAGAGGACCTGGTGTATAAGAAAACGAGTTCAGTCGAACTCGTTTTTTTATACACTATATTTCAATAAATGCTTAATGCGTTCCACACTTTCATCAGGACCATAAGCATTTGGGTATCGGTCTAGTTTACCGATAGCGTCAAGGTCTGCTTGGTCTAGGTGGAAGTCAAAGCTATTAAAGTTTTCCTTCATGCGTTCGATATGGGTACTTTTAGGAATGGTCAAAATCCCTTGTTGGGTTTGCCATCTGAGGATGACCTGGGCAACTGTCTTGCCATGTTTTTCAGCAATAGCAATTAGAGTTGGATCCTGAAAAATACCATCCTCTCCTCTATGAAAAGGAGCCCAGGCTTGCGTTAGGGTGCCAAATTCCTTATCAGCTTTCTGAATCAGTTTGTGTTGTTTATAGGGATGCAACTCGATTTGATTGACTGCTGGAATTACAGGTGTCTGCAAGGCAAAATCCGCCAAACGCCCTGTTGAGAAGTTAGAAACACCAATGGCTCTAATAAGTTCTTCATGCTTAAGTTCAATCATAGCACGCCAGGCACCATGTAAGTCTCCAAAAGGTTGATGAATCAAATATAAATCAAGATAGTCAGTATCTAGTTTGCGAAGTGTTTCTTTTAGGGCTAATTTGGTATCTTCGTAGCCAAGCTGGCTAATCCAGGCCTTACTAGTCAGGAAAATATCCTCGCGAGGGATACCAGATGCCTTAATGGCACGTCCCACGGCTTCCTCATTTTGATAAAGGCTAGCAGTATCAATCAATCGATAGCCTACAGAAAGAGCATCTTCAACGGCTTTTTGACATTCTTTTTGATCGAAAATTTGCCAGACACCAAAACCAAGCACGGGTATTTTGATGCCATTATTAAGTGTTTGAAATTCCAATTTTCTTCTCCTTAGTGGTGGGGTAGTAAGCTATCCTGAATTTCCTCGATAAAGCTTGAATAATTGCGGATTGTTTCTGTTTATTATTGGTCACAAAACCCAAGGTGTGCTTTTGGACTGTTCTTTAGTGGAAGTAAAACAATTTGGTCCTTAATGAAACTATTAACAATACCGAGACCAGAAGCGTAACTATCTGAGGCACAGAGCAAATTCATGACACTGCCTCGGTCATTACTGTAAATCACTTGTTGGTCAGGCAGAACCTCGAGAGGATCTTCGTCAAAATGGATTCCAGAGCTTTCTTGACGAAAGCGGACCTGTGGGTATCCCTCTAATCTTTGAGATTGAGGGATTTTTTGTGATGCTAGGGGATGTTGGCGACCTAAGAAAATCTTAGTTTCAAACTCTCCAAGTGGGGTGAAAGTCAGATCCATGTGTTGGAAACTGCGTTCAAGGATATGGTCATTGTCTTCATCTAGATAAATAATCCCCAGATCACTTTCGAAGCTTTCAACGCTTTTGAGAATCTTTCTAGTCGTTGTTTCAATCAGTTGAAATTCTTGATAATCACTACGAAAACGTTGGGCAATGTGAGCCATGGGAAGTGATAAGAAATCGTAGTGGTGACTGGCAACAGTGAATGATTTCTTGAATGATTTACGGTAACGTCCTTCTAGGAGATCTAACTCTCCAAGAATACGTTTGGCGTATTTGAGAAAATCATGACCGTCATCAGTTAGTTTAGCTCCTGTATTGGAACGCTCAAAGAGTTGGACACCAAGTTCTTCCTCTAAGTCACGGATGGATGCTGAGAGATTAGGCTGAGTCAAGAAGAGTTTTT
>OIEK01000262.1_pt1 | contig 9969 bp, 8 predicted proteins | sample 1581821 | NCBI WGS metagenome assembly OIEK01 (sample SAMN03281017, study PRJEB24777) | human gut metagenome | isolation source: fecal sample PR221 from 1 month old male Chinese infant, caesarean... | reverse complement strand
ACATCGGCCACCAGCGGTCGCACCTTCGAGGACCATCACCCTGCCACTGGCGAGGTGGCTGGCGACCGTTCAGGCTGCCGGACGCGAGGGATGTCGACCGCGCCGTCGAGAGCGACACAGCGTGGGCCAAAAAATGCTGGGGCGGCGATGACCGCCATGGAACGCTCGCGCATCCTGCGTCGCGCCGTCGACCTTCTGCGTCAGCGCAACGACGAGCTGGCGCGACTGGAGACCCTGGATACCGGGAAACCCCTCAGCGAAACCGCCGCCGTTGATATCGTCACCGGCGCCGATGTGCTGGAATATTACGCCGGATTGATCCCGGCGCTGGAAGGCAGCCAGATCCCGCTGCGCGACAGTTCCTTCGTCTACACCCGTCGCGAACCGCTGGGGGTGGTAGCCGGGATCGGCGCGTGGAACTACCCGATCCAGATCGCCCTGTGGAAATCGGCGCCAGCGCTGGCCGCTGGCAATGCGATGATTTTCAAACCGAGCGAAGTCACCCCGCTGACCGCCCTCAAGCTGGCGGAAATTTACAGCGAAGCGGGCCTGCCGGACGGGGTATTTAACGTCCTGCCAGGGATCGGCGCGGAAACCGGCCAGTATCTGACCGAGCATCCGGACATCGCCAAAATCTCCTTCACCGGCGGCGTCGCCAGCGGCAAAAAAGTGATGGCCAACTCGGCCGCTTCATCACTGAAAGAGGTCACCATGGAGCTGGGCGGCAAATCGCCGCTGATTATCGCCGATGATGCCGACCTCGACCTCGCCGCCGATATTGCCATGATGGCCAACTTCTACAGCTCCGGTCAGGTGTGCACCAACGGCACCCGGGTGTTTGTCCCGGCGAAACAGAAGGCGGAATTCGAGCACAAGATCCTCGAGCGGGTGGCCCGCATCCGCGCCGGCGATCTGTTTGCCGACGACACCAACTTCGGCCCGCTGGTCAGCTTCCCCCACCGCGACAACGTTCTGCGCTATATCGAGAGCGGCAAACGCGAAGGCGCGCGCCTGCTGTGCGGCGGCGAGGCGCTGAAAGGCGACGGTTTCGATAACGGCGCGTGGGTCGCCCCGACGGTGTTTACCGATTGCAGCGACGAGATGACCATCGTGCGCGAAGAGATCTTCGGCCCGGTGATGTCGATCCTCAGCTATGCCGACGAAGCGGAGGTCATTCGCCGCGCCAACGCCACCGAATACGGCCTCGCCGCCGGCGTGGTGACGCCCAACCTCAACCGCGCTCACCGAATTATCCACCAGCTGGAAGCCGGCATCTGCTGGATCAACAGCTGGGGGGAATCCCCGGCGGAAATGCCGGTTGGCGGCTACAAACACTCCGGCATTGGCCGCGAGAACGGCGTCATGACGCTGCAGAGTTACACCCAGGTGAAGTCCATCCAGGTTGAGATGGGTAAATTCCAGTCCATATTTTAACCGGGAGGTTTTTTTGCAATTTGACTACATCATTATTGGTGCCGGCTCCGCCGGCAACGTTCTGGCAACACGACTGACTGAAGATCCAAACACCACCGTCCTGCTGCTGGAAGCCGGCGGCCCTGACTACCGGTTCGATTTCCGCACCCAGATGCCCGCCGCGCTGGCTTATCCGCTGCAGGGCAAGCGCTACAACTGGGCCTACGAGACCGAACCTGAGCCGTACATGAACAATCGCCGCATGGAGTGCGGACGCGGCAAAGGGCTCGGCGGATCCTCGCTGATCAACGGCATGTGCTACATTCGCGGTAACGCGATGGATCTGGATAACTGGGCCAAAGAGCCGGGTCTGGAACACTGGAGCTATCTCGACTGCCTGCCCTACTACCGGAAAGCGGAAACCCGCGATATCGGGCCTAACGACTACCACGGCGGCGATGGCCCGGTGAGCGTGACGACGCCGAAGCCGGGCAATAATCCGCTCTTCGAGGCGATGGTTGAAGCCGGGGTGCAGGCGGGCTATCCGCGTACCGACGATCTCAACGGCTACCAGCAGGAAGGCTTTGGCCCGATGGACCGCACCGTGACGCCGCAGGGCCGTCGCGCCAGCACCGCCCGCGGCTATCTCGACCAGGCGCGCGGTCGCCCGAACCTGACCATCCGCACCCATGCGCTGACCGATCACATTATTTTTGCCGGCAAGCGCGCGGTGGGCGTCGAGTGGCTGGAGGGAGAGAGCACGATCCCGTCAAAAGCGACGGCCAACAAAGAGGTGCTGCTGTGCGCCGGGGCGATTGCCTCGCCGCAGATCCTGCAGCGCTCCGGCGTGGGTAACCCGGAGCTGCTCAGGCAGTTCGATATCCCGGTGGTGCACGATCTCCCCGGCGTGGGTGAGAACCTGCAGGACCATCTGGAGATGTATCTGCAGTACGAGTGCAAAGAGCCGGTATCGCTCTACCCGGCGCTACAGTGGTGGAACCAGCCGAAGATCGGCGCCGAGTGGCTGTTCGGCGGCACCGGCATCGGCGCCAGCAACCAGTTCGAAGCGGGCGGTTTTATCCGCAGCCGCGCAGAGTTCGCCTGGCCGAACATTCAGTACCACTTCCTGCCGGTGGCGATTAACTACAATGGCTCCAACGCGGTGAAAGAGCACGGCTTCCAGTGCCACGTCGGCTCGATGCGTTCGCCCAGCCGCGGCCACGTGCGCCTGAAGTCGCGCGACCCGCACGCCCATCCGGCGATCCTGTTTAACTATATGTCCCATGAGCAGGACTGGCAGGAGTTCCGCGACGCCATCCGCATTACCCGGGAGATCATGAACCAGCCGGCGCTGGATAAGTATCGCGGCCGCGAAATCAGTCCGGGAATAGAATGCCAGAGCGATGCCGAACTGGATGAGTTTGTGCGCAACCACGCCGAGACCGCGTTCCACCCGTGCGGGACCTGTAAGATGGGTTACGACGAGATGGCGGTGGTCGATGGCGAGGGCCGCGTCCACGGTCTGGAAGGATTGCGGGTGGTCGACGCCTCGATCATGCCGCAGATCATCACCGGCAACCTCAACGCCACCACCATTATGATCGGCGAGAAGATGGCCGACGCCATTCGCGGCCGCCAGCCGCTGCCGCGCAGCACCGCGACGTATTATGTCGCTGGCGACGCGCCGGTTCGCCGTTAACAGGTCAATGCCGGGCGGCGACTACGCCTTGCCCGGCCTACCCTGAGGCGATGTAACGTAGCCCCGGTAAGCGCAGCGCGACCGGGGTGCCGTTCCGGGTTTTGACCCCATAGGTTGATGTTAGCGAAACGCCTCCAGGCGCTTAATCTGCTGACCGTCGGCAGTAAAGTTCTCCGCCGCCAGCCACGCCCGCAGCGCCGCATCGCGCGCAGGCCACTCGCCGTCGATGATGGACAGCATATCGCTGTCGCGCGTCCGCCCTTTACGCACCAGCCTCTGCCGCAGACGTCCTTCCCAGCTAAAGCCCAGCCGCTCGGCGGCGCGGCGCGAGGCGACATTCATCGAATCGCATTTCCACTCCAGCCGACGATAGCCATGGTCAAAGCCGTTTTTGAGCAGCAGCCAGACCGCTTCGGTACCCAGCGGGGTGTTTTTCATCCGTCGCGACCAGGTGACATGGCCGATCTCAACCGTGCCCATTTCCCGCTCGATCGCCATATAGCTGACGATGCCCACCGCCTGCTCGCTACGCAGGTCAACCACCGCATACGGCACCAGAGCATCATCATTCACCTTGCCCGCGATCCAGTGGGCGGTCGCCGCCACGCTCTCCGGCCGCGTAGACGCCAGCCACGTCCAGTCGCTGTTGTCGCCGAGCGCATAGGCGGCAAACAGATCCGCCGCATGACGGTCAACGTCCAGCGGCTCCAGGCGGCAAAAACGGCCATTTAACGCTGTCCGCCGCAGGACTTGCGCCCCCTGCCAGCCAGGGACCAGGTCGTTCACCTGCTGGCCATACTCATTAATTTCCGGCACACCCACCTCCTCGCAATAGACAATGCGTTATAGCAAGAACCCCGCAGCGGAGAAAGGCGCTTCTGCGCGACCGGCAATAACCTGTCGTTCTTGAATATGCGTTTTTAGCATAAGGATATCCTTATTTTGACTTTACGCCTTATGGCAAGCGGCCTAACGTAGCGAGGCATAAAACAATAAAATAACCATTCTTCAGGGATTGCACATGACCAAAAAACTGTTGCCTTTACTGCTACTGTCGGCGCTCTCCGCCGCCGCGCATGCCGCCACGCCGCCCAACACGCTGGTGGTCGCCCAGGGTCTCGACGATATCGTCAGCCTCGACCCGGCGGAAGCTAACGAACTCTCCAGCATTCAGACGGTCCCCAGCCTCTATCAGCGTCTGGTGCAGCCGGACCGCAACAACCCTGAAAAAATCGTACCGATCCTCGCCGAAAGCTGGCAGGCCGATCCGGCGGCGAAAACCCTGACCATTAAACTGAAGCCGGATGCCAAATTCGCCTCCGGTAATCCGCTGCGCCCGGAAGATGTGATTTTCTCTTACACCCGTGCGGTGACGCTGAATAAATCGCCAGCGTTTATTCTCAACGTGCTCGGCTGGCAGCCGGACAACATCGCCAGCCAGCTGAAAAAGGTTGATGACCATACCCTGACGCTGCACTGGACCGCCGACGTCAGCCCGGCGGTGGCGCTGAATATTCTCTCCACCCCCATCGCCTCTATCGTTGATGAAAAACAGGTGGCGCCGAACGCGAAAAATAATGACTTCGGCAACGACTGGCTGAAGATGCACTCGGCGGGCAGCGGGGCCTATAAAATGCGCGTCTACCAGCCGCATCAGGCCATCGTGCTGGAGGCCAACGCCAGCTCCCCCACCGGCGCGCCGAAGATCAAGAGCATCATTATTAAAAACGTCCCCGACCCGGCTTCCCGCCGCCTGCTGATCCAGCAGGGGGATGCCGACGTGGCGCGTGATCTCGGCGCTGACCAGATTGCCGCCCTGCAGGATAAACCCGGCGTGAAGGTGCTGAGCATCCCGTCCGCCGAGCAGAACTACCTGGTGTTTAATACCGCCAACAGCGCCAACCCGCTGCTCAATAACCCGGCCTTCTGGGAGGCGGCGCGCTGGCTGGTCGATTATGAGGGCATCACCAAAAATCTGCTGAAAGGCCAGTACTTTATTCACCAAAGCTTCCTGCCGGCCGGCCTGCCGGGGGCGCTGGAGACTAATCCGTTCACCTTTGATCCGCAAAAAGCTAAGGCTATCCTCGATAAAGCGGGCATTAAGGATGCCCACTTCACCCTTGATGTGGAGAACAAACCGCCGTTTATCACCATCGCCCAATCGCTGCAGGCCAGCTTTGCCCAGGGCGGGGTGAAGGTGGATCTGCTACCCGCCGCCGGCAGCCAGGTCTATGCCCGGGTGCGCGCGAAGCAGCATCAGGCGGCGATCCGCCTGTGGATCCCGGACTACTTTGATGCCCACTCTAATGCCAGCGCCTTTGCCTGGAACGATGGTAAATCCAGCACCGTGGCCGGGCTCAACGGCTGGCAGATCCCTGAGCTGAATAAAGCCACCCTCGCCGCGGTGGCGGAGCCGGACCCAGCGAAACGCCTCGGCCTGTACAAAACGATGCAGGAAACCCTGCTCCAGCATTCGCCGTACGTCTTCATTGACCAGGGAAAAACCCAGATCGTGGTGCGTGACAACGTGAAGGGCTATCAGCAGGGACTGAACGCCGACATGGTCTGGTACGATAACGTGACCAAGTAAGCGGGTTTTGTCACCGGGTACGGCGGCCTTGTCTGCCCGGATGACCGACTCCTCACCCAGGCCCGGTCGGCATCGCGCCGCCGGGTACAATGCTGATATACTAGGAATTTCCATTTTCCATGCCATCGTTTTCCACTCACCTTACCCGCCTGCTGCAGGGGCTGTTTACGCTGCTGCTCACGCTGTTCGGGCTGTTGCTGGTCACCTTCTCGCTCTCCGCGCTGTCGCCCGTCGACCGCGTACTGCAGATCGTCGGCGACCATGCCAGCCAGTCGACCTATGACCAGGTTCGCCATCAGTTGGGTCTCGACCAGCCGCTGCCGGTGCAGGTTCTGGCAGCTACCTGGTCAACCTGGCCCATGGCGATCTTGGCATCGCCACGCACCGGCCAGCGTGCTCCACGACCTGCTGGCGGTCTTTCCGGCGACCCTTGAGCTGGCGACCCTGGCGCTGATCGTCGGCGCGGTACTGGGCATCGTCGCCGGGGTGCTGTGCGCCCGTTACGCCGGTTCGCCGTGGGATCTGGCGGTTCGCACCTTTACCCTGTTGGGCAACTCGGTGCCCATTTTCTGGCTCGGCCTGCTGATGCTGGCCCTGTTCTACGCCCGGCTGCAGTGGGCGCCAGGCCCGGGTCGCCTCGACGATATTTATCAGTACACCGTCGAGCCACGCAGCGGTTTTGCGCTGATCGACACCTGGCTCTCCGGCGATACCGCGGCGTTTAAAAATGCGATCGGCCATCTGGCGCTGCCGGTGCTGGTGCTGGCCTATTACTCGCTGGCGAGCATCACCCGCCTGACCCGCTCCGCCTGCCTGAGCGAGATGAACAAAGAGTACATTCTGCTGGCGCGGGCCAAAGGGGCCGGAGAGATGACGATTCTGCTGCGCCACGTCCTGCCCAATATCCGCGGCACTCTGCTGACGGTGACCGCTCTCGCCTGGACCTCCATGCTCGAAGGGGCGGTGCTCACCGAAACCGTCTTCTCGTGGCCGGGGATCGGCCGCTATCTCACCACGGCGCTGTTCGCCGGGGATACCACGGCGATCATGGGCGGCACGCTGCTGATCGGCGTGAGTTTTGTGCTGATCAATAACCTGACCGACCTGCTGGTACGGTTAACCGATCCGAGGGTGCGCTGATGCCGACTTATCTGTTTTTACGCCGTCTGCGCCGCTCACCCGCCGCCTTCAGCGGCCTGACCCTGGTGATCCTGCTGGTGCTGACCGCGCTGTTCGCCCCGTGGCTGGCGCCGCACGATCCCAACTGGCAGGATGCCGCCGCTCGTCTGCAGGGGCCCGGGGCGGGACACTGGCTCGGCACCGACAGCTACGGCCGCGACCTGCTGTCGCGCTTGCTCTACGGCGCCCGCCCGGCGCTGGGTCTGGTGGCGCTGGTGACCGCCATTACCCTGCCCGTCGGGCTGCTGGTAGGTATCCTCTCCGGTTACTATGGCGGGTGGCTGGAGCGGATACTGATGCGCTTTACCGACGTGGTGATGTCGATGCCGCGCCTGATCCTCGCCTTCGCGTTCGTGGCGATGCTCGGCCCGGGGCTGGTCAACGGCGCGCTGGCGTTAGCCCTGACCACCTGGCCGGCCTACGCCCGTCAGGCGCGCAGCGAAATTCAGCGCCTGCGCCATAGCGACTACCTCGCCGCGGCGGAGATGCTGGGCATCCGCGGCGGGCGGCTGCTGATCGGCCATATTCTGCCGCTGTGTCTGCCGTCGGCGATTGTCCGGCTGGCGCTCGATCTGGCGGGCATTATCCTCGCCGCCGCCGGGCTCGGCTTTCTCGGCCTGGGCGCCCGCCCGCCGATGGCGGAGTGGGGAGCGATGATTGCCGACGGGATGCAGGTGATTTTCGACCAATGGTGGATCGCCGCCATCCCCGGCGCGGCGATCCTGCTCGCCAGCCTGGCGTTTAACCTGCTGGGCGATGGCCTGCGCGATATTCTGGAGCCGCAACATGACTGACATCCGACTGACCGTCCAGGGACTCGCCGTCGACTATCCCACCGCCCGGGTGGTGGACAACGTCAGCTTCACCCTCGGCAACGAGCGGCTGGCGCTGGTGGGCGAATCCGGCTCCGGCAAATCGATGACCGCCCGGGCGCTGATGGGCCTGGTGCGCAAGCCCGGGGTGGTGAGCGCTGAACGGCTGGAGGTGCTGGGGCGCGATGTGCTGACCCTCAGCGCCCGCGGCTGGCGCGCGCTGCGCGGCAACGATATCGCCATGGTGCTGCAGGACCCGCGCTATGCGCTGAATCCGGTGCAGACCATTCAGACGCAGCTGGAGGAGGCGTTAACCCTCCATCAGCGTCTCAGCCGCCGCGCGCGCGCCGAGGCGGTCAAAGACGCCATCGCCGCCGTCGGTCTGGATCTGCCGGTCCTCAGCCGCTATCCCGGCGAACTCTCCGGCGGGATGGGACAGCGGGTGATGATCGCCCTCGCGCTGCTCAATAACCCGAAGGTGCTGATAGCCGACGAGCCGACCTCGGCCCTCGACGCCCGCCTGCGCAACCAGATCCTCGAGCTGCTGGTGGAGCAGTGCGCGCAGCGGCAGATGGCCATGTTACTGATCAGCCACGATCTACCGCTGGTGGCCGCGCATTGCGATCGCGTGCTGGTGATGTACCAGGGGAGACAGGTCGACGAGATGCCGGCGCGGGCGCTGCCGAGCGCGACGCACCCTTACACCCGCACCCTGTGGACCTGCCGGCCAAATGCCCACACCTACGGCCAGATGCTGCCGACCCTCGACAGAACCCAGGACTTTACGGAGACAGCCCATGGCGATCGTTAATCTTCAGGATTTACAGGTTACATTCGGCGCGAAGACGGCGGTCTCCGCCGCCAGTTTCCGTGTCGACGCCGGGGAAACCTTCAGCCTGATCGGCGCCTCGGGCTGCGGCAAATCGACGATTTTGCGCGTGCTGGCCGGATTGCAGCGTGAATGGCGCGGCAGCGTGGATCTGCTCGGCCAGGCCATTATGCCGGGCGCCCGCTTTCAGGGCGATCTGCGGCGCAACGTGCAGATGGTGTTTCAGGATCCGTACGCCTCGCTGCATCCCAACCATACCCTGTGGCGCACCCTGGCGGAGCCGCTGCAGATCCACGGCATCCGCGACGTTGCCCCGCGAGTAACCACCGCCCTTGAGCAGGTGGGTCTGGCCGCCGACGCCGTGCGCCGCTATCCGCATCAGCTCTCCGGCGGCCAACGGCAGCGCGTGGCCATTGCCCGCGCCCTGCTGCTGCGCCCGCAGATCCTGCTGCTGGATGAGCCGACCTCGGCGCTGGATATGTCGGTACAGGCGGAAATCCTTAATCTACTTAATCGTCTGAAACAGGAGCACGGCATGACCTATCTGCTGGTCAGCCATGATGCCGACGTCATCGCCCATATGTCCGATCGGGCGGCGTTTATGGCGGAGGGCGTGATCCAGCGCTTTTTCGATCGCGAAGCGTTGGTCAACGGAGAGCACCGGATGAGGTGAAGTCAGCGGATGCGCGGTTGTTTTGTCGGGTGGCGCTTCGCTTACCCGACCTACAGGATCCACTCACAGGCTCACACCCCGTAGGCCCGTGCAAGCGCAGCGCCGCCGGGCAAGATATCAGGCACGGTATCCTTGTATCTAACAGTTTGTGGTGATTAGCTACCACCACTGAAGCAGAGTGAGCCGCCCCCTTCCCTTAAGGTCAGAAAAGTCGGCACCGCTGAACCTTGTTTAGCAGCACATGGCCCTCCGCTTCACCTTTCACGCCAGCACATCAGGTTGAACGGTTACCGGGAGCTCGACTCCGTATGTACAAGGCGAACAGGCGTGACGGTTTATGTGAGAGGAGTTTAACCATGTTTCCAGTCGGCATTGACGTAAGTAAAAACACTCTGGATCTTTGCATGCTTTATGACGGCATCAAAGGACGCTTAAAAACCCGTAACATCCAAAATAACAGACATTCAGTTGAAAATATTCTTCGCTGGCTGAGGCTTCAGCACTGCGGCCCGGAAGATGTTCATGTTGTGATGGAAGCTACCGGTGTTTATCACGAACGGCTGGCCACTGAGTTACATGACGCCGGTTTCCGGGTTTCTCTGGCCAACCCTCACCGCAGTCGGGAGTTTGCACGTGGCATGGGAATAATGACAAAAACGGATAAGGTGGATGCGTATATGCTGGCCTGTTACGCATTCCTTAAGAAGCCACACCGCTGGGAGCCGCCGGCACCCGAAATCAGATATCTCGGTGCACTCCTGCGACGGCGGGATG
>OIEK01000256.1_pt1 | contig 10279 bp, 9 predicted proteins | sample 1581821 | NCBI WGS metagenome assembly OIEK01 (sample SAMN03281017, study PRJEB24777) | human gut metagenome | isolation source: fecal sample PR221 from 1 month old male Chinese infant, caesarean... | reverse complement strand
AGAGTGTCGCTATCGGTAGAGAACTGCCCCAGCCCCTTGGCAATCTCGGCGATGATCTTGCACAGACGGGCATTGCGCTCGGCGTAGGTCTTGCCCAGCTTGTCCGACGCCAGATTGATCTCGGAGAACAGGTCCCCGGAAGGTGCTAGCGAAGGACTCTTCCTCAATGTACTTGAACCCTTTCTGCAAATTATTCAGCAGCTCGTCATCCTGCGTGCGCGCCATCTCGGCGATGCTGGCCCCATAGATATTGGGGTTCGATCACGTAATGCACCTTGCGGCGCATCTGCTTCTCGAATTCGGCGACATCATCCAGATTACTTTCGTACCAAAGCTGTAGTGGCGTGGAAACAGAACCACCAATCTGGCGCGGGTAGTCTGGCCCCAGCTCCTTCTGAGCCGCCGCCTCGTAGTTATCCGACAAATAGCGAAGGAAGAGAAAGCCAGCATGTAATCGCGGAAATCGTCGGCGTTCATCGCGCCACGTAGTTGATCGGCAATGGCCCAGAGGGTTTTACCCAGTTTTTGCTTTCGAACTCAGTCATGGTGTACCTGCCGCTACAGCCTCAGGAGGCAGAGGGAACAAATCGGGATTAAAGGGATAACGATTCAGGAACTCGTTCAGAATCTTCTTGAAGTAAGCCTTGTTCTCATCGAGCATCTGCTGCGGCTCATACAGCGAATAGTTGCCGTGACTGAGGATGTTGATCAGTCGCGCGTGCAAAATGCCGTCCGGGTCATCATTGTCTTGCTTGATGCAAGCCGAAAAATTTTTGTGGCCGTGGAAACTCGCCGTCTTTTCAAGAATTGTGCGCAGCATGTTGAAGTGGTGCGTGAACAAGCGATCTTCCTGCACTGCCTGATACAGTTCAGCCAAAGCGGCCACGTGGTGGAAGAAAGGCGTATCACCCTCTTCGGGCCGCAACAGATAGCCGCCACTAGCCGGTTGCTTGTTGATCACATAGCGGCGCGCCTTGCCCAATTCATTGCACAGCACATTGAAAAACAAGGTGTGGTGCGTGGAGATCACCGTCTTGAGTCGGTTGTCTTGCCGTTTGAGCAACTGTGCCAGGTGATTGGCGACCGCGATGGCGTTGTGCTCATCCAGCGACGAGATTGGGTCGTCGATATACAGGTACTTCACCCACTGGTACGCCTCGATATCGGCGTCCATCGCCAGTTCAACCACGGCCAGGAAAAAGCACCAGATGAAGATGTTTTCCTCGCCGCGTGACACCTTGATGTTGTCAACGGTCCGACCATCCACCAGGCGCGAAAAGCGCACCGCCCATTCTGGGCCCTCGGTATCGATACGGAAGTCGAAATCCGCGTAACGCCGCAGCAATGGGCGGATGCGGTTGTCCATTTCTAACTCGAACAGGCCTTGGAAAAAACGCGAATCCTTGTTGAGCAGCAAGCGTCGATCTTCATCGCTCTCCAAATCGTTGTTCCAGTGGAATAGATCTTCGGTGAAGGCGTTGAAATACAGGGTATCGCGGGCCTCGTCCTGTTTGCCCATGTTCTTGAATGCCATGGATAACCGTGTCTTGCCGGTGCCGTTGTAGGCATAGAGCAGGATGACTTTTTTGTTTTCCAGTTCACCGCGCAGATGGTTAGCTAGCGCCGGTAGGTCAGCGAAGGATTGGGCGGGCTTCATGCGCCCACCTCATCCAGCACAGGGAATAACTGCTGCATCAGGCCCTTCTTATGAGTCTTGACGGATTCAAGTTTCAAAGCTTGGTTTGCAATGCACTCGTCAAGAGCAGACAAGCAGTCGGAAATCCGATGCTGTTCGTCAATCGATGGAATTACAATGCGAAACGGAGTTATATGCTTATTATTAATCTGTGGAATTGTTGAATTATCAGCAATCTGAGAAAGGCCGATATTCGAAAGATAGTAAAACAGGAATTCAGCGGAGCACTGAGCTCGCGGCGTTAATGCCATCATGTTTGTATCCATGAGTAGCTCGTCGCGGGTTAACCGAATTTTGTTTAGCGCGATTGCAGCTCCACGCTTGGGGAAAATAACAGAATCGCAAGGAATTAAACCGTAAGCATCACTGCTGTACTCCCGCGCTCCCACCTGGTGCTTAGTACAGTTGTTTAAATCTTCCACCTTGACAAATGGATATGAGCCATCTCCTCCGAGTCGGTACTGGGAGGGGCTATACCCACTTCTGACCTCAACTAAGTTACCCAACTGATTTTCTTGCCACTCTTCTGAGTCTTCGAATTCTGGAAACCGCAGCCGTGGCACGATTTCGCCTTCACGGGGGAAAAGCTGCTGCATCAAACCCTTTTTGTAGGTGTTGAGGGTTTCGAGCTTTTGAGTTTCCGCGGCGATCAGGTCATCCAGCGAAGACAGGCAGTCGGCGATTTTTTGTTGTTCTCCTGGGTTGGAAACCGGAAGCGGTAACCCCATGAAATCATCGTTTGTGATGCTCATGCGGTCATGGCGCGCACCCGTGCTCGATGCCTGGCGCATGTAGTGATGCCAATGCGTCGATTTGAAGTAGTGGGCGTAGAAGTCGTTCAGGGAGCTATTGAACCTGAATACCGTGTATAAAGGCGACATCACGCCGAGACCTATTCGATTTTTCGAGACAGGCCCAACGGGGGCTCTGGCGGAGATACGAGGATTATAAACGTAATCCCCCTCTTCAACGATGTAATAGCCCTCAAGGTTTCCTTGGTTGGCAATATCCTTGTCGAAGAAGTCGCGCTGGTCAATCACGCCATATTCAGCAGAATTGGTCAAAACACGGGTGATATCGCCGTCGGTATTTTTTTTGGTTGAGCGTCTTGCAAGTCTCCCGAGTGGCAGAAAGCTCCAGGGTTGTTCATTGGAGAACTCAGAAAATCTCAAGCGTGGCGCCAACGGTTGTTTTTCGTCACCACTCATACCGCTTGCTCCTGTGGCCGCGTGACGATCACCTTGAATAAATTCCCGGCCCGGTCGTCGATCAGTTCAATCTGCGGCCAAGCCCGCAAGGCGCGCAGCAGGCCGCTGCCCAGTCCGCGATAAGGCAGCAGCTTGGCGGCAAAGGATGCCAGAATCGGGTTGCGCATATTGGAGTTGCCAGCCTTGATGTTTTCAATAGTCAGGTGATTGGGCAGGTGGCCGGGGCTGATGATCTCGACGCGATCGGCAAACACCAGCACGCGCACCGGCGCGCTGATGAAGTAATCGCGGTGAATGAGGGCATTGGCGATCAGCTCCTCCCAGACGATGCGTGGAATCTCGGCCTGCCCCTGGGAGTTGAAGCCCTGCTCGCCCTGCGCGGCACGGGTGTTGGCGATGATGAAGCCCAGCGTCTGCTGGAACACATCAGCCAGCTTGCCGGAGATGTCGCGGCTGTCAATGTAGCGCTGATCCTCGATATCGATGCCGACAAAGGCCACCGCCTTGACGGTGAAGGCAGGTAGCGCATACTGCGGTGCATTGGCAAACAAGAGACTGCCCGCCACGTTGAGCAGCCCCTGGTTCATCAGGTTCATGTTGGTCAATAGTTGCGGCAGTGGCAGGTTGTGCTGGGCCAGCGTCTCACCGAATTGCTGTTCGAAGAAGGCTTCAAAATAGGGCAGGTCCACATCGCCCGCGCCCAAGCCCGCCACGGGCGTCTCATCCGCATGCACCAGGCCCGCCTGCTGGAACAGGCGCTGAATTTCTTCACGCGAGGTGGCGCGGCGCTTGTCCGAGCCGTTCTTTACCCAGATGACACCGTTCTTGTCCATGTAGGGTTTGCTGACGCCTTCCGCAACAGTGACCACCATCACGGTGCCATTGGGGTGCGGCACGTTTTCGGTGAGCGGGTTCACCGCAGGCCGCACGTTTTGTGAGGCGCTGTTCGAGATGAGCTGATTCAGGCGGTCGATGTCCGCGTGAGACAAGCCCAGCACCGTGCCGTCGTTTTGCACGCCAATGAAAATCTGCCCGCCAGCGGTATTGCTGAAGGCGACGATCTCCGCCGCCAGCGCATCGGCATTGGTGAAGTTCTCCTTGAACTGATGGCGGCTGTCTTCGCCACGGCTTAACGCCTCGATCAGCTCTGTGGTTTCCATAGGTTGTAAACCTCTTTGCGTCGGTTGAAGGCCTCCTGGCCTCCCTCCATAATGTTGATGATGGCGTCCTGCACCGGGCGAGCGTCAATGCTGCCGCTTTGTACGGCGACTTGCTCGTCCTGATAGCGGCAGGCATGCACTTGCTCCGCATCACCCAGCACCGGAAAGTTGGCGTTGTGGGTGGCGAAGATGAATTGAGCGTGCGGTTTCATCTCGCGCAGCAGTTTGATCACATCGTCGTAGATGGTCTGGTTGTCCAAATCGTCTTCCGGCTGGTCGATGATGATCACGTCGTTCTGGCGCTGGCTGAGTACGTACAGCAACAGCGCGGAAGCACGCTGCCCGAGCGAGTGATGCTTGAGCTCCTTGCCGCGATAGCGGATGACGAAGCGGTTGGGCACCTGATAGGTGACGAACTCCACTAGGTTCTGCATGAAGGTCTTTTCGAAGACCTCCGGCGTGCTGCCCGCTTTTCTCAAGGCGTTTGGCAAATCACGCAGCAGGCCGCCGAAATCGGCGTAATCCTCCATCACGGCGCGCAGGGTGGTTTCGCGGATGTTGCTGCCCTTGAAGAGCTGCTGCATGAAGCCGATGGCGGCTTCCTTGTCGCCCTTGAAGTCGGCTTCGATCTGCAGGGCGGTGTGGCCGGCGTTCACGCGATCCAGTTCGGCCTTGATGGCGTTGAACTCGCGCAGCCACAGCCCGTTGAGCTTGTCGATCTCGGCAAACAGCGCATCGCGGATGCTGCTTTGCTGGGTTTCTTGCTTGGCCAGCGCCTCCAGCATTTGTTCCGCCTTGGTTTTGCGCTGCTGTTGGGTCAGGAAGTCATCCGGCTGGATTGCCGTCATGCCGGTCTGCTTGAGTTCCTCGAGCCAGTTGACGTTCGACCTGGGGCAAACTCATTCCTGAAGAGCTCTGGCGCTGCGCCGTCGAAACTCGTCCTTGCTTTGGCTTGAAGCCGTGCGGTAATGGCGCGAGCCTCCTGCTCAATTTTCTTGAGCTGATCGACCTTGGCAACGAGGTTGGCAAATTCGGCGTAATAAGCCGTGAAGAAGCCGGGATTCTGCTTGGAGACGTAGCTCATGGCGTTACGCAGATCGTCCTCGTGCTCGGAAATCAATTGCCCGAGGGCGATCACGAAGCTGTCTGCCCGATCCTTCATGCGGGTCAGCGCAGTGGCATCCTGCTGGAAGCCAAGGCGCTTTTGTAGTTTGTCGGCAACCCCGTACTCCTCAAACTTCTTCAGCCGGAAGTTGGCATCCGTGAGCTGGGACTCGTGATCACGCCTGAGTTCTTCGGTATTGCTGAGCTTGAGCCAGCGGCTTGCTGCATCACGCACATGTTGGCGTTGGGTTTCGATTTCGTCTCGCAGCGTGCGCAGCTTTTCACCCACCAGCTTTTCCACCAGATCGGTCTCGAAACCTTCACCTGTGCTGGAAAGGTCTTTCTGCCCGAAGTAGATCGGGCGGCGCAGCACGGTCTCCCGGATCGACACACCGGGCTGCAACTTGCCGTCCAGGTAGACGTTCGGCGCTTCGCGGAAGATGCGGGAGATGGTGAATTCCTGTCCGTATACGTCGCAGGCCGTCAACGTCACCTTGCCGCCGCTGCCCAGGGTATGGCGGATCAGTTCATCTTTGTACTTGGTATCCTGCGCCTTCTCCCCGCGAGGAATATCGAGGGCGTAGCGCACTGCTTCCAGAATGGACGACTTGCCGCTGCCCCGGATGCCGATCAGCGTGTTCAGTTCGGGCGAGAAATGCAGCGTTTGCCCGTCGAGGATGCCACCGTCGAAGTGAATACCGCGGATAAACGACCCCTGATGCTTGGGGGGCTCCATGGCGACGCGTGAAGCAGGATCGCTCAAGGCAAACTTGACGGCTTCAAAGGACAGCTCGCCCAATTTGAGGTAACAGGCTTTGCCCTGACCGATGTCCTCTATGCATTTGGCGTCGCAGCCTTCCAGTTCGGCGGGGTACCAGTCCCTAGATGCTGCTGCGTTTTGGTCCGACAGGGTTTGTTCTTCTCTTGCTGCTTGTTGTACGTCTGGACCTTCTGGAAGCCCAGCGTGCGGCGGCGGAAGAATTCGTTCTGGCCCAGCTCGGCAAGACGTCCCCCTTCCAGTTCGGCCCACAGCCCGCTCGGTGCTTCGACATGGGCAAAGACAAGGAAAAAGTCGCGGTGATAGCTTTCCAGCTTCTTGATGGTTTCCAACAGCGACAGAGAGGAACGCCCGTTTTCCTGCTCGTACTGGGCAGGGACTTTTCCTTCAAACGCAACGCCCAGGAAGGGGTTGATATGGTCATGACCATCGGCCAACCAGTCGTCGGAAAAAAGCGACCAGGGTGTGGATGCCATTGGCCCCGTCATTGACCGACAGCTCGACGCCGGGCAACAGCGCAATATTCTTCTTCTGCGCTGTCTTGCGCAGCGCTTTGAACTCCTCGAAGTCGAACTTGTTGTGATTGGTGATGACAGCAAGTTGGATACCTGCTTTCTCCAGCGCGTCCACATAATTGCTGTTGTAGAAGTTGTCATCGCCTGTGTACTTAAACTCACGATCCGCGCGGGTGTGCAGATGGAAGTCCGCACGAACCCACTGCGCCCCTTGTGCAAAGACTGTTCCCATCATCTCCCCTCCTCATAGGCAGCAAGACCGGCGATCTCTCGACCTTGGGCGAGTTTGTGCAGTAGTGGCGTCAGATCTTCCATTAGGGCCAGCTCCTTCTGTGTGCGTGCTTTCCAGCCAAGTTCCAGCGGGGCCATCAGCTCCGAGAGGCGTTCGCCATCGAAATGTGGCGGCGCAGGATGTCATCGACAAAGGCTTGCAGCGCTACCACATCCAGCCCGTGCTTTTCAGCCATAGTGGCCAGTTCCCGCGCTTTTTTCTCGGCTTTGAAATGCTCGAATCCGCTGCGGATTTGCTTTTCGTCCAGTGCTACGTTGACCGGCAGCCCTCGGATGTACTCGGCAATGTCCTCGCGCTCGTCGATGAACTTGGCGTCGGACTGGATCAGGCCGATGAGCTGCTCACGGTTCATGGTGAGCTTGCCGGGCTTCTGCTGAGTCAGCTTGGCAATGAGGCCCATGATGTAGTCGTAGTCGATTACACTTGAGGCGAAGAGTACGAATTCGAAATCAAGCTGCTGCACTTCAGGCGGGGTCTGGTCGCGATCCTGCTGTTCCTTCAGACGCTTGGCCGTCTCCAGGTACATACCCTTGAAGCCTTGCATCTTATCGGGTGGCGCAATCTGGGTGATCTACGCCTTCTGCTCGTCCGAAAGATCGGTGTATTGATCGAGCTGGGTCTTGAGACGCTGCACTTCCTTGAACAGATTGACGAACTGCGCCCGTGCAGCATCACCTTTCAGGTTGGCTACTTCTTCCGGCGCATTGCCCACGCCTTGCGACTGCATGAAGTCAGCCAGCTTCTGGGTGGCGGTTTGCAGGTTGTCGATGACCTTGGGCGCGGGGTCTACCAGCCAGATTTCACGAGGGTTGTCGATTTTCTCCCCGGAGAACAGTGCAATCGCCTCTTCGACCGGCTTTTGCTGCTGACGGAAGTCGAGGATGTTGCCATAGGGCTTGCTGTCGTTCAGCACGCGATTGGTGCGCGAAAACGCCTGGATCAAGCCGTGATGCTTGAGGTTCTTATCCACGTACAAGGTATTAAGGTACTTGGAGTCGAAACCGGTTAGCAGCATGTCCACCACGATGGTGATGTCGATCTTTTGCGCGGCGGGGAGATCGCTGTTGGGATACTGCTGATCCTTGATGCGCTTTTGCACATCCTGGTAGTACAGGTCGAACTCGCTGATACGATGGTTGGTGCCAAAGCGCGTGTTGTAATCGGTCACGATGCGCGTGAGCGCTGCCTTCTTGCCATCGGGGTCTTGCTGGTTATCTTCTTTCTCTTGCGGCAAGTCTTCCTGAATCTGTTGTACGTCCTTGTTGCCCTCGGCTGGTGGAGAGAATACGCAGGCAACGTTCAGCGGGCGGAACTCCGGGTCTTGCTCAGCCTTTTGTTTTTCAATCTCCGCGAACAGCTCGAAGTACTCGATGGCATCGTTGATGCTGGCCGTTGCCAACACCGTGTTGAACTTGCGGCCATTGGTCGCCACATCGTGTTTGGCGAGAATGGTTTCAATGACCTTGGGCTTGGCCACGCCTTCACCAGGTTTGGGAGGATTCTTGCCTTCGGGCTTGAAGTAATCCACGTGAAAGCGCAGGACGTTGCGATCCTCGATGGCGTGAGTGATGGTGTATTGATGCAGGCAACGCTGGAAGAGGTCGTCGGTTGTTCGGTAGCTGGCCTGCTGACCTTCGATTTGCTGGTAGCTGGCGTTTTTCTCGAAGATGGGTGTACCAGTAAAGCCAAAAAGCTGGGCGTTGGGGAAGAATTCCTTGATGGCTTTGTGGTTGTCACCGAATTGTGAACGGTGGCATTCATCAAAGATAAACACCATGCGCTGGTTGCGTAATGGCTCCAGCCGTTCCTTGTAATTGCGCTTGTTGGCCCCATCCAGAGCCAGGCCCAGCTTCTGAATGGTGGTGACGATGACTTTATCGGCGTAGTCATCTGACAGTAGGCGGCGCACCAGGGTCTCGGTGTTGGTGTTCTCTTCGACGCAGCCTTCCTGAAAGCGGTTGAATTCCTCGCGGGTCTGGCGGTCCAGGTCTTTGCGGTCCACCACAAACAGGCACTTGTCGATGTCCGGGTTGTCCTTGAGCAGGGTGGACGCCTTGAACGAAGTCAGCGTCTTGCCTGATCCGGTGGTGTGCCAGATGTAGCCGTTGCCGCAATTCTGGTGGATGCACTCCACAATGGCTTTGACGGCATAGATTTGATAAGGCCGCATCATGAGCAGTTTCTGCTCGCTGGCCACCAACACCATGTAGCGACTGATCATTTGCCCCAAGGTACACTTGGCCAGGAACTTCTCGGCAAAACTATCGAGCAAAGTGATTTTCTTGTTGTCTTCGCTGGCGAACTGGTAAACCGGCAAGAAGCGCTCATCCGCGTTAAAGCTGAAGTGCCGTGCGTTGTTGTTGGCGAAGTACCAGGTATCCGTACGGTTGCTGACGATGAAGAGCTGCAGGAAGCACAGCAGCGTTTTGCTGTAGCCATTGCCGGGATCGGTCTTGTAATCAACGATCTGCTGCATGGCCCGGCGTGGGCTGACTGCCAAGGTCTTCAGCTCGATTTGCACCACCGGTACACCGTTGATGAGCAGCATCACGTCGTAACGGTGATGGCTATTTTCAGTGTTCATACGCAACTGGTGGACGACCTCGAAGTCGTTTTTGCACCAGTCCCGGATGTTGACCAGGGTGTAGTTCAGCGGCGTGCCATCGTCGCGCTCGAAGCTGTTGATATTGCGAAGCCGCTGAGCAGCGCCGTAGACATCCGGCGTGATAATGCCGTCGAGCAAGCGTTGAAACTCGCTGTCAGTCAGGTGCACGCGGTTGAGCGCCTCGAACTTGGCCCGGAAGTTGGCTTCGAGCGTGGTGCGGTCGCGAATATCGGGGCGATAGGTGTACTTGAGGTCACCAAGCTTGGCGATCAGATCGAGTTCGATTTGTTGTTCTGTGGTCGTCATAAATCTTGCCTCAAATTCCCTATTGGCTATTCAACGGCCGCTACATATGCGGACAAAGCCGTACAAATCATGCTCGGTACCCTCCTTGTTCACCAGAGTCTTCACCAGCGCCGCCTGCACGCACCCACTCGTCTACTTCGGACAATTGAAACTTCCACAACCGCCCCACACGATGCGCAGGCAGTCCTTTATGTTCTCTCCATCGATACACAGTGTCCTTAGCGATTCCCAAATGCTTGGCAACGTGCTCGGCAGTAACCCACTGTTCTGTGCTCATATCGGTAAGACTCTTTTTTGATATGCGAAAGTCGTCTAAAGTCGTTTTGATTTTATCATCTATTTTGTTGAAGTGCATTTGTTACTTTACCGGGTGATGCTTCCAATTAGTAGAACATGTGTTTTTCAATAAACGTCCCGATGACTTTTTTCGTGGATCTCTATCTGAACGCGAGAAGCAGATTTGTTTTACGAGCCAAGCGCTTAATGCGGGTGCGCAGCGTTCAGGTTATTTGCGCTCAATTCCGTTGGGTGAATATTTTTCCGGTCAGATGGCTTATCCTTCGGCACCTCCCGGCCATAGCTGCCCAGTCTGTCGCTGGTGATCATGCCGATGTT
>OIEK01000254.1_pt1 | contig 10419 bp, 15 predicted proteins | sample 1581821 | NCBI WGS metagenome assembly OIEK01 (sample SAMN03281017, study PRJEB24777) | human gut metagenome | isolation source: fecal sample PR221 from 1 month old male Chinese infant, caesarean... | reverse complement strand
ACATCAAAGCTGGTCAGGTTGGTCTAGCAGATATTGATCGACCGCAAATTGAGGCTCCAGATGATGCTATTATCCGCATTGTCCGTACCTGCGTTGTGGTTCCGACTCTGGAGTTACCGTAATCCTGAAATCGAAGAAGGACATAGTAATAGCGGTCATGAGGCTATCGGAATCGTCGAAGAAGTTGGTGAGGATGTCACTACTGTAAAACCAGGTGACTTTGTTATCGCGCCTTTCACTCATGGTTGTGGGGAGTGTGATGCCTGCCGTGCAGGGTATGATGGGACTTGTGACCGCCATATCGGGACCAACTGGTCAGGTGGTGTCCAGGCTGAGTATATCCGTTTCCACTTTGCCAATTGGGCACTTGTGAAAATTCCAGGTCAACCATCAGATTACAGCGAAGGCATGCTTAAGTCACTTTTGACACTTGCTGATGTCATGCCGACCGGTTACCATGCAGCGCGTGTGGCTAATGTGCAAAAGGGTGATAAGGTGGTCGTTATCGGGGATGGTGCTGTTGGTCAATGTGCCGTGATTGCAGCTAAGATGCGTGGAGCTTCTCAAATTGTCCTTATGAGTCGCCACGAAGACCGTCAACAAATGGCCTTGGAGTCAGGCGCGACAGCAGTCGTAGCTGAACGTGGTGAAGAAGGCATTGCCAAGGTGCGAGAAATTCTCGGTGGTGGAGCAGATGCAGCTCTCGAATGTGTGGGTACTGAAGCAGCCGTCGACCAAGCTCTCGGTGTTCTCCATAATGGCGGGCGCATGGGATTTGTCGGTGTGCCTCACTACAATAACCGTGCCCTTGGTTCAACCTTTGCCCAAAATATTTCTGTGGCGGGTGGTGCAGCCTCTGTCACAACCTATGATAAACAAGTCTTGTTAAAAGCAGTTCTTGACGGTGATATTAATCCAGGACGTGTCTTTACTAATAGCTACAGCTTGGATGAGATTAATCAGGCTTATAAAGATATGGATGAACGTAAGTCTATTAAGTCCATTATTGTGTTTGACTAACAAAAATTCTAGTAGAAATCATCTACTAGAATTTTTTTATATAAATCCCAATCCGGACTTGAAAATTTCTTGGTTTGGGTCATATAAAAATACGTAAAATAAACTTCCATTGCTAATGGTCATCACAGTTGCGATGGAGATGACAATGGTCGGATAGGCAGAAAAAAGAAGGGAAAGTAGGAATCCTATTTTACCTGACTTTTCTTAAATAAAGATGAAGAATGTAATCGTTTACATTAATTTAGTAATGTTATACAGATATTCAGAAAATGGATTTTACCAGTCACTAATCTTTCTTTAGTTGGTTACATAATGGAGGTAGCACTATGAAAAAGAAAATCTATCGCATTCTACTCTTGGTTCCCTTACTATTATCAGTTTTAGCTTTGACGGGTTGCAAGGTGATGATGCCTAGTGATTACATAAAAATTAAGCGAATCATCATCGAAGATTGTAATAAAGTGGGTCTTCATGGTAAAGTTACCATCACTGACTTATATTGGACAGCCTTAGAAATACCAACTTATCATGTATCTTATACCTATTCTGAGGAAACCTACGATGGCCAAACGATAAAATTGGAAGAGAATAATCGGGCTATTCATGAAGACAGCTCACCTGATTCTTATGAAAGTATTAAATTTTACACTATAAGGAATCATTTTTTGGAGCAGAAAATCTGTCCAAAAAGTTGAGAAGAATATTGAAAAACAATTGAAGAAACAAAAACTCGGTATTCCTATTAACTTTTTTAGTTTTCTACCTAACTTCAGTCATGATGAAAAGGAGAAAATACTAGATACAATTGCTTCAGAAAATCTTAAGGAAGGTAAGAAGGACTTTGCAGGTTACTATCAAATTCCATACCAAACCTTGATAGATCAAGAGTTGGTTTATATGACTATTTTTATTGATGGTAATGCATCAGTCAAAGAACAAGATATGAAAGATGTGGCTAAAAAGTTAGATGCTAGTGATCTTCCGAATGGTAAATATAATTTCTTTTATTCTAATACCAAGGATGGGGATCATGATTCAATCGATTACAATTTTAAAGTAAAAGATGGGAAAGTCGTTTTTTATGAGGATGAGAATCTAGTATTAGAAGATGAAGATCAAAGATAGAAATAGATAAAAACAAGTTATAAATTCTATTTACTTGTTATTTTTAAGAATCCTCCTACTCACGAGCCTTTTCAAAAAGTAGCTAGGAGAGGTTATTTCAGAGTATCGTGAATAGGTACTTAACATCAGAGGTTTTCGTGAGACAATAAAAGCTGATTGAAATAATCTTTCTTGAATAGAACACAAAAAAGACATATTTCTGACTAAAACAGATTCATGCCTTTTTTTAGGTGTTATGATTTAATCATCTATTTTCCTTGATTATAAGCTAAAAGATTTTATGAAATCATATAATCAGTTTGCATTTTTTGATATAATAATTCTTAAAACTTAGGAGGTAACAGATGATACACAAACATGAAATCCCAATTTTAGAGTTTGATGACAATCCTCAGGCTGTGATTATGCCGACCCATGAGGATTTAGGTTTGGACTTGCCGCCTAGGTGTGTTTACGGCTTTTTAGAGGAAGAAGTCGATCGCTATGCGACTTCTGTTGGCGCTGAAAAAGTTGGTGAATTTGTCTCTGCAACCAAAACCTATCCTGTTTATGTCATGACTTACAACGGGGAGGAGATTTGCTTAGCTCAAGCTCCAGTTGGCTCTGCCGCAGCTGCACAATTTATGGATTGGCTAATTGGTTATGGCGTAAAGCAAATCATATCAACTGGAACTTGTGGCGTCTTGGTAGATATGCCAGAGAATGTTTTTTTGATTCCGACGAGAGGCTTTGCGAGATGAATGGTACAAGTTACCACTATGATTGCGCCATCTCGCTATATAGACATGAATGAAAAAGCTCTTGGCGCCATTGAGAAAACTTTAAAGCAAAGAAATCCCCTATAAGAGGTCATGACCTGGTCGACAGATGGCCTTTTATAGGGAGACACCAGACAAGATTTCCTATCGTATTGAAGAAGGCTGTGGCGTTGTAGAGATGGAATGTGCCGCACTAGCAGCAGTTGCTCAATTTCGTGGAGCTATTTGGGGCTTACTTCTATTTACAGCAGATTCCCTTGCAGATATAGACAATTACGATCAACGAGATTGGGGTTCAGAGGCTTTTGATAAGGCTTTAGAGCTTTGTCTAGATATCATTGTTCAGATGTAATTTTGATTCAATAAAAAATGAGCATGACTATATAATCTTGCTCTTTTTATATGTAAATCACTATTTCAAAATATCCCAAAGTTCTTGGGTGGTATCAGCTACAAAATCAGGCTTCCCTGCCAATAGGGTTTCGTTTACTCCAAATCCCCAGGTTACCGCTATTGTTTTGATGCCAACCGTTTTTCCTCCAATCAAGTCGAACTTGGTATCACCAACAATGACGGACTGGTCTTTAGGTGCTTCATTTTCAGAAATGGCACGCTGCAAGACATCAGCCTTGTGAAAGGCACTAGGAGTAGATCCATAAATGCCATCAAAATATTCAGTAATTCCAAGGTGTTTGCACATCTCCAGAGCGATAGGTTCATTTTTTGAAGTTGTGATAAAGATTTTTTTGCTAGTATCTTGACTAAGTTGTTGAAGGATTTCTTTTATGCCATCATAGAGGTGAGCCTCCAATTGCCCTTTAGTCTCATAATAGTCACGATAAATTTTGACAGCTTGGTCAGCACCTTCTTCACTAACCTCTTCTTTAAAGGTTACTTCGAGAGGTGGTCCCATAAAGGTACGAATTTTCTGATCACTAGGAACAGGAAGGCCTAGTCTTTCAAAGGTTTGAACAAAACCATTGTGGATTCCCTCAGAACTATCAACGAGGGTACCATCAAGGTCGAAAAAAATTGTGTGTGAGTGTCATAGAATTCTCCAACAAAGTGTCCTTGGTTTATTATATCATGATAAAAACGGTTTAAGTGGTTAAGGCTATTTATCATTCTAAAGTTGACATAACTTTTTTATGTGTAACGGTACGTTCTTGCTTATTTCCAAGTGCTTTGATACGAGCTTCCAGAAGAATAGGACGACCTTGAACACTTCGCGTATAAATGAGGTTATATTTTCCTACACTTTTTTGGATGTGTTGGAGGAAAGACTCTGCATCTGCCTTACGCTTTTCAAACATACTTGGAACGGCAAAAAATTCGGTTTGATCTTTCACCTTGTGACAAGACTTTAAGATATAGCGTTGATTTTCGATAGGAGCGAAAAACTCAGTCAAAGCCTGAGCAAAGATTTCTTTCTCCCTCATGCTAGCACCCTTGAGATAGATAGCGTTATAAATCGCCTGTTTACTATCTTTTACCACTCTAGGAGCAGACTCTTCAGTCTCAATCTGACCTGAATCAAGAAGGGCTTGGTGGATAGCTTTACCAAAAATTTCCAAACGTTTATAGGGACTTTTATAGATAAAATATCTTCCCCAAAAGATAGCCAGTACAAGTAGCGCAAGTAAGAATATCGGTAGGCTTTGATTAAACGGCTTCCCAACAATTAGATATCTCCCCAAATCAATAATAAAATAAGTGACAGCTAAGGCTTGAGAAATAAGTAAGGCCTTCATCCAATCATTAAGGTATGCTAACGGTAAAAATTGTTTGTCGACTTCAACTTCATTAGCAACTTCCATTTCTTCGTTAAGAGGTAGAGCTTGTTGCCACCGGTCTTTAAGCTCCTGACGTTTTTGAGACAGAGTAATGGCATTTTGATTAAGTTTTTCTAGACCCTTTTGGCTAAAAGTTATTTGATTGAGGTCAAGGCGATCAATGCCAGATTCGATAGTGAGCTCTGAATAATGGAGACCAAGAAACTGTGTCATACGCCTATCTAACAAGTCTAGGTCAGGACTAAGTCCATACAACTGTAGCTCTAATGTCTCATCATAATTTTCTTCATCATTTTGAAATTCAAACCACTTCCTAGGTGATAAATTAATAGAAACCAAATGCCAGATATTACTCGTTTTATCAGGATTGTCTGGCCAGACACGGATGGCACGTCCTCGCATCTGATTACTTAGCATGAAGCTTCCAACAAAACTAGCTAAAATGAGGGAGTTTACACAGGGGGCATCCCAACCTTCGCCCAATAAAGATTTGGTCCCAATAATCACCTGAATATATCCTTCTTGGAAAAGTTGGGTAAGGGCAGTCACTAGATCATGGTGAGAACCAGAAACACTCACCTTAAGATAGTCTTCTTGGCTCAACTGTCCAATAATATCATAGGATAAACGAGAATTAGGAATGAGTCGCTCCAGATGTTCTTTAGCTGAAGTTGGAATAATCACTAAACTTCCTGTCAATACAGCTATTGGTACTGTCCAAGACTGTTCAATCATTTCACTACGAATAGATTCAAAGTAAGAGAGGACACCTAGTTGGGTAAATTGAGCATTTTATCACCTAAATGAACTTGAAAATCCTTACGTATAAAAGTCTGTCGAAAAACAAGTTGACGGAGATTAATTTCCTAGAGACTGGTACTCTGCCTTAAAAATATCTCTAACAGCATTGAGTTTTCCCAATGATTGATTGAGCAGAACATCTTGTTTCTTATTCCGGATAAGTTTAACTTGATTTCTTTCGATAAGGCCGTTTGCTTTCAAATCACTTTTCAGTTGGTTAAAGGCCTCCTCAGTAAATCCAAACCAATTTGGAACTTGAAAAATAACGCCATTAAGCAAGGTTTCAAACCACTCAAGCGTAAAAGTTGGCAAGGCTTTTGTAGCGAGAAGTCCTTGAAAACGTTGTGGGAAGGGCAAGTTTTTAGACCGTAAAAAAATCAGAATAGCAGAAAGATATTTAGGATTAGCCAATAGGTCATCATCGCTAATTTGGTCACTTAGTGCCGGACTAGACTGAATGGTGTTTGAGAAGTTTATATCTGTAGATAGTTTAGTTAGAAAGTTAAGTTTCTGCTTTTCAAACTGATCTAATTGTGTTCGTTCTTCCTTAGTTGGAAAGGCGAAGTAGACATAGTCCTGGTGAGGACAGAGCGTCCCTTCCTTAACCAGTTCAGGCACTGTAATTTCTTCATCAATCTCACCACACATGCTGATGTAACGCTCCCAAAGAGCAGGTTCTCCCTCGTATGGAGGGGTTGCTGTCAAGGAAATCATCTTAATTTTAGGAAAGGATTTACGAAAAATCTCTAAACTCTTCCACCATTCATTTCTTAAATGATGGCATTCATCCAGACAAAGAGTCCCTAAATCTTGGTCTCCAAAAGTTTTTCGAATATCGAAACCTTGAAAATCGAAATGCTCTTGTTGTGACTCATCATCTGTGTCCTCAATAAGACTATCGCCCACGACTTGGTTCATAGCACTGTGCAGTGCCTGATAGGTCGCAACCGTAATTACTTTTGGATTTTTTAAATCCTGTGAAATAATCTGCTCTGCTTGGTTAGCATCACTTAAAAAAAGCTTGTTTAATCCGATCTACCCATTGTTGACGGATGGTAACTGTTGGAACTAAAATTAAAGTTGGCTTACCAAAACGTCGAATAAATTCAATTCCCAAGGTTGTTTTTCCAGAACCAGGAGCAGCCACCAAGTGAATCTTACCATCCTCCATAAAGCTTTCGGCTTTATCGAGAACACGCTGTTGGTACTGTCGCCATTGTCCCTTAAATGAAAGCTGATCTAACATAATTTCCCTCCAATGTTATCTATCATTATAACACAGTTCAGATAACTAAAAGGTTGTTATTAGGGCTGAACAATCCTAATGAAGGATTGATTTTAATGGTTAAACAAAAGAATCAAAATATAGGCTTGAACAAATCAGTAAGTGATTGACATTAAAGAAGTTTTAAGATAACTTTAAAGTAACGATTTAATCCGATTTTACCGAGGAGTTGCCATGAAAAAAATAAATCTTCTTTATTTATTAGCTATTCTGGCCATCATTTCTGGTCTTTTACTGTATTACTTGCCAGACATGACGTCTAGACATAATGCAGAGTCAAATAAAGCAAGTCAGACTTTTAAGGAGAAAACGATTGTCCATGATTTTGGTACGACAGAGTTGAAAAAAGCTCCAAAACATATCGTTATCCTCGACAACCTCTATGGCGAAATCTTAGATCCTCTGGATATTACTCCAGTAGGAGCGACAACTGGTCAAGCTGATAGTCAAGAATTTTCAACCCTCTTTAAGAAACAATACAAGGATGCTAAAGTGGTTTCAGTTGGTTGGCAGGGTAATCCAGATTTGGATAAGATTGCTGAGTTAAAACCTGATTTAATCCTTATGACAGGCGAGCAGGAAGACCTCTACGAGGAGCTGTCTGAAATTGCACCGACTGTTGGTTACCAAATCAACACCGATGAAAATTGGGACTATCATGAAACCTCTCTCAAGGTGGCAGAAATCTTTGATAAACGTGATGAGATGAAGAAGGACCTCGATAGATTGGATGCTAGGGAGGCCGTTTTTCGCAGAGAATGTCAAAGCCAAGTTTGGCAACCAGAAACTCATGTATCTGCGCGTGACTGACAATGACATCCGTTATTATGCTTACGGGCATTTTGGTTATCTCTATGATACTTATCATTTCAATCGAGCGGAAACCTTCAATCCAGATGATATGTTCCAAGTTATCGATCCAGATAAACTAAAAGACATTAATCCGGACCTCCTGATTGTTCAAGCAGATTCTCAAGAACTCCTAGATAATAAACTTAAGAATACACCTGTCTGGACTGGCCTTAAGGCTGTTCAAAATAACAAGGTTATCTATTCTGACTACTCAACCTACATGCTGGGCTTTGGAATTGTCTCCCAAGAAGCTATTATGAAACAGATTTCTGATGAATGGGGATTAAATTAAACTAAAAACGACCATGACGGTCGTTTTTTTATGTTCAAAAAAGTTTACCTGACAAACAAGCGTTTAATATGTTTTCTTAAGGCAAAATAGAGCTGAATGGTCATTGGAATCCAAATCAAGGGCTCGCATAGGATAACGCCCAGATAGCCCATAGAAGGAATGACCAAAAGAACAAAAAGAATTTTTCCCAAAAGCTCAATGAAACTAGAGGTTAAAGGTGTGAGTTTCTTACCTAGACCCTGCAGGCTATTTCTAAAGATGAAGAGCATTCCTAAAATAGGATAAAAGAGAGAACTGATACGGAGGTAGCGACTGGTATTGTCAATAATCACAGTATTATCTGAACCGGAGATAAGACCAGCTAAGAAGGGGCTTGCTACATAGAGGAGGACACAAGCAATGACAGACCAAGTTATAGAAACAAGACAAGATTGTTTTAACCCTGCTACTATGCGCTTAAACTGTTTGGCACCGAAGTTCTGTGAGGTGAAAGTAGTCACCCCGGCAGCAAGTGAAGTCAAAGGGAGAACAGCAAAGGACATAATCCGTCTTGCCGCCACTTGAGCGCTAATGATGAGAGGACCAAAGCCGTTAATGGCATACTGTAAGGTTACAGTCCCAATAGAAACAATGGAATTCATGAGTCCCATGGCCATGCCTTGTCCAAAAAGATCCAAATAAAGACTTGAATCAAGAACAAAGTCTGACTTTCTTGGTAGAAGGAAGGTCACTTTTTTCTTAATATAGTAAAGACAGAGAATTGCCGAAAGTCCTTGAGAAATAATCGTTGCCAAGCCTGCTGATTGAACCCCAAGATGGAGTTGTGTAATAAAGAAAAGGTCTAAAACGATATTGACTATAGCTGAAAAAACTCAGAAAATAGAGGGCTGTCAGACTATCACCAACTGCTCTGAGGAGACCAGCACACAGATTATAACCCAAAGTTACCCCAACACAGGAGACAATCATAGAAATATACTGGTAGGATTGCTCGATGATAGAAGCAGGAGTTCCTAAAAATTTTAGCAAAGGATAGAGCCCAAAATGTCCTAGAATCATAACCAAGGCACTTAAGCCCAGACCAATGACAACTGTGGCAGCCACAGACTGACGAAGTTTCCTATAGTCTTGGGCACCATAATAACGTGCAATAACAACTCCCATACCATTTCCAACACCTAAGGCAAATCCGATAACCAAATCAAAAATAGCAGAAGAAGCTCCTACAGCAGCCAAAGCATCTGGCCCTAGAAAACGTCCCACAATCATGACATCCGCAGTATTATAGAGTTGCTGGAAAATATTGGATATCAAAATTGGTAGGGCAAAGATTAAAAGAGACCGCAAAATAGGGCCTCGTAAAAGATCAACCGACGAATTTTTCATAGAACTATTATAACAAGATTGTAATTGTGAAACAATGACAAAAAGCCATCCTAGGATGACTTTCAGAAGAAATTATATCAATTAATGTTCACGGGCATTCCATTTAAAAGCAAAATTTGAAATAAAGATAAGTACAACTACCCAACAAATTAAAGCAAATACACTTGACTCGGATATTTGAAATTTTTCAAGTTTTATAAAATATTCTGTGTTAGCACCTATAAAAGAAAATCTCGTGATGTAACTCATAATTTTATTGTCCATATCAGATGAAAGCATAGGTAAAAAAGTAGCAATAATCAAGACAATCATACTAAATAATGTTGTATGAGTTTGAGTCTTAGAAAACAATCCTATTGATAAATTCAACAGAATAAATGCTAACGTGGTCAATACTACTACAACAAAATACGTTTAGCCAACTTGGAATAGCAATTCCAAACATCACAGGCATAAACAAAGCCGATAAAACAGAAAAAATAAAAGGAAAGGAAATGACAGAAATTATATAATTATATTTCGTAACACCACTCAATATCAATGTTCTTAAATTCTTCTTCTCTTTTTCTTCAGAAATCATCATTGAAGTAAAGGTGCCAGCTGTCATACTATAAATCAAACTAAGTCCCATATTTAAAAATACATTTCGCCATGAATCATAGGGATAGCTTGTAAAATAGCAAAATCAACAAACGGTGTAACTACACATACAAACAACAAAACTTTATTACTGATTAAGTATTCCCAACGCAACCAAAAAAGTGCCATCAATCTATGCATTTTTTGAATCCTCCGAAATCTTTATAAAAATATCCTCAAGCGTATTTTCTAAAGTATGCACACTAGCTACATCAGAACCACCTAAATATTTAGCCGCCTCTACTTGAGATACCATTATCGAATCTCCATTTTTAAAACGAATAATAGCCTTATCTTGCTGACTATATTTATCTATGATTTCTTGAGGAGAACCATATTCTAATATATGACCTGAATTCAACAATGATATACGATCACAAATTTTAGTAGCTTCACTCATATCATGAGTTGTTAAAAAATATTGTTGTTCCCTCATTTTTTAAATTCAACAGAATATCATGTACTTTA
>OIEK01000252.1_pt1 | contig 10569 bp, 15 predicted proteins | sample 1581821 | NCBI WGS metagenome assembly OIEK01 (sample SAMN03281017, study PRJEB24777) | human gut metagenome | isolation source: fecal sample PR221 from 1 month old male Chinese infant, caesarean... | reverse complement strand
GATGATTCCCCTAGCTTCGACAATGTAGACGAGTTAAAGAACTACTTGGATAAAGAATAATATATCAATTAAAAGCGGTTATGTCCGTATAATTGGTGTAAATTCTAAATAGGACTTTGTGAAATCTGAAAGGAACTTCATTATGCCAAAGGTTGAATTAAATCTAGAAGATGACGAACTAAAGGAACTATTACTATTTTTATTAAAATAATTAACTATTATCATAATGATATCAATACATATAATAACCATTAGTGTATTTTTAAATTAAACCAGCGGAATACATTTCTCTGGTTCTCTAAATCTTAAAAGAGAGTCCTATTAGTAAAGGATAAGGATAGAGTGTAATTTTTGTAGATTACGTAGTAGTGTACTTAAAAGGACAGTCTTCGATATGATCGTTAATTAGGCCTACCGCTTCAAGAAAGGAGTAGGTTGTTACTGGCCCCATAAATTGAAAACCTATTTCTTTAAACTCTTTTGCTAGGTTTCGAGATAGTCTATTTTGGGTCGGTATATCAGTAAACTGTTGAGGGTGGTTAATGATTGGCTGTGGAATTAAGGTTGTTAGTACTGTACACAATTGGTGCCCTTCATGGTGCATTTTAGTCATTACACGAGCATTATTAATGGCGGCATCAATTTTTCGCTGATTACGAATGATTCCTCGGTTTTTCAGTAATTGCTTACGTTGATTACTGGTAAATTTTGCAACCCGCTCCACATTAAAGCCTGCAAAGGCTTGTCGAAAATTTTCTCGCTTATCCAAGACTAATTGCCAACTAAGTCCCGATTGAAAGGATTCTAGAACCATCATCTCATATAAGTAATTCTCGTTGAGGTTCAGCTTACCCCATTCGTGGTCATGATACTTCGTAAGGAGTGGAGCATCATCGTTTTTTCGGAAATGCAGCGTTTCATTTAATTCCTCCTAATTAGTAATTTTGATCAATCAGAATTTGAACATAAAAAGGGCATCTTTTCAGATGTCCCACCGGTTCGGATAAGTAATCGACTGACTTGATTTATATATCAGCATCATCGTACTTGCATTGTTGCTACTTTCTAAGAAGCAACTAAAAAATCTGATTAAGTCCATTAACATTTCAGCAAAACAAATCAGTGCCTGTCGCGTGTGACAGGTGTTTTTGTTAGTCTTAGAGTTATTTGAAACTACTTTTTATTTAGGGCAAAATCTAGAGCTATTGCAATTATAATTAAGCATCCTGCAGTAATCCAACCAAGTTTAATAGCTGTTACTAGTTCATGAGACCACATGTTTAAAAATACTGAACCTGTTGCTGTACCCATAGCAATAGCAACATTTTGAACCATTCGTTGGAGTGAACCAATACTACCCTGTGAAGTGATATCAGTAGTTTTCATAATTACAGATATGTTCGCCGGTTGGAAATAGCCACCACCCACACCATAAATAAACAAACAAATTGTAACTAAAATATATGGTAAAGATGTTTGATATAGGCTCAAGAGTAGTAATGAACAAAGAATAATAGATAATCCGACCTTAGAAAAGGAATTATCTTTCAAACCATTATTATGTGCACTAGATACTCTAGAAAATAAAACTAGACCTATAGGTGCACCTAGTACCAGTATACCCGTCAATCCTGAATTTAATTTAAAGACAGTTTCAAACAAATAAGGTGGCATAAGAAAGATTATGGCTGAAGCAAAGCCAAAGGCAATCGTTTCATATAGATATACCAGTAGTGATTTATTCTGAATAAGATTTATTACATTGACAACAGGAGTTTCTTTATTTCTTTCTACTTTAAACAAGATAATTACAGCTATTAAACTAGCAATTATTAATGCTATCCCAATAATACTATGTGAGCTTAGCAATGACAATCCACTAATAAGCAGTATCACAAATAGTCCATTAGTAAGACTTCCGGGGTAATCAATGTGTTTAGCGTATTTATTCTCAGAGATATTTGTAATTAATTTGTGATTACAAATGAGTCCCAGAAGGACGAACGGAATGTTTAACCAGAATATTCCTCTCCAACTATTTAATGATAGTAGCAATCCACCTAATGAAGGACCAAGTACAGGTCCGACACCAATCATAATTCCTAAAACTCCGATAGCAGAACTGGATTTTTCAGCAGAAACTAAGGTAGTAATTAAAGAGGCTGATGTTGCTTGTAATGCAGCTGCACCAATACTTTGGAAAAATTTCGAAACATAATTAACATTTGAATATTAGCTGAAAGTCCGCAAAGTAATGAGCTAAGCCCAAAAAATTATCAGTCCAATATACGAGAACGATAGTTTACCAAAATTTATCACTAAGTAGTCCAAAAGGAAGAATAAAAACAGCAAGGCTAATAGTATAACCCGTAACTGCAATAGCAGCAATGTCTGCTGTAGTTTCAAAAGTAAGATTTTAAAAAATGGTAATGCAACATTGATAATCCCTGTATCTAATGTTGATAATAACATTCCTATGCCAGCAACTATAACGACTAAATGATCTTTAGTTCTTATATTCATAGCGCATTCTCCAGAAAGAATGAAAGTCTATATTTACATCATGATTCAAGCTGTAAGTCATTTCTGCAACAACTTCTGCCTTATTTTTTCCAATATGTTGCAGATCAGCACCCAATTTGCCTATTCATATTTGAAATATCAAATGTATCTGGGTCTGCCAATTTTAGATTTCGAACACCCATTCGAACTAACCGTTGTGCAAGTTGTCCTCCTATTCCACCAGTGCCTGCTATTCCAATTACAACATTTTTCAATTTTTCTTGTTTATTATGTTGTTCCTGTTTGGTGTCACCGAGCCAACCCAAACTACGATTTACCCTTTCCCAATACATCTCTTCGTTTGGGATTGCTGTGTATTTTAAGTGCTTTTTGTCGTGAATCATTCTATTAATCCTCCTTGTTAGATTATGCTAATTATGCTAATATAAATCTAATTAACAATCAATCGATTCAAGAAATATCGAATCAAAGAGGACAAAATGACTATTAGGATAAACTTTAGTAAATACTCTACTGTAACAGACGAGACACTAACTCAAAGATTTCAGTTTGTTTATTCACCACTGAATGAACTTCTTAGAAGTCTTCATGTCTTGATGAATCCTAGGCATCATGGGTTAGTTGTAGATTGGGCCCTTAAAGACAATGGAACAATTAGATAAAGAGGATATTGATAATTTGTACTACTTTAGTCCTGTATATGAATTAGGTGTTCCTCCCACTATATTTTGTAATTTTCAATACAATGCTAGTAATCTAAAGGATGAACTATCCATGCTTCGCGCTTTTCTTAGTAGGCAAAGTAATGTAAATGGACTAATTAATGAGTTATCCACCTTAAATCACGATAGAAGTAACACGTTTATTCCAAATTTAGCTAAAGGTCTTGAATGGCAGGATTTTTCTATTAACCGGAATCCATTACTTATAAAAGACCTTAGTAGTAACCCGCAAACTGTCATTAGCCGCTTTTTTAAATTTATCGTTAAGTATAATGACAATGTTTTTTCTGCGGTTTGGGAAAAAAGCTATATTAAAAAAACTGTTATTTCAGGAAATTAAGATGCGGGCGAACTCAATTAATATTCATGGTATTCGAAGTACTATAGATGAATTGCAAGTAGCCCGTATGCACTGGAAAAATGATACTTTAATTATTAATAAGCCTTTTGAGAGAGAAATTGATCTTAAAGATACTGACACGATTATGCTCATACCAAGTTTTTTTACTTGGCCTCATCTATTCGTTGATACATTTAAAAATGGAGTGGTCATTACTTACGGACTACAAAAAAGAGCAGATCTAATTTATACACCAAAAGAACTATTATTAACTTTTAAGGCTCTTAGTGAACCAACCAGACTTCAGATCCTGAAAACCGTTTCGAAGTCACCTTGTACTACACAAGGACTGTCACAGCTTTTATCACTAGGTACCTCGACTGTATCCAGGCATTTACAAATATTAAAAGAAGCAAATTTACTAAGAACTACAAAACAAAAAAGTTCGTTCTTTATCAAATAACAAATAAAATATTTGAGTTAGTTCCTAATTTTTTAGATTTTATGAGAGATGATAACAAATGAGAGTTGTAAATAGTGCACTTACCTGTAATAAATGGTTGACTGTTAATGAACTGTCAAAAGTATGCCATTTAAGCAGAGAAGAAGTAATACGTCAACTTCAGTGTGATAAAACTATTATTTCATTACATTTTTACGGTAGATGGTATTACAAAAATAAAATGAGCTACAATGTAACGAAATTAGGTAATGCCAGTAATAACATGTTGGATAGTAGAAATACCATTAGTAATTTAGGAATTGCAAGAACCTGTTTACATCATCTTGGTGGAAAACTAGGGGTCACTATTTTTAGGTATGCTGAGCTTAAATATCTAATCTTCACTTCTGATAAAGTTAACTATTCTTTTACTGAAAAAGGGAAAAATATATTCAGCAAGTTTTGTAAAGTAAATCAAACCACCGTACCCTGTTGCTTAGATTTCTCGGAGCGAAATTTCCACTTTGGAGGAAGAATAGGAAATGATCTTCTAAATTATTTATTGGAAGACGATTTGTGTAAGTTAACCAAAAGTCGAAAAGTAGAACTCTGTAAAGAGCCTGCTAGTATTGTTCAATCTGTTTTACCTAAGTTAAGTTACGAAATAAGACTTTTAGTTTGATCGTTTAAGCGCATTTGTACAATTTTAACGTTCCAAATTGAAAATTGTTTACCAAATAAAATAATGATAACTAGATAAGAAATGGGAAGCAAACATTACTTATGGTGGTAACGTTTACTCCCTTGTTTATTTTGCAAAGGCATTTTATGATCAGCAATTATTCCTTTAGATAGTTTCCCTTGATCTTTTATGATAGATAACCCTTTAGCTCGTAAAAGGATAAGCATTTCACGTTCTTTTATAGTAAGATGTTTATAGCTCATACCGGATACCTCGAATTGTTTGATTTGGTCGTTAAACATATTCTACCCGGTATGGGTTTATTTTTTTACTTTGTGTTGCATTTCAATTGTAAATTCGCCATCATACCAGCGTCACCAAGTGCAAGGTTCAATTCTTACAGTAGACCAGCTTTGCAGAAGTAATTTTGCAAGATTTATTTTGTTAATTAAAATAAAATTAGAGATTTTGCCCAATTAGAAATTTTCTTCAAGAATGCCTATCAAATCAAGCATTTATAATCTCACTTATAATATTTAACCGCGCTATTACAATAACACGATCTTCAAAAAATAGTTTGACAATCAAAATGAATTCATTATAATTTGACTATCGAATATTTTGATATTCGAAATACTTTTGCAAGGCAGATGACGTAATTGGCAATAATGGACACCCAAGAAATCATGGACCTAATCCCGAATCGTTACCCGATTTGTTACATTGATTATGTCGATGAACTGACTCCTGGCGAAGAGATTGTAGCGACAAAGAACGTGACCATCAACGAGTCCTTCTTTCGGGGCCACTTCCCCGGCAATCCAGTGATGCCTGGTGTACTGATTATTGAAACACTGGCCCAAGCGGCATCAATCTTAATTCTTAAATCGCCAGAATTCTTCAAAAAGACGGCTTACCTAGGCGCCATCCACAATGGAAAGTTCCGACAAATGGTCCGCCCTGGAGACGTTCTTAAGCTACACATCAAGATGGTTAAGAAACGCCGACAGATGGGAATTGTCGATGCGGTAGCAACGGTAGCGGGCAACCGCGTTTGCAGCGCAGAATTAGTTTTTATCGTTGCTAACCGTGACGCTAAGCTATGATGAATGATTTCGGCTATAATGTATTTTGAAAGCGAAAATATTTGATACAGCAAAATAGCCAAAGGAGAAATACATTATGGCGGATGAATATCAAAGAATTAACCATGCCCTAATCAAGATTTACAACGGTATTTTATGGATCGAAGAGAAAAAGCTTCGGGAGAGTACCTTCAGCGATCTGACCATCAAGGAGATGCACGCAATTGACGCAATCTCCATGTATGACCACCAGACTGCCAGTCAGGTCGCAAAAAAACTGCACCTGTCCCCTGGCACGATGACTGCAACTGCTAACCGGTTGATTGCTAAGGGTTACGCTGAACGTTTCCGCGACCAGGAAGACCGGCGGATAATTCGTTTGGGTCTCACTCACAAGGGCCGGGTCCTTTACCGGGCTCACCGTGCCTTTCATAACATGATGGTCAAGCGTTTCTTGAAGGGAATGAATGATGATGAGCAGCGGACAATCCGCAAGGCTCTCCGCAACCTGGAAGATTTCTTGGAAGAAAATTCTTAAAATTTAAGGAAGAAACACATGAATAATTGGCAAATCGTTACAACGGCAAGCTATGTACCGCAAATGACAGTATCCAACGACCGGTTAAGTACCATAATGGATACTTCCGACGAGTGGATTCGAACACGGACCGGAATTAGACAACGCCATATCAGTCAAGGGGAAAATACAGCGGACCTCGCCACTCAGGTTGGCCAACGGCTATTAGCCAAGGCTCACTGGGCGCCAACCAGTCTTGACCTAATCATTATTGCGACCATGTCACCAGATTCCTATACCCCATCGACCGCGGCAATTGTTCAAGGACTCTTAGGCGCAACTGCTGCCCGAGCGTTCGATGTTTCAGCTGCCTGTTCTGGTTTCGTCTACGCTCTCGATATTGCCAGTCGCTTCATCGGTTCGGAATGTCATCGTGTCATGGTGATCGGCAGTGAGGTGCTCTCAAAGATCACCAACTGGCAGGACCGGACCACCGCAGTGCTTTTTGGTGATGGGGCAGGAGGTGTCTTAATCGAGACTGATCCAGGACCCCACCTGTTGGGTCAACACCTCGCTACATTTGGGGACCGCGGTAACCAGCTTGTTGCTGGGCAGACCCGGGTTAACCACCAGTTTCCCCTACCATTACTGACGTGAGTCCCTTTCAGATGAATGGACGAGCCGTATATCGGTTTGCAACCCATGCGGTCCCAATATCAATTCAGACGGCCTTACAGAATGCTGGATTGACCGCTGATCAAGTGGATCGTTTCATCCTTCACGGCCAATATACGCATCATCCAACAGGTTGCCCGGCGTCTGGTTCAACCGATGACTAAGTTTCCCACCAACATTGATCAATACGGCAACACCTCAGCCGCTAGCGAACCAATTCTTCTAGACGAGTGTGTCCGACAAGGACTAATTCGTCGCGGCGACTTGGTAGTCCTTAGTGGCTTTGGTGGTGGCCTGACCGTTGGAACAATGATTATTAAATACTAAATTACATTAATAAATATAAGAGAGGTTTTTATTATGACTAAAGAAGAAATTTTTGAAACTGTTCAATCAATTGCTGCTGATGAATTGGACACTGACGCAGACAAAATTAGTATGGACACCAGCATTCAAAACGACCTGAACGCGGACAGTCTGGACGTTTTCGAAATCATGAACGAACTGGAAGACAAGTTTGATATCGAACTAGATGACGACAACGCCAAGGCGGAAACAATCAGCGACGTAGTGGACCTGGTTGCCAAGCAACTGGCCGCAAAGGATAACTAATGAAAATCGGGATTCTTTTTAGCGGTCAGGGTGCCCAGAAACCGGGGATGGGGCTTGATCTGCTGGTCGATCCCCTCTTTGCCCAGACGGTCGCTGAAGCAAGTGCCGCCACTGGTTTAGACATCACCACGATCCTTCGCAGTGAACATGGCGAACTTGACCAGACAGCAAACGTGCAGCCAGCCCTGGTAACCGTCAGCTACGGTCTTTACCGAATGCTGCGCCGGGACCTGCCGAAGCTGCCAGTTGCTGGAACGATTGGCCTTTCGCTCGGTGAATATGCTGCCCTGTTAGCTGCTAAGGCAGTCTCGGCCGCAGACGGTTTTAAGCTGCTGACTGACCGTGGCCGTTACATGCAGACCGACGCTGATGCCCAAGCTAGTGGGTTAGCCGCTCTGGTTGACCCCCAGGAAAGGGTGGTTGACCAGGTGTTGGCCACATCAGCAGTACAGGTTGCCAATTACAACTCCCCCCACCAACTAGTAATCGGGGGGCCTGTTGCTGAACTAAAAAACGGCTGTTTCGCAGCTCAAGACGGCCAAGGCAGCAAAGAAAATCGTTATTCTGCGAGTTAGTGGGGCTTTTCATACCCCACTATTTAATAATGCACGGCAAAAGATGCATGATCGCCTAGCAACGGTCACTTTTGCCACACCACAGGTTCCTGTCATCAGTAATACGACGGTTTACCCGTTCACCGCTGATAACCTTTCCGAAATTTTGGAACGACAGTTAGCCGTCCCGACCCACTTTGGAGAGGATCTGCAATACTTGATCGACCATGAAAAGATCGATCAGACGCTCGAAATTGGTCCGGGGAAGGCCCTTTCGCACTTTACTCGGCAGGTTGATCGCAATCTTCAGCGGGCAAATATTGCTACCATGACGGATTACGAAAATTACGTTAAGGAGCATCAGGAATGGATTTAAAAGATAAAGTCGTGCTCGTTACCGGGAGCACACGCGGCATCGGAGCAGCCACAGCCCTAGCCTTTGCAAAAGCGGGTAGCCGGGTCATTCTGCATGGTCGACACCCCCTTGGCGAAGACATCAAGGACCGGCTGACAGAAGTCAATGCCAGGTACGCCTTTCTTACGGCTGACCTGGCAAATCCGACGGCCCTCAAGCAGTTTGCCAAGGACGCCTGGGACCAATACGGCCAAATCGATGTCGTAGTTAACAATGCCGGAATTAATAATGATAAGTTGCTGGTCAGCATGAATCAAGCCGACTTTGATTCCGTAATCAACGTCAACCTTCGGAGTCCTTTCTTGCTAACTCAGGCCCTACTTAAAAAGATGTACAAACAACAGCACGGTTGCATCATCAACCTCGCCAGCGTAGTCGGGCTTCATGGTAATATCGGCCAAGCCAATTACGCCGCTAGCAAAGCAGGGATCATCGGCCTGACAAAGACCACCGCGCGGGAAGGGGCGCTTCGCGGAATCCGGTGCAACGCTATCGCTCCGGGAATGATTCAGAGCGACATGACCGCAGCACTCTCATCCCGCGCTCAGCAACAGATTCTCAACCAAATTCCCGCCAACCGTTTCGGTACCGTTAATGAGGTCGCTCAAACCGCCGTTTTCCTGGCACAGAACGATTACATTACGGGTCAGACAATTGTAGTTGATGGCGGAATGACCATTTAGAGGTGAAAAAATGAATCGGGTAGTAATTACTGGAATGGGCGTAATCGCCCCCAATGGGGAATGGCCTCGACGCTTTTGTTGCCAACACATTAGCAGGTAAGGTCGGAATTAAGAAAATTAGTAAGTTTGATGCCCATGACACCGGAATTACGGTGGCTGGGGAGATCGACGATTTCGATCCGCGGGCCGTGGTTGGTAAAAAAGCCGCTCGCCGGATGGACCTTTATTCCCAGTACGCCGTTCAAACTGCGGCTGAAGCAGTCGAGATGGCTGGCATCAACGCCGACAACACCAATCCCGAAGAAATGGGAGTCATTTATGGCTCAGGGATTGGTGGTTTAACCACCATTCAGGAACAAGTTATCAAGATGCATGACAAGGGTCCCCGGCGGGTATCACCGCTCTTCGTCCCGATGGCCATCTCAAACATGGCTGCCGGTAACATTGCCATCCGCTTTGATGCTCAGAACATCTGCAGTTCCGTTACCACCGCTTGTGCGACTGGAACGAATGCCATTGGCGAAGCCTACCGGCAAATTCAAGATGGCCGGGCTACAGTGATGATCGCTGGCGGGGCCGAGGCATCAGTCAACGAAATTGGGATTTCTGGCTTTGCAGCTCTCAGTGCCCTCTCCACGAGCACTGATCCCCAAGCCGCCTCCCTGCCTTTCGACCGCGACCGGAACGGTTTTGTACTCGGCGAAGGTGCTGGAACCCTAGTCCTTGAAAGCCTAGAACACGCCCAACATCGCGGCGCCCGTATTCTCGGTGAAGTGGTCGGCTACGGCGCAACTGGGGACGCATATCACATTACTGCACCAGATCCTGAAGGAAAAGGTGCTGCCCGGGCCATGCAACAGGCCATTGCTGAGGCTGGTATCCAGCCCCAGGCAGTTGACTACATTAACGCGCACGGGACAGCCACTCACGCCAACGACAGCGGTGAGTCCCTGGCTATCAACAAGGTTTTTGGACCGGATAACCAGGTCCTGGTCAGTTCTACCAAGGGGATGACCGGTCACCTGCTCGGTGCGGCAGGAGCCATTGAAGCTGTGATTACCGTTGCCGCCTTAAAGCGGGGACAACTGCCCCAAAACGTGGGCTGTTTCCACCAGGATCCCGAATGCAATATTAATTTGGTTAGTGAGGATAATCAGGCGGCCCCAGAGTCCCAGTATGCCCTAAGCAATTCCTTCGGCTTCGGTGGTCATAACGCCGTCCTCGCTTTTCGGAAATGGGGGTAACAATTAATTGCAATTTGATGAACTGCAAAAATTAATACATGAATTTGAGCAATCCTCGGCCCAGTGAATTAAAGA
>OIEK01000250.1_pt1 | contig 10621 bp, 13 predicted proteins | sample 1581821 | NCBI WGS metagenome assembly OIEK01 (sample SAMN03281017, study PRJEB24777) | human gut metagenome | isolation source: fecal sample PR221 from 1 month old male Chinese infant, caesarean... | reverse complement strand
TCACTAGGATAGTGAACAACCACCTAGCACGCGCAAAAGAGCTAGAGCGCCCGCCAGAAAAAGCATAGCCCCACCTAGCCAGGGGTTAAGCGTCAGCGCCAACATAGCAATAACAGTCGCTGAGAAAACATGCCGGCTGGGAAAGGACTTGCCTAAACTGTCCTTCATTAATAAGGGGTTGGATAGCCCAAGTCTGGTATGGACGCGGTCGATTATAGAGACTACGACCAAGAGACAGAAGGAAAAAGCCTCCCCCATAATAAGCACTGTCGTAGAGAGAATAAACCAGCCGCCCCTTAGCCAAACCCAAATAAGAAATATAGGAAAAAGTAGGTAAAAAATCCTAGTTATAATTTTGTTCAAGCCTTCTAAAACCTTAGCGTAAGAACGCAAAGGAGTGCTAATCCTATCGTAAAATCGTTTATAATTCATCATCCGTTAGAAAAAAGGGAGTGACACAGAACTAAATTTCAAAAATCTAGCTTCTAGTCTCTCCCCTCAAGTTTAATGAGATAGTCTTCCGAGGTTGAAGTCTCTTATCCCAACCTCTTTTATCTATCTTAAAGTTCAGCGATTTGGTAAAGTTCAAGTTCAGCAGCTGTTTCTGAACCAAACATGTTAATCATGATTTTAACCTTGTTGTTTTCAATTTCTACAACACGGCCTTCTTGACCCATAAAGGCACCATCAATGATTTGAACCACATCACCAACCTTGATATTAGTATCAAAGACATCAACAGTTTGACCCATTGAAATCAAGATTTGACGGATTTCTTCTTCCAAAAGTGGTGTTGGTTTAGAACGGTTACCGTGAGAACCAACGAAACCAGTAACGTTCGGAGTATTACGGACAACGAACCATGCTTCGTCTGTCATTACCATCTCAACAAGAACGTAACCAGGGAAGCGGTTTTCCTCCACTTCTTTAACTTTACCGTTTTTCTCAACATTGACAGTTTGAGTTGGGATTTCAACACGCAAGATATTTTCAAGCATGTTATAAGTTTGGGCACGTTGCAAAAGGTTTTCTTTAACTTTGTTTTCGTATCCTGAATACGTTTGAAGGACGAACCAGCCCTTGTCGAATGAATCTAGCATTTTAGGATTCCTTTCTTTTTTCTAAATGACATTTAAACACCTTTGGCTAGCTATCTTCTAGATTCGAGTGTTAAATGTAAATGAATGCCTATGGTTTAATTCAAAGCGTAATAAAAAAGCCTGATGGCCCTTGTTCTCGCTTTTATCTGCATTTATTATAACAAAAAAGAGCAGGCATTCCCACTCTTTTTGTGTTTTCTTTAGAAAAAGTTAATCAGTGCTGACATAGCGCGACTCAACAATTCATCAAACGCATAGATGATGACAGTGAAGAACGCAGTATACTCAAGAACTGAAATAAAATCATGCCAGCGTTGTTTACGGTCTGGCCAAGTCGTGTCTTTCAAGACTTTGAAAATACTTCCAGTTTGTCTCACGGTGTCTCCTATCTTGTTTCCTTATGCAAGGTGTATTTTTTACAATGTTTACAAAATTTGTTAACTTCTAGTCGTGTTGGTTTGGGAGTGTTACTCACATTAATTGAGTAGTTTCGGCTCCCGCATTCAGCACACGCTAGGCTTGCTTTTTTCTGTGCCATAACGCCTCCGTTCTTTTTATCTTACCACTTTTAGGTGCAATTGACAAGCTATCTAAACAGACCTGAGAAGGAGTCTGTAATCTTATCCCATAGGCTACTTGCCTGATCTTTAACGTCATTCACAACATCTGATGCCTTATCTGTCCATGACTTGTTACTACTATTACGTGAGTCATTTGGATCTGCCGTATAGTCTAGGGTTTGACCATCAGCTGCATAGGCATTTTCAACAGTAAACTCAGTACCTGGTGTATTTGGTAAAACATCCGCAGCGATATAGCTGAAGATCGTCGAAGCTGTTCCAGAGCTAGCTCCTGTTAGGTAGTGACTTTCGTCAGTCTTATCAAAACCAATCCAGGTCGTCATGACCACATCAGGAGTATAACCAATCACCCACTGGTCACTAGTCAAATCCTTGTTGAATTCAGCCTGAACAGTACCTGTCTTACCTGCCATTGTGTAACCCGTGTAGTTGGCATTCACAGCGGAACCATTTGAGAAGGTACCAAGCATCATGCTGGTCATCTGGTTAGCTACTGACTGGCTGACAACACGTTTTGACTTCTTACTATGGGTAGCAATAATGTCTCCACTGGCATTTTCAATTTTAGTGATGAAATAAGCTGTATTCATCTCACCACCATTAGCAAAGGTCGCATAAGCCTGAGCCATTTGAAGAGGACTGGCTGTCACACCACACCAAGTGAAATTCCAAGTTCTTCCGGAACATTGTCAAAGTTAAGACCAAATTTTTGACCGTAACTAATCCCCTTTTGAATACCGATTTGATTAAAGAGGTAAACTGCTGGGATATTGTAGGAGTTGGCCAAAAGCTTGATACATGGGCACATCCTCTGTCTCAACACCACCGTAGTTGGTTGGAGTATAGCCGTTATAGTCGATTGGTTTATTAGGAAGGTCCTTATTGATGCTCCATCCTGAAGCCAGAGCTGGGGCATAGACCACTAAAGGCTTTGATGGTCGATGCCAGGACTACGCTTTCCTTGAGTTGCATAGTTAAAGTTACGGAAGGTTGTATCACTAGTACCACCCACACGACCTACTAGACCACGTACCGCTCCAGTTATTGGATCAAGTGCCACACTAGCTGACTGAGCTGTACTACCGTCACTTTCTGATGTAGGGAAGAGATAGGTATTTTCGTAGGTTTGTTGCATATTAGCTTGTGAGTTGGCATCCATCTCTGTATAGATTTGTAACCATTTTTTACGATTTCATCCTCACTCAAGCCATAAGTTTTCGTAGCTTCTTCAATAACAGCATCAAAGTAAGACGGATACTTGTAGTCATCGCCAGTCCCTTGATAGGTATCATCCAGGCGACTAGCCATATCAACTCCTGCGGCACTGTCGGCATCGGCCTGACTCAACTTCTTGTCATCAACCATGTTGGCGAGAACGGTGTTTCGACGGTTGGTCGCATTTTGGATATTATCGATTGGGTTGTAAATTTCAGGTCCCTTAAGCATACCAGCGAGGGTCGCTGCTTCATCAACCGTTAGATTGGCAGCACTTGTCCCGAAGTATTTTTGGCTGGCGTCTTCAACACCCCAAACCCCATTTCCAAAGTAGGCATTATTGAGATACATAGTAAGGATTTCTTGCTTGCTGTATTTCTTGGTTAATTCCAAAGAGAGGAAGAATTCCTTGGCCTTACGAGTAACAGTCTGTTCTTGAGTCAAGAAGGCATTTTTAGCCAACTGTTGGGTAATGGTTGAACCACCACCAAAGCGCCCCATGGATACAATAGCCAGGAGGAATCGCTTGACGTTAACCCCGCTATTTTTATAGAAGGTACGGTCCTCAGTTGCTATGACAGCATTCTCCAAGCTATCACTAATAGCGTCTAGTTCCACATAGGTCCCTTTTTGCCCTGACAAAGAACCAGCTTGATTGCCTTCTTTGTCATAGATAACCGTAGTGGCTTTCAAGGCATCTTGAAGGTCTGAAACATTGGTCGTCTTGGCAATATAGAAAAGGTAGGAACCTACTGTCAGAACCAGCACAGCTAGCATGATAAAGAGAATTTTCCCAATATGATAGCGACGCCAGAAACGGCGAATAGGATTTCTTGGCGAAAGCGTAAACTTGCTCAAGAACGCCTGAACCTTACCTAAGGGTTTGGTGGTATCAATAGGTTTCTTTTGCTTAGAACGTTGATAACGTGACGTCTCTTGACTTTCCTGAGACATATCCAAGTCTTCAACGGCTTGTTCAACCTCATCAGGTTTCTTAGCAAAGAGTCCCTTTATCTTATTTTGTAAATCCTTCGATTTTCCAGCAGGCTGGGATTCCTTACTCTTTCCGCTAGTTTCTTCTTTAAAAAGTTTGTTTTTTAGATTATCAAAAAATGTCATAACCTTATTATACCAAGTTTTTACAGATTCTGTCCTCTTTTAAACGTTCATGATATAATGAAACCATGACTTTACACGTAGAAATTATCAATCCTTATCCTGCAACGACTGTCAAAGACTTGCTAGAAACTAAGCTCCTCATTCCTCGTAAGATTCGTCATTTCCTACGCACGAAAAAGCACGTCCTCATCAATGGAGAGACTATTAATTGGTAGAGTCCTGTTGAAAAAGGTGATAAGATTAGCCTGACCTTTGATACAGAGGACTACCCTGAAAAAATTATCCCTATGGGAAATGCCAGTTTAGTAGAACCTCTCTATGAAGATCAGCATCTCATCGTGGTCAATAAACCTGAAGGAATGAAAACACATGGTAATGAACCCACAGAAATTGCTCTACTTAACCATGTTTCGGCCTATTGTGGGCAAACCTGTTACGTCGTTCATCGACTAGACATGGAAACTAGTGGGGCTGTACTCTTCGCAAAAAATCCGTTTATCCTGCCAATTCTCAATAGACTCTTGGAAGATAAGAAGATTCAGCGTCAATACTGGGCTTTGGCTGAAGGTAAATTTCAGACCAAGGAGACTGTGTACAAAGACAAGATTGGACGCGACCGCCATGACCGTAGAAAACGAGTGGTTGATCCTAGAAAAAGGGCAGGTTGCCTATACAACCATCACGCGCCTCAAAGCCTTCAAAGGAGCTAGTCTGGTCAACTGTCAACTAAAAACCGGCCGGACCCACCAAATTCGTGTGCATCTGGCCCACCATGGGCATGCCATTCTAGGGGACCCTCTTTATAGCCACCGCCCCGCATCTCGACTTATGCTCCACGCTCACACCCTTAGTTTCACCCATCCCTTAACACTCGACAAAATCACTGTTAAGGCCAGCTCAGACAGTTTTGAACAAGGGTTAAGAAATCACAAATAATAGAAGTAGGCTCATTCTCAAGCATAGTGCGAAAGGATTATCCTAATGATCCTCTAGTTATGACACAGTGGAAGCTTGCAAATAAGTTGCTTTTATTAACTTCAAAAGCCTTGACCACCTTGAATCTCCCTTTACAATATGTTATCCTTTACATATCATTTAAAATTTGAGGGGTATTTAATTTATGAATCCAGTCGATCAATGGCTAGCAATTAACGCCAAGTATTTCCCAACAGAACAAGTTCAGTACATCCGCCAACGTCTTGAGGCACTTCCTGAACAACAACTTTCAATGCTTTACTCAATCAGCTTCCAAGATCCTACGATGATGCTTGTCATCTCACTTTTTGGTGGTTCTCTTGGAATCGACCGCTTTATTTTGGGACAAGTTGGTCTTGGTGTTGGTAAACTTTTGACATGTGGTGGATGTGGTATCTGGTCAATCGTTGACTGGTTCCTTATCATGGATGCTACTCGCCAATCAAACGCTCAAAACTATTTGCAGTTATTGGCTAATGAAAACTATTTTACACGCTTGTGGGCCTACCACCAGCGTTTTTTAGATTATATCTCTTAGTTTTAGTGGCAGTTTATGGAGTCTACCTTTTGCATCTTCCAACACCACTCAGTTTAATCTTAAGACCATTTGGACTAAATGGTTGGAGCGCAGGTCTAACACGCGCTAGTGTTAGACTCTTACACCTAGATTGGCAAGGAGCCTGGGACTATAATCCACTGATATATCCTCTAGTGGTCTATATCCTAACCTATTTCTTTCTCTTTCCCATCTTTAGTGATAAGAAGATTAAAAGGAAATAAAGTAAAGACTCCTGTCCCACTCTCATTGCAGTCCCCTTACACTATTGATATAATTGTAATCATCAACATTTTTATAATCAAGATATCTGGAGGTTATACACATGAAGCAACAAGATTGGATCGATTTTTTCCAAGCAGTTAATGGTCGTAATCCAAGTATTCAAGAAATGGCTGAAGCAGCTCAGAAAGGCGAGTTTGTCCGAGAAACTCCCAAACAAACTGTAGAAGTAACAGAACCTGTCCCACAAAAAGAGACTGTAGAAACAACGAACGGCTCAGAAGTCGTTGAGCCTACAAAACCTGCACCATCAACAGAGGTTGTAGAAACTGCCGAAAAAGATGTTGACAATTATGATGTTGCTGAAGAGCCTCTCACTAACTCCACAGCAGATGAAGAAGAGACTTTCCAAGCAACTAACCTAGCTCAAGAAAAGCAAGCAAAGACCTTCCAGGAACAAGTTAAACCTGCTGTAGAAACGGCCAGTCAGACTGTTAACCAATTTGCGAATCCAACTGGTGAAACTTTCCAACAAGCAAGCAAAAATCTAAATGATACTTGGAAGAAACAAGACAAGAAAACCCAAACAAACCTCATCATGTTAGCCGTCGCTTCCATCCCAGCTATCCTCTGGGCTCTTGGAATGATACTCTTGGGAATTGCCAGTGATGATCTTAGTGCCGGATTGATCACGGCTCTTCTCTCCGTCATCATTAATTTCCCCTTGGTAGTACTTCTTATATTACCAGCTCTTCTAAATAAAACAGATAAAAAATGGCCAATCTTTATCCTATCCTTTCTTCTAGGCTGGACATTCATCGGTTGGATCATCCTTCTTGCTGTTTCTATCAATACGAATAAGGAAGCAGAACGCATTAGACAACAACAAATGATGATGCAAATGGCAGGTCAACAAGGAAGTTCTGATACATTTAACCCTTTTCAGTAATTAACAACAAATAATTGAAAAAAAGAAAACCCAGAAAAAGTTTCTCGACTTTCCCTAGGTTTTTTCTTTTGCTTTTTTAAACTCTTAGTAGCCCATCATTCCTGGATCCATAGCTGGTGCTGCTGGAGTTTCTGGTTCAGGTTTGTTGGCAACGACTGCCTCGGTTGTCAAGATAAGACTTGCTACAGAAGCAGCATTTTGGAGGGCAGAACGTGTGACCTTAACAGGGTCGATAATTCCTGCTGCGACCATATCTACCCATTCACCGTTAGCAGCGTTAAAGCCTGTACCAACTGGGCTGTTCTTCAATTTATCGATGATAACTGAACCTTCATAACCAGCGTTATAAGCAATTTGGCGAACTGGCTCTTCCAAGGCACGGAGGACAATATTACGCCCTGTAGCGTCGTCACCTTCAAGATCAAGTTCAGCAACCTTAGCAATGACGTTAACAAGAGCTGTACCACCACCTGCTACGATACCTTCTTCAACAGCGGCACGAGTAGCGTTAAGGGCATCTTCGATACGAAGTTTCATTTCTTTAAGGGCTGTTTCAGTGGCCGCACCAACCTTAACAACTGCAACCCCACCTGACAATTTAGCCAAACGTTCTTGAAGTTTTTCACGGTCAAATTCAGATGTTGTTGTTTCCAATTGAGACTTGATGAGGTTAACACGGTTAGCAATCGCTTCTGCGCTTCCTGCACCTTCAACGATAACTGTGCTATCTTTATCCACAGTTACTTTCGAAGCTTGACCAAGTGCTGCCATAGTTGCATCCTTAAGCTCAAGACCAAGATCTTCAGTAATGACAGTTGCTCCTGTCAAAACGGCAATGTCTTCCAACATCGCTTTACGACGGTCACCAAAGCCAGGCGCCTTAACAGCAACGACATTGAAAGTTCCACGAATCTTGTTAAGAACAAGTGTAGGAAGAGCTTCACCATCCACATCATCAGCAATGATCAAGAGTGGACGACTTGTCTTAAGCACTTCTTCCAAGAGTGGAAGGACATCTTGGATATTTGAAATTTTCTTGTCAGTCACAAGGATAAATGGATTATCAAGGTCAGCGACCATTTTTTCATTATCAGTAACCATGTACTGAGAAAGATAACCACGGTCAAACTGCATACCTTCAACCACTTCGAGTTCTGTCTCCATACCACGAGACTCTTCAATAGTGATAACACCGTCATTACCCACACGTTCCATAGCTTCTGAAATGTATTCACCAACTTTTTCAGAACGTGATGAAACCGCTGCGACTTGGGCAATAGCTTCCTTATTAGCAACTGGTTGTGCAATGGCTTTAAGCTCTTCCACGGCTGTAGCTACAGCTGCTTCAATCCCACGACGGATACCGATTGGATTAGCACCAGCCGTTACATTTTTGAGACCTTCACGGACAATAGCTTGTGTCAAAACAGTGGCTGTAGTTGTTCCGTCACCGGCAATATCGTTCGTTTTTGAAGCCACTTCGCTGACGAGCTTAGCACCCATATTTTCAAAGTGATCTTCGAGTTCAATTTCTTTAGCAATTGTCACACCATCATTAGTGATAAGAGGTGAGCCAAAAGCTTTTTCCAAAACCACGTTACGACCTTTAGGACCAAGCGTTACCTTAACTGTATCAGCCAAAGTATCAACACCACGGACCATTGCTGCGCGTGCATCTGATGAAAATTTAATATCTTTTGCCATAGTTACTCCTTCTTTATCTTACTTTATATCTGATTAGCATAGACCTAAGCTAGGACTGCTAAAATATCTGCTTCACGGATAATTGAAACGGAATCATCTCCGTCTTTAACATTGACACCTGCACCATTTTCAACAAGAACTTTATCGCCTGCTGCAACACTAGGTGCAATCAATTCACCAGTAAGAGTACGGATTCCTTCACCTACTGCCAAAACCTCAGCAGTCTTTGTAGCTTCATGACTAGCTCCTGCCAATACAAAGCCACTAGCTGTTTTTTCTTCTGTTTCTTCAAAACGGACAACGATACGATCACCCAATGGTTTCAATGCCATACCAATTACCTCCAAATGTTATTTATTATTAGTAACGTGTGAAACGTCATTTTAGCACTCATAAACCACGAGTGCTAATCCATATATTTATTTTAGCACTTGGTCAAAAATAGTCAAGAAAAAACTACCCAAAATCTGAACTTTGGATAGTTTCTTTTTTTGTTTGTTAACCGAGCACCAAGGCATCGTCATTGAGGACTTGTCCACTATTTTTGTGGAAGAGGTCCATAAGTTCTGCAACAGTGAGGTTTTTCTTTTCCTCACCTCGCACATCGACGACGATTTTTCCGTGATAGAGCATGACCAGACGGTTCCCATATTCGATAGCATGTTCCATATTATGGGTAATCATAAGGGTTGTCAATTCTTGTTCTTCAACAATCTTACGTGTCAAATTCATGACCATGTCACTTGTCTTAGGATCTAGGGCTGCCGTATGTTCATCCAAAAGCAAGATTTTTGGACGCACCAAGGTTGCCATAGCAAGTGTCAAGGCCTGACGTTGTCCACCTGACAAGAAATTAGCATCGGTCTTCATACGATTCTCAAGTCCAAGACCTAGATCTACCAAGGCTTCCTTGAAGACTTGACGCTCGCTTTCAGTGATAGACTTTTTAAAGAAGCTACGTTTCTTACCGCGACGATAGGCAATCGCCATATTTTCTTCGATAGAAAGGTTTGTCGCTGTCCCCATTCGAGGATCTTGGAAAACACGGCTAATGTCTTTAGAGCGCTCATCTACAGATGCTTTCTTAATAGATTGCCCCTCCAACAAGATATCCCCCTCATCAATGCTAAGAACACCTGCAATTGAATTCATCAAAGTTGATTTACCAGCACCATTTCCCCCAATGACAGAGATAAAATCTCCCTGCTCAATGTCGAGATCCAAACCACGAAGGACGTGATTTTCATTGACTGTGCCTTTTTCAAAGGTTTTATGAATCTGTTGTAAACTAAGTAAAGCCATTACTTGTCACCTCCTGGAGTCAAGGATTTGTTAGGTCTGATTTTCAATTTTTGTCGTACTTCTGGCACATAAAGGATGATAGCAAGCAAGATGGCTGAAGCCAATTTCAACATCTGAGCATCAACGTTCATGGCAAGGATAATAACCAAGACCAAACGGTAGAGAACAGCTCCTACGACAATTGACCAGAGGCGTTTGCCAAGTGGTAGATACTTGACGATAACCTCAGCTAAGATGATTGCAGCCAAGCCATTTACGATTGTACCAGTACCCATATTCATATCCGCATAGCCATTGTTTTGAGCTAGGAGGGCACCTGATAGGGCAATCAAACCATTGGAAATCATGTAGCCAAGAATCTTCATACGGTCAACCTTGATACCATTGGCTTCACCCATGGCAAGGTTATCACCTGTTGCACGAAGAGCAAGTCCAACCTGTGTATTAAGGAGAACAACCAACATAAGTACTACCAGACTAACAAAAATCAGTCCTAATAGAATCACACCATTCAGCTTAGATAGACCAAGATCCATCACCATAGTCACAAGCGTATTATGTCCTGAAAGAGAGACATTGGCACTTCCAAGAACCAAAAGGTTAACTGAATAGAGCCCTGTTAAGGTAATAATCCCTGTTAAGAGTGCTGGTATCTTCATTTTCGTATGCATAAAGCCAGACACAGCTCCAGCAAGCATACCAGCTACAAAACCACCTAGAGTCGCAAAGATTGGATTGATCCCACGGATAATCATGATAGTTGTCGTAGCAGCACCAAGTGGGAAGGCCCCCTCAGCTGTCAAATCAGCAAGGTCCAAAATACGGAAGGTAATGAAGACCCCGATAGCCATAATAGCCCAGAGGAGTCCCTGAGAAATGGCTGTTAGTACCACATTTG
>OIEK01000249.1_pt1 | contig 10769 bp, 11 predicted proteins | sample 1581821 | NCBI WGS metagenome assembly OIEK01 (sample SAMN03281017, study PRJEB24777) | human gut metagenome | isolation source: fecal sample PR221 from 1 month old male Chinese infant, caesarean... | reverse complement strand
GATACGCAGACATTACCGCCGTCGGTAGAATATCAACTCACCGAACATGGCGGTCACGTGGGGTTTTGTGGGCGGCACGTTACTTCACCCGAAATGTGGCTGGAGAAACGTATCCCCGACTGGCTGCAAACTTTCTGGAAAGCTAAATGATTATTCCCTGGCAGGACCTGGCGCCTGAGACGCTCGACAGCCTGATTGAAAGCTTTGTCTTGCGTGAAGGCACCGATTATGGTGAACATGAGCGCTCACTCGAACAAAAGGTCGCCGATGTGAGACGGCAACTTAAAAACGGTGAGGCCGTACTGGTGTGGTCAGAACTGCACGAAACCGTCAACATTATGCCGCGCTCGCAGTTTCGCGAGTAACTCACTGGCGGCTGGCTTCGTCTACAACAATGGTTTACTCAGGGAGCTGCTATGTCCGCTAAACATCCGGTTATTGCCGTAACAGGTTCCAGCGGTGCGGGAACCACCACCACCAGCCTCGCGTTTCGTAAAATATTCGCGCAGTTAAATCTGCATGCCGCCGAGGTTGAAGGTGACAGTTTTCATCGCTATACCCGCCCTGAAATGGACATGGCAATTCGTAAAGCCCGCGATTTAGGTCGACATATCAGCTATTTTGGCCCGGAAGCGAATGACTTCGGCCTGCTGGAACAAACGTTTATTGAGTACGGACAAACCGGCACAGGCCAGGCACGAAAATATCTGCACACCTACGATGAAGCCGTTCCCTGGAACCAGGTTCCCGGTACGTTCACCCCCTGGCAGCCCCTGCCGGAGCCAACAGATGTGCTGTTTTATGAAGGGTTGCACGGCGGCGTGGTGACGCCCCAGCACGATGTCGCCCGTCACGTCGATCTGCTGGTAGGCGTGGTACCCATCGTCAACCTCGAGTGGATGCAAAAGTTGGTACGCGATACCAGCGAGCGCGGTCATTCCCGTGAGGCAGTGATGGACTCGGTGGTTCGATCGATGGAAGACTACATCAATTTCATCACCCCACAATTTTCCCGCACCCATATTAATTTCCAGCGCGTGCCGACGGTGGATACCTCCAACCCGTTTGCCGCCAAAGTGATCCCATCGCTCGATGAGAGCTTTGTGGTGATTCATTTTCGAAATCTTGAAGGGATCGACTATCCCTGGTTGCTGGCGATGTTGCAGGGTTCGTTCATTTCACACATGAATACGCTTGTGGTGCCTGGCGGCAAAATGGGGTTAGCAATGGAGCTGATCATGACACCGCTGGTCCAACGGCTGATGGAAGGGAAGAAGATTCAATAGGCCTCCAGCCGACACAAGCGCTGTAGCCCCGGTAAGCGCAGCGCCACCGGGGAATGTGTCGGATACGCGACGCTTATCCGACCTATGTTCTCAGGCCTCAATCACCTCATATGAATGCGTGATTTCACCGCTTTCTCCAGCATTAATGCCACGGAGCAATACTTCTCGGCAGAGAGATCCACCGCGCGCGATACCGCCGCCTCTTTCAGCTCTTTGCCGGTCACGATAAAGTGCAAATTGATATGCGTGAACAGACGCGGAGCCTCTTCACGACGCTCTGAGGTCAGCTTGCACTTCGCAATCTTTCACATCGTGGCGGCCTTTCTGCAAAATAGATACAACATCGATAGCGCTGCATCCGCCTGCTGCCATCAGCACCATTTCCATCGGGCTTGGGGGCTTTGTCGCCTGAGTTACCATCCATCAGGATCTGGTGCCCGGACGCAGACTCGCCAAGGAACGTTAAACCTTCTACCCATTTCACACGAGCTTGCATTTTTAATTCACTCCGGAGTTACAGTTTTCTTTACAGATTACGCGCACATAAGAAAACTCGCAACGGAAGGCGACCTGCGTCATGCTGAAGCGAGACACCAGGAGACACGCGACAAAAGCTATGCTAAAACAATCACGATGCTACAGTGATACATTGACGTTATGCATGTATGCAGAGGACATCACATATTACAGGCCGCAGGCATGTCTGACGGTCCACTTCCCAGGTATGGGGAAGATAGATTGCAACCCCGGACGCGATATGTGAATCCAGCGTCTGGAGCCAGCTTATAACAGAGGATAACCGCGCATGGTGCTTGGCAAACCGCAAACAGACCCGACTCTCGAATGGTTCTTGTCTCATTGCCACATTCATAAGTACCCATCCAAGAGCACGCTTATTCACCAGGGTGAAAAAGCGGAAACGCTGTACTACATCGTTAAAGGCTCCGTGGCTGTACTCATCAAGGATGAAGAAGGTAAAGAGATGATCCTCTCTTACCTTAACCAGGGAGATTTTATCGGTGAACTGGGTCTGTTCGAAGAGGGTCAGGAGCGCAGTGCATGGGTACGCGCTAAAACCGCTTGTGAAGTGGCCGAAATCTCCTACAAAAAATTCCGCCAGTTAATTCAGGTGAACCCGGATATCCTGATGCGCTTGTCTTCCCAGATGGCGCGTCGCCTGCAGGTCACCTCGGAAAAAGTCGGTAACCTCGCCTTCCTTGATGTGACGGGCCGTATCGCCCAGACGCTGCTGAACCTGGCGAAGCAACCGGATGCCATGACCCACCCGGACGGTATGCAAATTAAAATTACCCGCCAGGAAATTGGTCAGATCGTTGGCTGTTCCCGCGAAACCGTCGGCCGTATCCTGAAAAATGCTGGAAGATCAGAACCTGATTTCCGCGCACGGTAAAACCATTGTCGTGTACGGTACACGTTAATTCTCAAGCGGCGCATCGCCCTTAACGATGCGCCGTTTTTGTCTCTCTTCCCCATGTGGCGCAGGCTGATTTATCACCCCGAAATCAACTATGCACTGCGACAAACGCTGGTGTTATGCCTCCCTGTGACCGTGGGTCTGATCGCAGGTCGTCTCGATCTTGGTCTGCTGTTTTCTCTCGTTCCCGCCTGCTGCAATATTGCCGGTCTGGATACTCTGCATAAACGTTTCTTCAAACGCGTCATTATCGGCGGCACGCTCTTTGCTGGCAGTAGCCTCACCGTACAGCTATTACTGACGCAAAATATTCCGCTGCCGCTGATTCTGACCGGATTAACGCTCTTGCTCGGCGTCACAGCAGAAATCAGCGCATTACACGGGCGGCTTCTACCCGCCTCGCTCATTGCCGCCATCTTTACTCTCAGCCTCGCCGGTAACATGCCCATCTGGGAACCGTTGCTGATTTATGGGCTGGGTACCCTGTGGTACGGCGCGTTTAACGCCTTCTGGTTCTGGTTGTGGCGAGAGCAACCGCTGCGTGAATCCTTGAGCCTGCTGTATCGCCAACTGGCGGACTATTGCGAAGCGAAATACAGTTTACTGACGCAGCACGTCGATCCAGAAAAAGCCCTTCCGCCACTCCTGGCACGCCAGCAAAAGGCGGTGGATATGATTAGCCAGTGTTACCAACAACTGCATATGCTGGCGGCGAATAACAACAACGACTACAAGCGGTTACGCCGCGTCTTCCAGGTGGCGCTGGACTTACAAGAACATATTGCCGTCAGCCTCCACCAACCGCAGGAAGTGCAGGAGCTGGTCGAACGCAGCCATGCCGAGGAAGTTATCCGCTGGAATGCGCAACCGTTGCGCGCGGTTACGGGTCATAGCCGATGATATTCTTTATCACCGCACCCCAAACGCTTCAATATGGATAAACAGATTGGCGCGCTGGAGAAAATTGCCCGCCAGCACCCGGATAACCCGGTTGGGCAGTTTTGCGCCTGGCATTTCAGCCAGATAGCCCGGGTTCTGCGTACCCAGCGCCCGCTCTATGTCCGTGATCTGATGGCGGAGAAGCAGCGCCGTTTGCCCCTGATCCCGGCTCTCAAAAGTTATCTGTCGTTGAAATCCTCCGCCTTACGTAATGCGGCACGCATTAGCGTCATGCTCAGTATTGCCAGCCTGATGGGCAGCGCGCTCCATCTGCCTAAACCTTACTGGATCATGATGACGGTGATGTTTGTTACGCAAAACGGTTATGGGGCGACACGCGTGCGCATCCTGCACCGGGCGGCAGGCACCATGGCCGGGCTGATCATTGCCGGCGCGACGCTGCACTACCACGTACCGGAAGGCTTCACGCTCACCGCGATGCTGATCGTCACCCTGGTGAGCTATCTGATTATCCGCAAAAGCTACGGCTGGGCGATGGTCGGTTTTACTCTCACCGCGGTCTATACGCTTCAGTTGCTTACACTGAATGGCGACCAATTTATTGTTGCCCGTCTTATCGATACGTTGATCGGCTGCCTGATAGCTTTTGGTGGCATGGTCTGGCTGTGGCCTCAATGGCAAAGCGGCCTGCTGCGAAAAAATGCTCATGACGCGCTGGAAACTTACCAGGATGCCATTCGGCTGATCCTGAGCGATGATCCCCAGGCGACGCCGCTGGCCTGGCAACGCATGCGGGTAAACCAGGCGCATAATGCGCTCTTTAACTCGCTGAATCAGGCCATGCAGGAGCCGGGTTTTGATACGCGTTACCTGGCAGACAGAAACTGTGGGTCACGCACAGTCAGTTTATTGTCGAACATATCAATGCAATGACCACGCTGGCGCGGGAGCACACCATGCTCACGCCGGAACTGGCTCAGCGTTATCTGCAGTCCTGCGAAATTGCCCTGCAACGTTGTCAGCAGCGGCTGGAGTATGATGGTCCGGGAAGTTCAGGAGATGTGAATATTCTGGAGGCGCCAGAGAGCATGACGCATGGCCCAATGAGTACGCTGGAGCAACATCTGCAACGGATCCTGGGGCATCTGAACACCATGCACACCATTTCGTCGGTGGCATGGCGTCAGCGCCCACATCATGGCATCTGGTTAAATCGCCGCTTGCGCTCTTAAGCGTTAACCACGTTGGCTACAGCTTTAGCAAAGCGCAGCATACCTTCTGCGATATCGTTCTCTTCAATGATAAGCGACGGCGCAAAACGCATTACGTCAGGACCGGCATTAAGCACCATCAGCCCTTCATTTGCCGCCGCGTTGAGGAAATCACGCGCACGGCCTTTGTACTGCGGTTTCAGTTCCGCGCCAACCAGCAGCCCCATGCCGCGAATTTCGCTGAACAGGTCGTACTGCGCATTGATGTCTTCAAGATGCTTAACGAACAGTTCGCGTTTCGCATTGACGCCATTTAAGACCTCTGGCGTATTTATGATGTCGAATGCCGCACCGGCAACAGCACAGGCCAGCGGATTACCGCCGTAGGTTGAACCGTGGGAACCCGGATGGAACGCGCTGGCGATCTCCTGAGTGGTGAGCATGGCGCTTACCGGGAAACCACCGCCGAGCGCTTTGGCGCTGGTCAGGATATCCGGGGTGATACCATAGTGCATGTAGGCGAAGAGATCGCCGCTGCGCCCCATTCCACACTGCACTTCATCAAACACCAGCAGCGCTTTGTGTTCATCGCACAGCTCACGCAAGCCCTGTAAAAACTCTGGCGTTGCCGCCGTCACCCCGCCTTCCCCCTGAATCGGTTCAACCACGACTGCACAGGTATGATCGTCCATGACCGCTTTTACGGCATGCAGGTCGTTATAGGGCACATGAATGATATCCGCCGGTTTCGGACCGAATCCGTCCGAGTATTTCGGCTGACCGCCCACGGTCACGGTGAACAGCGAACGGCCATGGAACGCGTTGTGGAAAGCGATGATTTTGGTTTTATGCGGACTGTGGCGGGTAGATGCATAATAACGCGCCAGTTTGAATGCCGTTTCATTGGCCTCGGTGCCGGAGTTCATAAACACCACGCGCTCGGCGAAGGTGGCGTCGATCAGCTTACGCGCCAGGCGCAATGCGGGTTCATTCGTAAACACGTTGCTGATATGCCACAGCGTTTCGCCCTGTGTTTTTAACGCTTCCACCAGCGCCGGATGGCAATGCCCCAAGCGCGGTAACGGCGATACCACCCGCAAAATCAACGTACTCTTTACCCTGCTGTCCCACACGCGGCTACTTTTCCTTTCACCGGAATAAATTCGCCGGTGCGAAAATTGGTAGAATGACTTCGTCAAATGTTGCGCGCGTGATTGCACCCTGCTGAGTTGCCATGTAACCCCCACCCTTTTTAAACAAGAAGTAGAAGTGAAAATATAATCACGAAATATGCATAAAAAATCACTCAATGGCAACTAAAAATCGGCGCGATGCAAAAAGTTATTCAATAACGCATGTCCCTGCTCGCTAAGAATACTTTCCGGGTGAAACTGCACGCCTTCCAGATCCCACTGACGATGGCGAATCCCCATGATCTCTTGCGTCTCGCTCCAGGCGGTCACCTCAAAGCAGTCCGGTAATGAAGGCGGATCGATCAACAAAGAGTGGTAGCGCGTGACGGTTAACGGATTATTCAGGCCGCGAAAAATCGCCCTGCCCGGTATGGGTTATCGGAGAGGTTTTCCCGTGCATAACCTGTTGCGCCCGGACAATGCGGGCGCCAAAAATCCTGGGCGATGGCCTGATGACCGAGGCAGACGCCGAGAATCGGCAACGTGCCAGCATAGTGGCGAATAACCTCCAGCGAGATACCCGATTCATCCGGCGTGCAGGGGCCTGGGGGATATCACGATCTTTTTGGGGGGCCCATAATCGCAATATCCGCCAGGGTGATCTCATCATTACGCCTGACCTCGACCTGTGCCCCCAAGTTCGCAAAAGTACTGATACAGGTTCCAGGTAAAAGAGTCGTAATTATCAATAAGCAGGATCATGGCGGCCTCATCATTTTAAGCCGCCCTATTCTACTCAGTTTCGACGGCTTCGCTTACCACTTTGCCGAAGATCTCGCACAGCGGTTTTAGGTCACCCATCGCCCCGGTCTGGTTCGCTTTACTCCAGTTTTCCGGGTCGACGCCACGCCAGTCCAGTCGGTATCCGGCATGCAGCGCAAGCTGCTCAAAGAAAATCCGCTGGGCAATGCCATTGCCAATACGAAATGGGTGCAGCACATTGATTTCACAGTAGTAATGCGCCAGTCGCTCAATAAATTCTTCCTTCCCAAGCCCCTGTAGCCACTCTTCGTCTTCCAGCGACTGCATTAACGCATTCCCCTCTTTTTCGATATATTCGAAATGGCAGAAACGCGTATCTCCCTGATAGATATCTACTTCGCGCACCTGTCCCGCCCAGTCGAAGACATCCTGGTAAATATGACGGTGAATGGCGCACAGATGGGGCAGCCCTCGGGCCAGCGGACCCAGTTCCAGCGTGGCGGCACGTAACGCGGTGAGCTCCCATGCCGCCTGTTCCAGCCGTTGCGCTTCGCGAATACCCAGCTTGTTGCGCATAACATTGAGGCCAGAGTAGAAGTAAGGATCGCGACCGTCGCCGAATTTATCGCTCATAGTGCCTCCTTAGCTCTTCAATACGCGCCAGCGCTTCATCGGCTGTAAGCGTTACCAGCGGGCTTTCAACGCCTTCAAGACGCCTGCTGGCCTGAAAATTGACATTACGGTCTTGCTCCCAGAGACGGGATTTTTGTCGGTCGGTGAGTTTTTGGTCATAACGCCTCCCTGATGTCTCGCTCATGTGCCACAAGTATAAGCAGCAATTCCGCGTCACGCAGGGAGGAGAACGCGCACAGGCCGGACGGCCCGTGCGAAAAAAAGATTATGGCAGGACTTTAGCAGAGAGGATAACAACCGGTTTTGTCGGCACATTCTGGTAAGGACCGACGTCGTGGGTTGGAACCTGAGAAATCTTGTCGGCGACATCCATCCCTTTGACAACTTTACCAAATACCGCATAGCCAAAATCACGTTGGCCGTGGTCCAGGAAGGCGTTGTCAGCGACGTTAATGAAGAATTGACTGGTGGCGCTGTCTTTATCTGCGGTACGGGCCATGGAGATGGTGCCGCGCGTATTGCGTAAACCGTTATCGGCTTCGTTTTTAATGGGCGGGTTAGGCTGCTTTTGCTGCATTTGCTCAGTAAAACCGCCACCCTGAACCATAAAACCCGGGATCACGCGGTGAAACGTGGTGTTGTTATAAAAACCGTTATTCACATAATCCACAAAGTTTTTCACCGACACGGGGGCTTTCTGACTGTTCAGCTCCAGTTCGATGTTGCCGGCTGACGTGGTGAGCAGAACATGGGGATCACCTTTTGCCGCCAGTGCGGAAGAGGAGATTGCAGAAAGGGCACAAACAGCCGCAATTGCCGCCAGAGTCGATTTAACCATGAGGTTTCCTTAACGAAATACAGGTAAGAAAGCGAGTGGCTTGATTCTAAAGAGCACTCCGCCACCAGGCCAGCCTTTTACTTAATTTTACGCAATTGAAACATATGTTACGCAGGCTGACCACGCATTGTGTGGTCATTCTGCTATCAGCTTCACTCACTCTTGCGATGAAACGCCACTTCTTCACCGCCGCTGTCCGTCTGAATCCAGGTTTGCGCAGGTTGCGTGGTAGCAATCACCCGCCCCTGGCGAATGGACCAGCGCACCGGCGACTGACATCGCACCGCATCAAAACCGCTCTCAACCGGTAAAATGATCATATTCGCCGGGTTACCCGGCTCAATACCGTAATCATCCAGACCAAAGGTTCTGGCGCTATTATCGGTAATCAACCGCAGGCCATCGTCGATTTGCTGATACCCCATCAACTGGCAAACATGCAGACCCATATGCAGCACCTGCAACATATTGCCCGTGCCGAGTGGATACCAGGGATCAAAGACATCATCATGGCCGAAGCAGACGTTAATCCCGGCGGCCAGCATCTCCTTCACGCGGGTGATCCCACGCCGCTTCGGGTAATCATCAAAACGCCCCTGCAGATGGATATTCACCAGCGGATTGGCGACAAAGTTGATACCGGAGAGTTTCAGCAAGCGGAAAAGGCGAGAAGTATAGGCACCGTTATAGGAGTGCATCGCCGTTGTGTGGCTGGCGGTAACGCGCGGCCCCATTTCCATTTTCAGCGCCAGCGCGGCGACCGTTTCGACAAACCTCGACTGTTCGTCGTCGATCTCGTCACAGTGAATATCCAGTGGTCGGTCATATTTCTGCGCCAGTTCAAAGGCGATATGCAGTGATTCCACCCCATACTCGCGGGTAAATTCAAAATGGGGAATCGCCCCTACCACATCCGCGCCAAGCTGTAAGGCCTCTTCCAGCAACGCTGCGCCGTTGGGGTAAGACAAGATACCCTCTTGTGGGAAGGCGACGATTTGCAGGTCTATCCAGGGGGCGACTTCCTGTTTCACTTCCAGCATTGCTTTGAGCGCTGTCAGCGTCGGGTCGGAGACATCGACATGGGTGCGTACATGCTGAATACCGTTCGCCATTTGCCATTTTAACGTCTGCCAGGCGCGCTTTTTCACATCATCATGGCTGAGTAACGCTTTGCGTTCCGCCCAGCGTTCAATCCCCTCAAATAGCGTTCCCGACTGATTCCAGTTTGGCTCGCCTGCGGTTTGGGTGGTATCCAGGTGAATGTGCGGTTCAATAAATGGCGGCAGCGCCAGCCCGCCCCTGGCGTTTAAGACTTCATAACTTTCATGCTGTGGGGCGCTCATCGGGGTGATGTCACCGAAGTGGCCCTTCTCAATCGCGATTTGCCATAGCCCTTTTCGCCCAGGTAAATGAACGTTCTGAACCAGCCAAAGTGGTGTTGCCGTCATGCTTCTACCCCCCGGGTTATCACTGAAACGTTGTTTCAGGCAATTGCCATAAATTCACATCTTTTTTTGTACACAATTTCCACAATTCTGAAAAGCCTGACAGATCCGCGACTTATAAAAAACCATCAAAATCAATTATCTACCCATTAAGTGGTAGGTGAAGATGTATTTGACCTGCATCAATAAGTGCCGGGGCTGAATCGTTAAGGTAGGCGGTAATAGAAAAGAAATCGAGGCAAAAATGAGCAAAGTCAAACTCGCTATAATCGGTAACGGCATGGTCGGCCACCGTTTTATTGAGGATCTCCTCGATAAAGCAGATGCCAGCCAGTTCGATATTACCGTTTTTTGTGAAGAACCCCGTAAAGCCTACGATCGCGTTCACCTGTCTTCCTACTTTTCGCATCATACTGCGGAAGAACTGTCGCTGGTACGTGAAGGTTACTACGAAAAGCACGGCGTTAACGTTCTCGTTGGCGAACGTGCGATTACCATCAACCGCCAGGAGAAAGTGATCCACTCCAGCGCCGGTCGTACCGTCTATTATGACAAACTGATCATGGCGACTGGCTCTTACCCATGGATCCCGCCCATTAATGGCTCCGAAACCCAGGATTGCTTTGTTTACCGCACCATTGAAGACCTCAACGCCATTGAATCCTGCGCTCGTCGCAGCAAACGTGGTGCGGTGGTCGGCGGTGGCCTGCTCGGTCTGGAAGCCGCCGGCGCACTGAAAAACCTCGGCGTTGAAACGCACGTTATTGAATTTGCTCCCATGCTGATGGCTGAACAGCTCGATCAGATGGGCGGTGAACAGCTTAAACGCAAGATCGAAAGCATGGGTGTGCGTGTGCACACCAGCAAAAACACCAAAGAGATCGTCCAGGAAGGGACAAGCGCGCGCAAAACCATGCGCTTTGCCGACGGTACCGAGCTGGAAGTCGACTTTATCGTCTTCTCAACCGGTATTCGCCCGCGCGACAAACTGGCGACCCAATGTGGGCTGGATGTCGCGCAGCGTGGCGGTATCGTGATTAACGACACCTGTCAGACCTCTGACCCGGATATCTACGCGATTGGCGAATGTGCGAGCTGGAATAGCCATGTGTACGGTCTGGTCGCA
>OIEK01000248.1_pt1 | contig 10813 bp, 11 predicted proteins | sample 1581821 | NCBI WGS metagenome assembly OIEK01 (sample SAMN03281017, study PRJEB24777) | human gut metagenome | isolation source: fecal sample PR221 from 1 month old male Chinese infant, caesarean... | reverse complement strand
AAAATTCGTAGTCAGAAGCTCTATCATGCCAGTCACCATCCATATGATATGGAATTCGCTACCATTTGGAAGTGGATTTGTAAATAGCTTGGTCAATGAAGTCCCAATAAATCCACCTTGGTATTCTGGATATTTCTCTAAGTCAGTGTAGAGTTTCAATCCACCACCAGAGTTACCCATTGTGTGCATGTATTCACATGAAATATAAGGATTTTTGAGGATTGTTAGTGAGGTATTCTTCGATATCAGCTGGTTTCGCATACATACGACTTTCGATGTCTGTAATGTAATCAAACTCACGACACCATGTAACACCTTCATAGTGAACTGGACGAGTATTGTCAACACTACGGAAGTAATCAGCCATGTCAGCAATGTCTTTACCGGCATATGATTCATTACCACAAGACCAAATGATTACACTAGCATGGTTCTTATCACGTTGGAACATGTTATTTGCACGATCCAAACAAGCAGGTAACCATTCTGGTTCACTAGCTGGGATATTCCATGAAGGTTCGCTTAGACCAAGTTTTTGCCATGTACCGTGTGTTTCAAGGTTGGCTTCATCGATAACATATAGTCCATATTCATCACACAACTCATACCAACGTGTTTGGTTAGGATAGTGAGAAGTACGAACAGCATTGATGTTATGTTGTTTCATCACTTTGATATCCCAAAGCATATCTTCTTCAGTGATACAACGTCCTGTTCTAGCGTTAAATTCGTGTCTGTTAACCCCTTTAAAGACAATTCTCTTACCATTCAAAATGCATGAGTTTATCTTAATTTCAAGTGTCTAAATCCAACTTTAACTGGAACGACTTCAACAACTTGGTCATCATCCAAAACATGAAGGGTCAAATTGTAAAGTTTAGGACTTTCAGCACTCCAAGGTTTGATTTTCAGGATTTTCAAGACTTACAGATAGTTCACCGTCACCATTAACAGATGCATCACCTTCTGTAACGATGCCTTCATAATCTGAAAGAACATATTTAATCTTCATTATCTTCGTAATCACCAACAGTCTCAAATCAATATCCAATTGACCTGCTTTTGATTTGGTAATCATAATCTCCCTTAACAAAGAGATCTTGAACGTGAACTTTTGGAATAGCATACAAGTAAACATCTCTGAAAATACCGTAAAGTCTCCAGAAGTCTTGATCTTCTAACCAGCTTGCTGTAGAGTAACGATAAACAGCTACCGCCAACTTGTTATCACCTTCAACAAGGTAATCACTAATTTCAAATTCACTAGGTGTAAATGAGTCTTCACTGTATCCTACGAAGTTACCATTGACCCATACAAAGATGGAGTGGCAACTCCTTGGAATGAGATAAATACTTTTTTATCTTTTAATGCATCATTTAAGGTAAAATGTTTAACGTATGATGCAACAGCATTTGATTCTTGAGGAACTTGAGGTGGACGAAGGAATTCTTTACCATCCCAAGGATATTGGGTATTCACATATTGTGGAGAACCAAAACCTTGAAGTTCCAAATGACCTGGTACATTGATGAAATTCAAATCAGTTTCATCAAATTCTGTTTTATAAAAATCTTTTAAAACTTGATTTGTATTCTGAACATAGTGAATTTTCCATTTTCCATTAAGAGATTGTCTTAACTTCATCTCCCCTTCAGAAAATTCTGCAAGAGATTCAAAATACTTATGATCTGAGTGAGCGTCAACAGTATTAAGGCTAACAATCTTTGGATCGTTTAAGTAAGTTTGAATTTTTTCAGTCGTATTCATAGATTATTCTCCTTTTTTGAAGGTAATAACTTCAGACAAAGCTTCTACCTTTTCTCCAACTTCTTGTTCAAGATGGAAAGCACTGAATTTTTCTGAATTAGTTACAGTGACAAGTACTGTGTCATCAAGACCATTTTTCTCAATAATTGGTGACCAGAACTCAAGAAGTTTTTGTCCAACTTCAACACGATCACCTTGTTCCACGTAACTAATGAATCCTTCACCTTTAAGTTTAACTGTTCCGATACCAATGTGGATAAGAACAATGACACCATCTTCACTTTCAATACCAACTGCATGGCGAGTAGGAAGAACTTGACGAATGGTACCACTAATTGGTGCAAAGACAGCTCCATCAGTAGGTTTAATGGCGAAACCTTTACCCATGCTACCTGAAGCAAAGTGTTCATCATTAACACTTGAGAGGTCAACCAAATGACCGGTTGTAGGGTTTACAAGAGATACGACGTTAGCTTTAACTTCATTTTCAGAAGTTGCTACGCTAAAGCGATGTTCCAATTCTTCGACGATTTGAGCGTGACGTGCTTCAGTTAAAGTGATCTTACGAGCAATAATGAAGGCACCGATGAGCATTGCTGCTGCTGGGAAACCAAACATGCTAAGCTTAAAGATAGACTGTTGATGTGTTGTAATTGTTGATGCTGAGGCACCTGTTGTCATACCGGCAGCTACGGCAATTGTAGAAACAAGCCAGTTTGACATCGCACCACCAAGTTTATCAACAAGTGGACGAACTGATAAAGTAAGTGATTCATCACGGTGTCCCAATTTCCATTGACCATATTCTACTGAGTCAGAGATAATCATGAGGATAACAAGGAACACAAGAGGTTGTGGAATAAAGAAGAGTTCAGCAGCAGTCAAGATCATTGGAAGTGATGTTCCTGCAATACTAAAGATTCCGATACCACCGAGCATTACTGCAATACAGCCATAGAACAAACGTTTACGGTTGAATTTTACCAGCTAGGCTAGGGAAGAGTGAAACTGAAACCAAACCAACAACTGTATTCAATCCGTAAAGGATTGAGTATTTTCCTGGATCACCAAGGATAAATGTGAAGTAAAAAATGTTGAAGAGCATTAAGTGTATTAATACCAAGACCATAGAACCAATATCCGAGAGACAACCACATCAATTGGTCGTTTTTACCAAGAACTTTAAAGACTTGTTTAAGGCTAGTTTTTTCTTTGTTATCACGAAGTTTTGACTCAACTTCACGTGTACCAATACCAACAGCAATTGATGTAATCACACCAATGAGAGCAACGATAAATGCAAACCAGAACCATCCAGATTTATCTCCAGAGCCACTACTGTTCGTCATAGAGAAGAACAAAACGATTGGCATGATGGCAACACCTACAATATTGGCACCAATCGTAGAACCAATACGGGCAAAAGTTGCCATTTTTTCACGTTCATGACTGTCAAGAGACAAGGCAGGAATCATTGACCAGAAACCGATATCTTTAATTGAGTAGAAGACATCCATTACAAGGTAGATAATTCCGAAAAGTACAAGGTACAAGAAAGGATTTGTTTTATTCAAACCACCTAAATCGGTGAAGAGAAGCAACAAGGCGATAGAACTGATGATACCACCACCAACTACCCATGGTTTGAATTTACCATACTTAGTATGAGTGTTATCAATCATGTTACCGATCAATGGATCGATAAATACTTCCAAGATACGCAAAATAGCGATGATGTTAGTAATTAATAGTACGTAGTGACTATTTTGCTTTGGATCACCTGTGTTAAACAAGTGAGTTGTCACAAACATGATAAAGTATGTTGACAACGTTGCATAGAAGACATCGTTACCAAAAGCACCAGCGCTGTAAGATAAACGTGACTTCATTTGACCTTTAGATTTTCCCATTACGAAAACCTCCTGTTAGTTGTTTTTTGAATACGCTTACATTATATAAGCATTAGTTTAAACCGTCAATAGTTTTAGTATTTTTTACTAAACTTTTACTAATACATGATTATTTTGATGAATTAAAGTATTGGAAGCCAATTTCATAGCTTACACTATGACCCTCCTCCAAGATGATATCTCCAAAATCTCTATGATTAACGGCATCCGGGAGTGTTTGAGCTTCCATAGCTATAGCTTCTCGTCCTTTTGCAATTGTTCCTCGATCTCTCGCAAAGTAAATATTATCCTCTATAATATCCATAGTATAAATAACTAAACCATTTCTGTTAGAGAAGATTTCAATACCATCTCCGCTTTCTTTGTCATGCAAAATAGCTACTTCTTTCACATGATCACAAGTTTCCCCTCCAACTACAAAGGCATCATCAAAACCATTATTTGCTTCAATTCGAGGTAGCAAGTCAGTTGTCTTTCTGAAATCATAATTCGTTCCATCTACATTAATTTTTTGTCCTGTTGGAATTAACTCAGAATCCAACTCTAAACGATAGTCTGAATAGATTTGTAACTCATGACTTGATAAATCCTGTTTGTCGCTAAGATTAAAGTAAACATGGTTTGTCGGATTAAAGACTGTTGATTCTGTAACATCGAAGGCTTCAAAGAGTATTGTTAAGCGGTTATTATTGTTAAGTCTATAACTAATAGAGACTGTAACATCACCAGGAAAGCCATCTACACTTGAATAAAGTCTTCTAATAAATTTTGTCTCAACATATTCATCATTCAGGTTTGTGACATAGTTCCAATTTTGAACCTGCATTCCTTTTGGACCGCCATGTAAACAGTTTTCTCCCTCATTCTTAGGAAGGCTATAAAGAACCATATTATGGGTATACGAAGCTTTCCCAATTCTTCCAGCAACCCTACCAATGGACTGGCAGGCACATAAATTATTCTTATAGTAATCCTCGTAATCACTGGAAACCAAGTACTATAATTTTTAAGAGCACCAGTTTCGTTGGACCAAAACTCCTGAAGTGTAGCACCTGTTGTGAGTGTGGAAATGACAACGCCATTATTGTTTTCCATTGAAACTTTTTACTGACATCGCCTGAATCAACATTTTCCAATAATTTCACAGCTTATTTTCATATTATTTCCTCTAAAAAACAAAGAGTACAACAATTATATATACTCTTTGACCCTTTGTTTATTATTTTAATTATCCTCGATCATCGTACCCTTTTGGATGGCTAGAATGCCATGCCCAAGCACTTGCGATGACTTTTTTCGATGTTATCAAATTGTGGTTTCCATCCAAGAACTGTACGTGCTTTTTCAGATGAAGCAATTAATGTATCAGGATCACCAGGACGACGATCAGCTTTTTCAGCTGGAATTTCTTTACCAGTTACCTTACGAGCTGCTTCAAGAATTTGAAGGTTTGAGAAACCTGTTGATGAACCTAAGTTAAAGGCTGTAGATTCATTTCCTTTACGAAGATATTCAACAGCAAGGAGGTGAGCATCAGCCAAATCAAATGGGTGAACATAGTCACGAACATTTGTACCATCTGGAGTATTGTAGTCATCACCAAAGATCATGATTTTTTCACGAACACCTTGAGCTACTTGAAGGATAATTGGAAGAAGGTGAGTTTCTGGACCATGGTCTTCACCGATAGATCCATCAGGTTTTGCACCAGCAACGTTGAAGTAACGAAGTGGCACATATTTAATACCATAAGCTTTATCAGACCACTTCATGATAGTTTCCATCATCAACTTACTTTCACCATATGGATTGATAGGATTTTGTGGTGTTATTTCAAGAATGGAATTTCTTCTGGGATACCGTAAGTTGCTGCTGTTGATGAGAAGACAATGTATTTAACACCGCATTCGTTCATAACTTCAAGCAATTTAACCATTCCAGCTGTATTGTTATCAAAATATTTGAGTGGTTTTTCCATTGATTCACCAACCAATGAATAGGCCGCAAAGTGAATAACGGCATCAACATCAGGATTTTCTTTGAAGACCTTTCTCATAAAATCTTGATCAGAGAGATCGCCTTGGTAGAAAATAGCATCTGGATGTACGGCAGCACGGTGACCGGTTACCAAACTATCTACTACTACTACTTTTTCTTGACCTTTTTCAACTAAGCGATCAACCATGTGAGAACCGATATAACCAGCTCCACCTAATACTAAAATTGCCATTTCTTATCTCCTTTCTTCAGAAAAAAATTAATCAGCTAAATTTACAAAATCTACAAAATGCTTTAAACTGATCTAAGCCTTCACTACTAGTCTTATAAACACCTGCATCTTCTAGTACACGAGCAAAGATATCTGCTACAGATTGTCGAACAACTTCTGTCACTTCCTCAGCCGTAACATTTGGATTTTCAGTCTTAAGTTTATCTGCCCATTCTTGGTGAATTGGAGCTACTTGATTGCCTTGACCCAATAGATAGTCTTCAACATCTTTAAGTTCTGTTTTCAAACGAGGTGGAAGAATGGCCAATCCCATAACTTCAATCAAACCGATGTTTTCTTTCTTAATATGTTGAACATCTTTATGTGGATGGTAGATACCGTCTGGATGTTCTTCAGAAGTTTGATTGTCACGAAGAACCAAATCCAATTCAAATTTGCCGTCTTTTCTACGAGCAATTGGGGTAATAGTGTGGTGAGGGTGTCCATCAGACTGAGCTAATACTCCAGCTTTTTCGTCTGAATAACCACGCCAGCAATTGAGAATTTTGGTTGCTAGAGCAATTAGTCTTTCCTTGTCTTCACTTCTAAGACGAAGAACAGACATAGGCCAATTAACAATACCAGTTTCAACATCAGAGTATCCATCAAAGCTAACTTTTTCTTTAATGCCTGCTACTTCCATTGGGAAGGTGTGGCGACCACCTTGATAGTGTTCGTGTGTAAGAATTGAACCACCTACAATTGGAAGATCGGCATTTGAACCTGCAAAGTAACCAGGAAATGCTTCAACAATTGAGAGGAGACGACCAAAAGTCAATGGACTGATGTGCATTGGTTCGTGCTTACCATAAAAGAAGATAGAATGTTCATTAAAGTAAGCATATGGTGAATATTGGAAGCCCCAATCATTTTCTTCCATTTGGAAACGAATAACACGGTGATTACTACGTGCTGGGTGATTGATGCGACCTAGATAACCTTCATTTTCCATACAAAGTTGGCATTTTGGATAATCAGAAGCTACCGCATTTTTAGCTGCAGCGATGGCTTTTGGATCTTTTTCAGGTTTTGAAAGGTTAATCGTAATTTCCAAGTCACCGTATTTAGTTGGTGCCTTATAAGCAATATTTTGTGCAATGGCTTTGACTTTCACATAATCATTTCGTTTACTTTGTGCATAAAAGTCAGCAATTGCTTGCTCTGGGTCAGATTTATAAGTATCCCAGAAGTTACGATTGACAAGGCTAGGACTTGGTGTAATCAGGTCCATGAGTTGAGCTCCAATGATATCTTGCTCTTCATTAAGTTCACCTACAGAACCAGCTTTCACACCTGCTTGAAGCAATTGGTCTTTTAGATTAATCAATTCAGAGCTATCTGTTTCAACATCAGCAACTCCTTCACCAACCAAAGCAAAAACTTTGTTTGTCAAATAGATACGGTCCAATTCCTCATAATCACTATTTTCAATAACCAGAGTTACAAAAGTGTTTACTAAATTTTCAGCCATAATCTCTACTTCTTTCTCATTAATCAAGTACTCGTGAACCGCCAGCTACTTCAGCAATATAGAAGCTTGGTGCATAACCAACGACTTCTTCATAACGTTGACCAACTGCTTTTTGAAGTCTTCAACTTTGTCTTTGTTTACAAGTGCGATAGCACATCCACCAAATCCCGCTCCTGTCATACGAGCTCCAAGGACACCTTCTTGTTCCCATGCTGTGTGTGCCAAAGTATCAAGTTCAAGACCTGTAACTTCGTAATCATGCTCCAATGATACGTGAGAAGCATTCATAAGACGACCAAAGCCTTCCAAATCTCCTGCTTCAAGAGCTTTACGAGCTTGAAGTGTACGTTGATTTTCAAGAACTGCGTGACGGGCACGTTTGATACGGTTTTCGTCTTTAATCAAGTAGCTGTATGCGTCAAATGTCCAGAGGTTTAATTCACCAAGTGTTTGGATATCAAGTTTTTCTTGGAGTTCAGATACTGCTGTTTCACATTCAGCACGACGTTCATTGTATTTAGAATCTGCCAATTCACGACGTTTGTTAGTGTTCATGATAACAACAACATTGTCTTTAAGGTCAAGTGGTACCAAGTCATACTCTAAAGTATTTGTATCCAAGTAAATCGCACGTTGATCAGCTCCCATACCAATAGCGAATTGGTCCATGATACCAGAGTTAACGCCGATAAAGTCGTTTTCAGTTTGCTTACCGATTTTAACCAAGTCAAGGCGTTCCAATTTAAGGTCATAAAGTTTTTCAGCAATAACACCAATCAATAATTCCAAAGAAGATGATGATGACAAACCTGATCCATTTGGAATGTTACCATAAATGTAAATATCCATACCTGAGTCAATCGTATGACCAGCTTCTTGCAAGAAATGAAGAACACCTTTTGGATAGTTTGTCCAGTTGTGTTCTTTTTCAAAACGAAGATTTTCAAGTGGTACTTCGATGATGCCCTTATCTTCAAAGTTACCTGAGAAGAAACGCAAAACTTTGTCATCACGTTTACGGGCTGCTCCGTAAGTACCTAGAGTAATAGCTGCTGGGAACACATGTCCACCGTTGTAGTCCGTATGCTCACCAATCAAATTAATACGACCAGGTGAAAAGAAAGTATGATCTGCTTCTACTCCAAAGACTTCTTTAAAAGCTTCTCTTAGTTGTGTTGTTTTCATAGAATTTTCCTCGCTTATTCTTTTTTACACTAACAGTTGTAACCCCTTTCACAAGGAAAATCAATATTTTACTGTTTTTTAGTAAAAATAGGTAAAATTTTAGAATTATGATATACTTTGGATGAAAGGAGAACAATATGGCTACATTAAAAGACATTGCTTCATTAGCAGAGGTCTCAATCGCGACTGTTTCACGTGTTCTCAACCAAGATGAAAGCCTTTCCGTTACTGAAGAAACCAGGCACCGTATTTTAACTGCGGCAGATGAATTGGGATACACTAGACACCAAAAAAGGCGGTAATTTTAAGAAAGAGAAACACCAGATTGCCATTATCCAATGGGTCAGTGAGGAAGACGAATTAGATGACATCTACTATTATAATATTCGACTCGGCATTGAAAAAAGGGCTCAGGAACTCGACTACGAGATTCTACGTTATTTCAATGACATTCCTTTTAGTCTCGCTGAAGAAGTCATAGGTATACTTTGTATCGGAAAGTTTAGTCGTGAACAGATTACTGAATTGGAATCATTGGGTAAATCACTGGTCTTTGTAGATAGTGATACCCTACTTCAGGGACATCCTTGTGTGACAACTGACTTTGAAAATGCTGTTCAGACTGCCCTCCAATATTTAAAAAAACAAGGGTGTCAATCAATCGGACTTTTAACAGGTGAGGAGAAGACAACCGACTTGCAAGAAATTATTCCTGATTCACGTCGGCGTGCCTATCGCAATTTTTGTATTGAAGAGGGAATTTACGACGCTAATCTCATTTTGACAGGAAACTTTAGTGCGCTATCTGGTTATGAACTTATCAAAGCTAAACTGGAGACAGAGGAGAAACTTCCAGATGCCTTTTTTGCCGCAAGTGATAGCTTAGCTATTGGAGCACTCAAAGCTTTTCAAGAAGCTGGCCTCATTGTTCCAGATCAGATTCAAATCATTTCTTTTAACGATACAATCATGGCAAAACAGGTATTTCCTCCCCTATCTTGTGTCACTGTCTACACTGAAGAAATGGGGCGAACTGCCATGGACGTCCTCAATAAGCAAGTCTTGTCCCCACGAGAAATTCCAACTCTTACCATGTTGGGTACGAAGTTAACCTTAAGGGGTAGTACGAAGGAAAAGACAATCCAACTGCCAACTAACCCATGATTACTCAATAGACTAAAAAGTGGTCGTCAACTGTAGGTTGACAACCACTTTTTATTTCATCTTCACACAAATGGCATCCCAGGCTTGGAGTTTGCCTTGGTCTGTAATTGGCTCTAATTCGGTATTTGCAATGACAACTTCTGCTCTTTCGAAATCATAACAGAAGTCTTGTTCTTGGTCTGATAAATTGACTACAACCAGATAGCTACTATCTTTAGTCTTACGAATATAAGCAAATACTTTTGAAGCTGTCTCCAAGAGTTCAAAGTCAGCATCTACCAACCAATCTTGAGTTTTACGAAGCGCAACGAGCTTCTGATAGGTATAGAAAATCGATTCTGGATTGGCAAGGGCTGATTCAACATTTATGTCCTTATAGTTTGGATTAACAGGTAACCAAGTCTTATCCGATATGCTAAATCCAGCATTTTAGAAGTATCCCATTGCATTGGTGTTCGAGCATTGTCACGACCCACCTGACGGATTTGGTCCATGATAACTTCTATCGATGCCCCTTTTTCGAGAGCTTCTTTGGCATAGTTGAGAGATTCAATGTCATTCAATTCTTCCAAAGTTCTAAATGGATAATTGGTCATGCCGATTTCTTCGCCCTGATAAATGTAAGGTGTTCCCTCATCAGATGAAGGAGGATAGCCAAGGCCTTAGCTGACTTCTCACGATAGACACCAGTATCTCCCCACATTGAGAGAATACGAGGCAGATCATGTTATTCCAAAAAAGTGAGTTCCACCCTTGTCCCAACTCTAACTCGGTTTGCCATTTATTAAAAATAGCCTTAAGCGCTGTAACATCCAACTCCTTCTCATACTCCCATTTAGGACTATCTGGCTTATGCTGAAGTCCAATATGTTCAAACTGGAAAACCATGGAAAGTTCTTGATTATCTGGATTTGAATACTGTTTAGCAATTTCAGGTGTTGCTCCCCAGGTTTCACCAACGGTTAGAAGGTCGTGCTTTCCAAAGCTTGCCTGGTTCATCTCCTTGATGTAATCGTGAAGTTTTGGACCGTTTGTATCAATCAGTT
>OIEK01000247.1_pt1 | contig 10909 bp, 17 predicted proteins | sample 1581821 | NCBI WGS metagenome assembly OIEK01 (sample SAMN03281017, study PRJEB24777) | human gut metagenome | isolation source: fecal sample PR221 from 1 month old male Chinese infant, caesarean... | reverse complement strand
CCACAATATAAATTGGCAATGTTTTATTATCCTTACGAGCTAGCTCAATAATCTGTCCCAATCTCTTTTGATAGGCCTGAGCTGGCTTAGTGAAGGTGTCTACATTAAGATTTGTGATATTGTCCTTAATGACATGGATCACATCATTACCACCAACTGTAAGAGTCATCACTTTAGCCTTCTTGAGATCTCTTTGAATATCCTTCTTTTCTTGCATTCTCTTGAGAATTTGATTGCTCGTATTTCCTGCGATACCATAGTTGCGAGAGGTCACTTGCCAGTCAAAATCTGACTCTAAGGCCTGAGACAAAACAGGAACGAAGCCCCCTTGATTACTACTATCACCTACACCTTGCGTAAGGGAATCACCGATAGCAACATAGGTGACCTTTTCATTTTTAATAGATTTGATCTTTTCAGCAATTTTTGATGACTGATGCGTACTAGGAACTACTAAAATGAAGAGGCCGACAAATAAGAGAAAAAGCAAGAAGAAGCCTAGGAGGCTTCTAACTAATTCTGATTCTTTCCACTTATTCATAACGAACCATTACGGCAAAGGCGCCTTCACCAGTGTGTGTTTGAATGATGGAACCAGTCTCAAGGATTGAAATTGGAGCACCCAAAACCTCAAGTTTTTCAGCCATTTCATGTGCAAAATCAGGTGTCCCTGCATAAGAAATACCAATCTCTGCCACTTTGCGGTCCTTATCCTTGATACTATCAATATAAGAATCCAACCATTTCGTGAATGTCTTAGCACCACGCCCCTTCACAATCGTATTCAACTGATAGTCTTTCAACTCCATAATGACACGGATATTGAGCAATGAAGATAGTAGACCTGTTACACGTCCAATACGACCACCTTTGACAAGATTCTCAAGGGTAGAAACGCCGATATGTAGTTCAGATTTACTTTTCACTTCTTCCACACGTGCTACAATCTCATCAAGACTAGCTCCTGCTTCGGCTAGTTTAGCTGCTTCAACAACCTGAAACTTGAGACACTGATCTGTAAAGCCTGAATCGATGACGGTTACATCTGCTCCTGAAAGGCTAGCTCCTTGACGTGAGGCTTCACATGTCCCAGAGAGTGTGTGCATGATGTGGATAGCCACAATCTGTTCTGCACCTTCTTTGACAAGCTTTTCATATGTCTCAGCAAACAAACCTACTGGTGGTTGACTTGTCTTTGGTAACTCTTTACTATGCTTCATCATATCCAAGAAACGGCCTTCTTCTCGAAGATCACTATCTGAATAGATGACACCGTCCACCATAACCGACAATGGAACAACAGTGATATTATACTTTTTCAACCAATTCTGGTTCAATCGTAATTGACGAATCGGTTACAATTCTGATTTTACTCATAATTTTTCTCGCTTAACACAAAATTTTTATTCTATTATAGCATGACTGGAAAGCATTTTCCCCAAGTCCTTTTTCTAAAGAGAGTCATCCACCTTTAACAAGGCTCTTGCTTGGCTCAAGGCGGCCTCCGTCACGTTATCACCTGCTAACATCTTAGCGATTTCTTGCACCCTTTCCTCAGGTGTCAAGAGACGAACACGAGAGACAGTTGTCTCATTATCACTTTCCTTAGAAATAAAGAACTGATAATCAGCAATGGCAATAACTTGTGGAAGGTGACTGATGGCCAAGACCTGACCATGACTCCCAATCTTATGAATTTTCTGAGCGATGGCTTGGGCAACACGACCTGAAACGCCAGTATCAACCTCATCGAAGACGATACTTGTTTTGTCTTCTTTGCGGGCAAAGGCTGACTTAATCGCTAACATAAGTCGAGATAATTCTCCTCCTGAAGCAACCTTAACAAGTGGTTTAAAGCCTTCACCTGGATTGGTTGAGATGTAAAACTCAACCTGCTCATTGCCATCACGATTAAATTTCCCTTTAGTAAAGGTAACTTTAAAATCAGCCTTATCCATATAAAGGTCGCATAACTCGTTCTTAATCTCAGCTTCAAGGGCTGTAGCAATTTGATGACGTGCCGTTTGTAGGGTCTCTGCAGACGCAAGCAAGTCTTTTTCAAGTTGCTTAAGCTCTTGTTCCATGGCATCTGACGAACTGGAATTGCCAGTCAGAAGATTGTACTCTTTACTTGAATTTTCCAGATAATCTAGAACGTCATCAACAGTCCCACCATATTTACGAGTAATGGCATTAATCGTATCTAAGCGGTGTTCAATCTCTTGCAAACGCCCAGCATCAAAGTCCAAATTATCTAAAAGGTCACCTAGTTGCTTAGTGACATCTTCTAAAACATAATAGGCTTCTGATAGATTTCCAGAGAGTTCTTTGTAATCTGAGTCATACTCTTCAAGAGACTGGAGGTCATTCATGGCAGAACGAACATTTGAAAGGCTTGAAAAATCTTCATTATCCAGCATGACATAGGCATTGGTTAAGGTATCCGCAATCTGCTTATGGTTAAGAAGTTTGTCTCGCTCCTTCATCAATGCCAAATCTTCTCCTGATTTTAGAGAGACTGCTTCAATTTCTGCAATCTGAAAAGCTAGCATTTCAATTCGAGCCTTATGCTCCTGCTCATTTTTCTGCTTTTCAAGAACGGATTTTCTTAACTCACGATAGCGGTCAAAATACTCTTGGTATTCTTTCTTAGTTTGGAAAAATTCCTTGTCACCAAAGGCATCAAGCATGGTAATATGCAGAGCAGGTTTCATAAGTTCTTCCTGGTCATGCTGTCCATGGATATCTACCAAGAAGTGCCCAACAGCTTTAAGCGTCGTTAAATTGACCATCTGTCCATTGATACGACTAACACTTCTACCATTTTGGAAGATTTCACGACGGATAATCAATTCATCCTCGACAGGAATCCCATTATCTTCCAAGATACTAACCAAGGAAGGATTTTGTTCGATTGAAAAGAAGCCTTGAATTTCAGCCTTAGATGCTGAATGACGGACGACTTCACTAGAAGCACGTGCGCCCAACATAAGATTCATAGCATCTATAATAATGGACTTACCAGCACCTGTTTCACCAGTAAGGACGGTCATACCATTCTCAAAGTTTAGAGAAATCTCTTCAATAATTGCGAAATTCTTTATCGTAATTTCGAGAAGCATAGGCCCTCCTATTCTTCAACCCACTTAATGATTTGCCCCTGTAGTTCGATAGCTGCCAACTCTGACTGAGCTACCAAAAAGAGGGTATCATCGTCAGCAATGACACTAAAAATCAAATGCTTGTACTCATCCAAAAGAATCTTCTTGATGAGGCGGCTTGTCCCAGGTTGAACAACGATATTCATAAAGGCATGTTGACGATCAACACGCAACAAGCGACGGGTCACAACAGAAGTTCCACCCACTCGTCTAGGAGCAGTTGAGAGCCCATAGATGTATGAACCGTCTTCAGTTGGTACCTTGGTAATACCAATTTCATTGATATCACGCGATACGGTCGCTTGAGTAGCCTTTAATCCCTCATTTTGGAGTAATTTTACCAATTCTCCCTGAGTCGTAATTTTATTTTCTTGGACAATCTTTCGGATTAACTCCAAACGATCATTCTTCTTCATTCTTTTTAAACTCCTTATGTGCTTGTGCTACAACGTCCTTAATAGAGGTTTGAGCATCATTTTGAGGAGAACTTGTCTTCTCCAAGTGTGCGAGAAACTCAATGTTACCATGACCACCTTGGATAGGTGAAAAGTCCAGTCCCTTAACTGAAAAGCCATAGTCAACCGCAAAAGCTGTCACTGTTTCTAACACTTTTTCATGGACACTGCTCTCACGGACAATCCCGTTTTTCCCAATTTGTTCACGGCCCGCCTCAAATTGTGGTTTCACAAGAGCAACAACTTGCCCTCCATCAACCAATATCTTAGCCAAGGCCGGCAGAATCAGATTAAGAGAGGATGAAAGCTGACATCAATTGATGCAAAAGATGGTAATCCTTCAGTAAAATCAACAGGTTCAGCATAACGGAAATTATATTGCTCCATGGAACGAACACGCTCATCTTGACGTAATTTCCAAACCAACTGATTGGTGCCAACATCCACAGCATAAACCAGTTTGGCCCCATTTTGAAGCATAACATCGGTAAATCCACCTGTTGAAGCTCCAATATCGATGGTCGTCATGCCTTCAACCGACAGATTGAATACTTCCAAAGCTTTTTCAAGTTTGAGTCCTCCACGGCTGACATACTTGAGTTTTTCTCCTTTAAGCTTCAACTCTGTACCGTCGTCGATTTTTTCACCAGGTTTATCGTAACGCTCACCATTGATAACATTAACAACTAAACCAGCCATAACGCCACGTTTAGCTTGTTCTCGTGTTTCAAAAAGGCCTTGTTTATAAGCCAAGACGTCTACTCTTTCCTTAGGCATGGAGTCGTAACCTTTCTATGATTTCTATAATACTGTCTTTCTTGAAACCTTGAGTATCAGCTAGATTTTGAAAAATAGCCTCCGCTTTATTAAGTGATTCCTCAAGAATAGCATGTGATTTTTCCAGACCAAGCAGAGCCGGATAGGTTGATTTTCCAGCTACTACATCTTTTCCAGGCGTCTTCCCAAGCTCTTCGAAATCAGCAGTCACATCCAAAATATCATCACGTACTTGAAAGGCAAGACCAATCAAGTGACCAGCTTCTTGAAGGTTTTCCAAGACCTGTTGATCTTTTTGGAGCAACAATACCAGCCGCCACAAAAGGAAAGGTTAAAAGCTTACCTGTCTTATGCTCATGAATCTTAGCCAGTTGCGATAAATCAAGTTCCTGACCTTCACCCTTCATATCCAACATCTGTCCACCTACCATACCGAAGGTTCCTGAAGAATGAGACAATGCTTGAATCAATTGAACTCGAATTTCTGCGGATAGGTCTGTTTGAGCCAGGAGGTCAAATGGATCTAAAAAGAGAGAATCTCCAGCCAAAATTGCCGTTGCTTCATCGAATTTCTTATGGTTGGTTAAACGCCCTCGACGGTAATCATCATCGTCCATGGCCGGCAGATCGTCGTGAATAAGACTTCCAGTATGAATCATTTCAAGACTCGCTGCGACATCGAAATGACTAGGAGTAAGCTCTAAACCAAATCCTTCAAGTAAATCTAAGAAAATCAGTGGACGAATGCGCTTGCCTCCACTATCAACTGAATAAAGGATGGCAGTGATTAAATCACTTGATACAGGAATATTCTTTTTTTGGTAGTAATCACGGATAGCCGCATCAATTTTATTTAGCTTGCTCATTAGGCATCCATTTCCGTTTCTGTACCATCTGCTTGCATAACCTTAACCAGTGTTTTTTCAGCATCTTCCAAGGTCTTCTGCAAATCTTTAGACAAGGCCATACCTTTTTGGAACTCAGCAATAGCATCCTCAAGAGCAACATCACCTGTTTCGAGCTTAGTGACGATAGCTTCTAAGTCCTGTAAATTTTCCTCAAATGTTTTTTTAGTTGACATTTTTCACCTCTACTTCTAGTTCTCCATCTCTCATTTGGACGGTTAATTGATCACCTTCGGTAATATTCTTGGTACTTGTTAAAGGTTTATCATCTTTCTTGACAATGGCATAGCCCCTTGCAACAATACGGCTAGTATCTAGAGACAATAAGGCATCCTGTGCCTTTTCTAATCTCACACGCTTACCATTAATAGTATTCTTGGTTGTAGTCACCAATAAACGTTGCAAAAGACTCTCGACGGTCTTGGTAGTTCTGAACACTAGTCAGAAGATTTAAGCCTTGTAATCGTTGTCTCAAAAGTTCCGCTTCTTTTTGTTTTCGCTCGAAATCTTGACTCATAAAGGTTTCAAGCCTTGTTGTTAGTCGATCCAACTTTTGTAGATAACCATCGTAAAGGCGTTCAGGTTGCCTAAAGACAACAGATTGTGACAATTTGGCCAAGCGTTCCTGGCTATATTGTATACGTCTCAAGCAGGCTTGATAGGCTCTATTTTGTCTTTCACGAATCCAAACCAAGGTATCAGCCTTTGATACCGGAGTCGCAAGTTCTGCCGCTGCTGTAGGCGTAGCAGCTCTACGATCTGCAACAAAGTCAGCCAAAGTCGTATCTGTTTCGTGACCAACGCTTGAAATCACAGGGAGACGACTCTCAAAAATCGACTGAACTACAATTTCCTCGTTAAAAGCCCAGAGGTCTTCAATAGAACCTCCACCACGGCCAACGATAAGTAAATCTAGGTCATCCCTTTGATTGGCTTTTTGAATATTTTCAGCAATTTCCTGTGCAGCTCCTTCACCTTGAACCTTGGTTGGGAAAAGTAAGATTTCTACCCCAGGAAAACGACGACTAACGGTCGTAATAATATCTCGAATAACCGCACCACTAGGACTAGTGACAACCCCAATTTTTTTTGACAAAATTAGGCAGAGCTTGCTTATGACGATCATCAAAGTAGCCTTCTGCAGTCAAATTTTTTACGAAGCTGTTCAAACTGGATGGCCAAAGCCCCAATACCATCCGGCTCAGCCTTCTCGATAATAATGGAATAAGAACCACTAGGCTCATAAATCTGGACCCGACCAACGACATTGATCTTCATCCCTTCTTCGAGTTCAAAACCAAGCTTTTTGAAAACCCCAGCCCAAATCGTCGCCTGAATAACAGCTCCTTCATCCTTAAGTGAAAAATATTGGTGACTCGGACGTCGACGAAAATTGGAAACCTGCCCCGTCAAATATACCCTCTCTAAATAAGGATCACGGTCAAATTTCATTTTCAAATATTTGGTTAAGGATGTGACCGATAAATAGTCTGACACGACAACTCTCCTTTATTTAAGCAATCCTTGAAAACCTGAAGACATTAAAAAAGTTCTGTAGAACTATCATCCCCAAATCTTCTCAGTCAGCTTTTTAATTGTATACACGATTACTTAAAATTATACCAAAAAAGACTGTCAAAAGACAGTCTCAACCACCATTGTCAGGTGTTTTATATGGTTTCATTAATCGGTTGTATATGTTTTTGAAACGACGTCCCAAGAATCGCTTGAACCGTCAATACCACCATAGGCTTCGAGTTGCCCCTTCTTATCTACACGGAAAACGAAGAACATCATTACCATAGGCATCATAAAGTTGAGCATAAACTAGGTTATCATCATCATCGGTCCAAGAATAGACTTTCCAACCTAGATTCTTATAATTTTCTCCTGTTGACCCTTGTTCTTTAGCATAAGTAGAAACTACCCAGTCTTCTAACTGTTGGTCAGACAAGGATGAGGTATCAACTTGAGAGGATTGATTATCAGATGATGCTGCTTGTTCCTTACTTTTAGCTAACTGACCATTTTTCCATGGATTTGTTACACTCTCTTTTTGGTTATTACTATACCACATCAAGGTAACCACAGGAATAACCACTGCAAGTACTGCAACAACTCCAATTACCCATCTAATGATTTTAGGATCTTTGAGTTTATCAAAACTCGAAACTTTTCTTCCCTTTGTAGTTTCATTTTTACGACTCTAAATTCGCTCACAGCTTTTTCCTCTTTTCTTGAAAGTAGTCCCTTTTTTTCTTTTCCTCTTGTTCCAAGAGTTTTTGCACTTCCCTACGACCCTGCGGATCACTCGTTTGAGCCAATGAATCTGCAACTGAAAAATACGATTATCCAAAGCTTGCTCATATTCTTTGGCTGCTTCTCTATCACCATTATCAGCTAAGGCTCTCAGATACTCTTCATTACTGAATTCAGCCATTCACTATATCGCTCCTGCTTCTAAATCGTTTCTTCTATTTTCTTAAAGCCTGAGACTTTTGTCAAGTTACTAGTTTGTAACAAATTCTTACAGCTGTAAAAAAGCCGAAGAAAGTCACATTCTCCAGCTTATTTCTTGGTTGTTTCTTTATAATACTTACAATAACTTTGAAGAGGACATGTCTGGCACTTAGGATTCTTAGCTAAGCAATGATAGCGTCCAAAGAAAATCATACGGTGATGGCTGATAATCCAATCCCTCTTTGGGATTTTCTTCATCAGTTCCGCTTCGATTTCCTCTACACTAGCATCCTCTGGCACGATATTTAGCCTCTTAGATACACGTGAGACATGGGTATCTACAGCAATAGAAGGGATGCCATAGACTTCAGCCAATACTACGTTAGCTGTTTTTCGTCCCACACCAGGTAGACTTTCCAATTCCTTATGAGTTTTCGGAACCTGTCCATCAAAATTCATTAAAACTGCTCTAGCAGTCTTGATGATGTTCCTTGCCTTATTCTTATAAAGACCGATTGTTCGCAAACACATTTCAACATCATCAAGATTAGCCGAAGCCAAATCCTCAATTTCTGGATAACGCGCCCACAAGCCTGGTGTAATCTTATTAACAGCCTTATCAGTTGTCTGGGCTGATAAAATAACAGCAACTAATAGTTGAAAAGGAGTCTCCCAATCCAGCTCTCCATGAGCATTGGGAAACATCTCCCCCATGAGAGCTAGAGCCTCATTAACACGTTTTCTTCCTAACATTATTGGCCACCCCATAATTGACGGGCTGCATCCATACCTGTTTTGAAGTCATCCGAAACTTGGTGATGTTGCTTCTTACCTTGATGCTCCAAACGACGCTCTTCAACTTGAATTTTCGTCGTAATACCACTCAATTTCCAGTTACGCAGAACCCCTTTGATGTAATTCCAATTTGTCTTGCGGTTAAATACTGCTTCTTTCAAAGCCTCACGTATAAGTTCGGATCAGTATGTTCTTCTTGGATTTCCTTGTTTAAATCTTCAATAACCATAGGATTCAAGATTCCCAAGCTTGTTCTAACTCATCTGTTAACTGCTTGATGAGCTGTGTATTTGTTGGCTTGACCAACTACAGGCCCGGTCGTTGTCATTTTCATTGCTCACTAACTTGTCCAAAACTGCCAAGGCAGGTGAAGCATCTACAACCATCTCAATTTCATTATTAACCTTAATAGTCGTGAAATCAAGGAGCCCAGCCTCAGTCAATGTCGTAATACTTTTATTAACTTCTGTTGGTGTCTTTCCAGTTGCTTGCGCTATCTGACTAGAAGCCACTTCTCCAATCTGAGTTGTTGTTTGTAGATAGAGAAATTGCCAAACTAGAAAGTCATCCGCAGATGGAAAAATATCCTTAAAGTGGAAAAATAAAGCATTAGGAAGGACCAGATTGCCTGATCGATACTGTTCAAAAAAACTCATATTTACCTTTCAGAGTAGCTAGACACCTAAAAAGTCTTTATGCGCTCACATAAGTCTTTTGAGACTGTCTACTACAAATAACCGTAGAATGAAAAATCGTCTTCCAACTCTTCTAAACGATAAGGTGTTTCTTGATATACCGCATAGTTAATCCAATTGCTAAAGAAGGCCGATGCCGCAAGATTCCAACGCAGTTTAGGTTCCTGACTTGGATCATCCTCTGGGAAATAGTTTGCCGGTACGTCTGGATCGATCCCGGCATCCAAATCTCTTCGGTATTCTCTGGCCAGAGTATCACGGTCATATTCAAAATGACCGAAACTATATACTTCACGAAGATTCTTACTTGCTAAGATGGATAAACCGACCTCTGGTCCTGACACAACAATATCTAAATCCGTCTTGTTTTTAATATCCTCGAGCGTAACCTCAGTATAGCGAGAGTGTGGTGACACAAAGCTATCATCAAAGCCATTCATAAGGAAGTTTTCAGGCATGTCAACCGTTTGTTTATAGATACCAGATAATTTCTCTGACAATGGGACCTTGTCAACTCCATGCTTATAATAGAGACCTGCTTGAGCTCCCCAACACAGATGAAGTGTTGAATAGACATGCTTTTTAGACCAGTCAAAAACCTGTGTCAATTCTTGCCAATAATCAACTTCTTCAAAAGGCATTTGCTCAACAGGAGCACCTGTTACGATGAGACCATCATAATACTTATGCTTAATTTCATCAAAAGTCTTATAAAAGGTTTCCATATGTTCGGCATGGGTATTTTTTGACTTATGACTAGCCTATATAAAGAAACTCGACGTTAATTTGAAGTGGCGTATTGGCCAAAAGACGTAGCAATTGAGTTTCCGTAACTTCTTTAGTAGGCATAAGATTAAGGATTAAGACCTCCATTGGTCGAATATCCTGGCTACTAGCTCTGTTCTCATCCATGATGAAGACATTTTCCGAACGCAATACATCAAGAGCTGGTAACTTATTATCAAGTTTTATAGGCATAACAATATCTCCATCCTTATTTATTCTATCTTCATATTATAAACCGGGGAGGTATTGTTATCAAATATATATTTTCTCTAGTTAGCTATAGCTTTAAACTATATTTAGAGAGCACCTTTGTTTTAAAAGAGTTAAAAAGGCCCTAAGGCCTTTTGTTAATTCATAGAGAGATTTATCCTGGGAAGTTCATCAATACTTTAGTATCGTAACCTTCGATAGCATCACGTCCATTAAGACCATCAAGCTCAATCAAGAAGGCACAACCAGCAACGACACCACCTAGACGCTCAATCATTTCAATTGTAGCTTTGACGGTACCACCAGTTGCCAAGAGGTCATCAACGATAAGTACACGTTGGCCTGGCTTGATTGCATCGGCATGCATACAAAGTGTATCGACACCATACTCTTTTTCGTAATCGGCTGAAATCACTTCACGTGGCAATTTTCCAGGTTTACGAACTGGAGCAAAACCAATACCAAGTTCAAAAGCAACTGGACAATCCAACGATGAAACCACGCGCTTCAAGGACCAACAATCATGTCAATCTTCTTATCAGTCGCATACTGAACGATTTCACGGATAGCATAGCTATAAGCATTTCCATCAGCCATCAAAGGACTAATATCACGGAAAGTAACCCCTTCTTTAGGGTAGTTTTCAATAGATGCAATATAATCTT
>OIEK01000245.1_pt1 | contig 11055 bp, 13 predicted proteins | sample 1581821 | NCBI WGS metagenome assembly OIEK01 (sample SAMN03281017, study PRJEB24777) | human gut metagenome | isolation source: fecal sample PR221 from 1 month old male Chinese infant, caesarean... | reverse complement strand
TACAGCGCCGACCCGCGTAAAGTGAAAGATGCCTGCCTGCTGCCCTCTGCTGCGTCTGGATGAAGCCAGCGACGCTGGCCCGTCTGGCAGCACCTGTACTGCACGCCCGAACCTTAGCAGCCGGTATCCGGCAGTAATATCGATTTGCAGTTGCGTTGATAGCTATAACCCGGAGCAGGGTTCCACGCGTATTGAGCGCGTACTGGCATCTGGCACGGGTGCCCGCATCGTCACCAGTCATGATGATGTCTGTCTGATCGAGTTTCAGGTCCCTGCCGGGCAAGATTTCAAACTGGCGCAACGTGATATTGAGGTGATCCTCAAGCGCGCTCAGGTTCGTCCGCTGGCGACAGGCGCGCACGCTGACCGTAATTTGCTGCAACTCTGCTACACCTCGGAAGTGGTGGATAGCGTCTTTAAACTGCTCGACGAAGCCGGTCTGCCGGGCGAGTTGCGTTTACGTCAGGGGCTGGCGCTGGTGGCGCTGGTCGGGGCGGGCGTTTGCCGTAATCCGTTGCACAGCCACCGTTTCTGGCAACAATTGAAAGGTCAGGCCGTGGAATTCGTCTGGCAGTCAGATGAGGGGATCAGCCTTGTTGCCGTGCTGCGCGTGGGGCCAACGGAAAGTCTGATTCAGGGGCTGCACCAGTCACTGTTCCGCGCGGAAAAACGCATTGGCCTGATGTTGTTTGGTAAAGGCAATATTGGTTCTCGCTGGCTGGAACTGTTTGCCCGCGAACAGAGCGCGCTGTCTGCCCGTACCGGGTTCGAATTTGTTCTCGCAGGGGTGGTGGATAGCCGCCGCAGCTTGTTGAATTACGATGGTCTCGACGCCAGCCGGGCGCTGGCCTTCTTCAATGATGAGGCGGTCGAGCAGGAGGAAGAGGCGTTACTTTCTATGGATGCGTGCGCACCCGTACGATGATCTGGTGGTGCTGGATGTCACCGCGAGCCCGCAGCTTGCCGACCAGTATCTGGATTTCGCCAGCCACGGTTTTCATGTGATCAGTGCCAATAAGCTGGCGGGTGCCAGCAGCAGTAATAAATACCGCCAGATCCACGACGCATTTGAAAAAACCGGACGTCGCTGGTTGTATAACGCCACCGTCGGGCCGGGTTGCCAGATAAACCATACGGTGCGCGATCTTATCGACAGCGGCGACAGTATTCTGGCCATCAGTGGTATCTTCTCCGGTACGCTCTCCTGGTTGTTCCTGCAATTTGATGGCACCGTGCCGTTTACCGACCTGGTCGATCAGGCCTGGCAGCAGGGATTGACCGAGCCCGACCCGCGCGTCGATCTCTCCGGTAAAGATGTGATGCGTAAGCTGGTCATTCTGGCGCGTGAGGCAGGCTATGACATCGAGCCAGACCACGTGCGCGTGGAGTCCCTGGTGCCGACGAGCTGTGAAGAAGAGTCTATCGACCACTTCTTTGAGAATGGCGATGAGCTGAATGAGCAAATGACACAGCGTCTGGAAGCCGCTCGCGAGATGGGACTGGTGCTGCGTTATGTGGCGCGTTTTGATGCCAACGGCAAAGCGCGTGTGGGTGTGGAAGCGGTGCGTCCGGAACATCCGCTGGCGGCACTGCTGCCTTGCGACAATGTGTTTGCCATCGAAAGCCGCTGGTATCGCGATAACCCGCTGGTGATCCGTGGGCCGGGAGCCGGTCGTGATGTCACTGCCGGCGCAATTCAGTCGGATATCAACCGCCTGGCGCAGTTGCTGTAGTCGGTAGGTTTTCTCCCTCTCGCTGTGTGAGAGGGTTGGGGTGAGGGCATCAGCGCGCACTCACCCTGACCGCCATGAACTTTTTTTCATCTTCGCTGAACATTCCTCACGCATTATGATGATTTTCCTGTTGACGCCCGTCCGCTTTTCCGTCATTTTTACATCTGGACGTCTAAACGGATAGATGTTCGTAGCGCAATAAATAACAACACGCGATTGATGAGGTAAGGTATGAGCTTTTTTCACGCCAATCAGCGGGAAGCCCTGAATCAGAGCCTGGCTGAAGTGCACGGTCAGATTAATGTTTCATTTGAATTTTTTCCGCCGCGCACCAGTGAAATGGAACAGACCTTGTGGAACTCCATTGATCGTCTGAGCAGCCTCAAGCCGAAATTTGTCTCTGTCACCTACGGTGCCAACTCCGGCGAGCGCGACCGCACCCACAGCATCATCAAAGGTATTAAAGATCGTACCGGCCTGGAAGCAGTACCGCACCTGACCTGTATTGATGCGACCCGTGATGAACTGCGTGCTATCGCAAAAGATTATTGGGACAACGGTATTCGCCATATCGTGGCGCTGCGTGGCGATCTGCCACCGGGTAGCGGCAAGCCGGATATGTATGCTGCCGACCTGGTGACCTTGCTTAAAGAGGTGGCGGATTTTGATATCTCCGTTGCTGCTTACCCGGAAGTGCATCCGGAAGCAAAAAGCGCACAGGCAGATTTACTTAATCTGAGACGCAAGGTTGAGGCGGGCGCTAACCGTGCCATCACCCAGTTCTTCTTTGACGTAGAAAGCTATCTGCGTTTCCGCGACCGCTGTGCGTCGACGGGCATTGACGTTGAAATTATTCCGGGGATCCTGCCGGTCACTAACTTTAAACAGGCGAAAAAATTTGCCGTATGACCAACGTGCGTATTCCGGCGTGGATGTCACAAATGTTTGAAGGACTGGAGGACGATGCCGAAACGCGTAAGCTGGTTGGCGCCAGCATCGCCATGGACATGGTAAAAATCCTCAGCCGCGAAGGGGTTAAAGACTTCCACTTTTATACCCTGAACCGCGCGGAAATGAGCTACGCCATCTGCCACACACTGGGCGTTCGCCCGGCGGTATAAGCCAGCGCAAATGCCGGGTGAGCGCATCATCCGGCGACGCTATATGCCACCTCGCCACAACAGAATGTGGTGTGCACATCATAGTTATCCTCCAGCACCACAATATCGGCGTCATAGCCGCGCTGCAGTTTTCCTTTGTGTCCGTCAAGCCCCAGTAGCCGCGCCGGGTTGATCGTGCAGGATTTCAGCGCTGCGCCAAACGGCACCATCGCGCCTTCGACCATATTGTATAAACCGCGATTCAGATGCAGCGTGCTGCCGACCAGCACGCCATTCTCACGTCGCGTGGCGCCATCTTCACCTAAAATCATCGGTTCGCCGCCAAACATATAACGTCCTGGCGGGCATCCCTTCGATTTCATGGAGTCGCTGATCATAATGACGTCGTCGTCATTCTTCACCCGGTACAGATGGGAGGCAGACACAAGGCTCACGAAGATACCATCGGCGATCACTTCCCCGTACAGACCGTCCAGGCGAAAAGCAGCACCGAGAAGCCCCGGTTCGCGATTTACATATTTCGCCATGCCGTTATAGACGTGGGTAACGTTTTTCGCACCGTTGGCGACTGCTTCCAGCACCTGCTCAAACGAGGCATCGGAGTGACCCATGTTTACGGCGATCCCCCGTTGCGCGCAGTAACGGGTCAGGGCGAGGCCTTTATCGTTTTCTGGTGCCAGGGTAATGGCGACAATGCGATTACGCGCCGCCTTTTCGAAAGCCTGGAACTCTACCACGCTGGCCGGGCGAATCTGTTTTTCTGGCTGTGCGCCGCGGTATTTCTGGCATAGAAAGGGACCCTCGAAATGAATCCCGAGGATCTCCGCGCCCGCATAACCTTCATCCATCACGCGGGAAATATTCTCCAGCGCAGAGATCAGCGTGGCATCTTCGTCTGTCACCGTGGTGGGGCAAAAAGCCGTTACCCCTTCTGCCGGGAGGTTAGCCGCCCAGCGGCGCAAGCCTTCGGGATTATTCTCGTTGGTATCGTAATCCCATCCGCCGTGAGCGTGGCTGTCGATAAGGCCGGGGATAATACGGCGCTTAGCAAAATCGAAGTTGGCGTTGTCAGACAGGCCCATGACGACATTGCTGATACGGCCATTCTCAATGTGAATCGTTGCCGGATAAAAGCCGCCGGAAAGCCAGACACGCTCGCTTTGGATGATCATGGTGTCACCTCAGAGAAGGAATAAGTGAAGCGGCTTCCCGGTCACAGATAATGGTGACATCGGGATGCAATAACAAAAAAGATGCCGGGAAAAGCGGGTCAATTGTCGAGCATTCATAGAGCTGTTTCATGACGTGCGCTTTTGACTCGCCGTTGGCAATCAACATAATCTCTTTGCTTTTGAGGATAGTCCCCATGCCAAGGGTAATGGCCTGGCGTGGCACATCTTCACGGCGTTCGAAGAAACGGGCGTTGGCTTCGATGGTCTCGTCATTCAGATCGATAACGTGGCACACCGGGCTGTGTGTACTGTGGGGTTCGTTAAAACCGATATGTCCGTCATGGCCGATACCGAGGACCGCGAGATCGAAATTGCCGTGATCCTGAATCATGCGTTCATAGCGGGCGCATTCAACCGCCAGATCGGCAGCCAGCACATCGGGCACAAAGCGGTTTTCAACAGGCAGGTTGGCATGCTGGTAAAAATAATTTTCAAGGAACCAGTAATAGCTCTGTGGATCGTCTTTGGTCAGCGGGATGTATTCATCAATATTGAACGAATACGCCCGCGAAAAATCCGCTTCGTTGTCGCGAGCCATGCGGCTCATCTCTTGTAATAAGCCGATTGGCGTGCCGCCGGTGGGCAGCGCCATCACTAAATCCGGTTTACGCTCCAGCGCCTGCGCGACACGTTTTGCCGCCAGTATGCTCATTTCAGCGTAGTTATCCGTCAGGGTAAAGTTCAGCATCTGTTTTCCTTAACCGCCGATGGTAGCCTTGAGGCCAATATCTTCGGCGTACTGTTTTATCTGTGCGATCATGTCCCGCTGAACGGGCGGGAGATCATGAAGAAGGTAAGGCATACCGAGCTTTTCATATTTGCCGATGCCATAAATGTGATACTCCAGAATATCCACCTGCTGTACGGCGCTGCCGAGGCTGTGGATAAAATCAAGCCGCTTGCGGATATCTTCCGGCTGATCGTTACGCGTCGGGACGATCACCATGCGTGCCAGAATGGGCTTTCCTGTGGCGGCGATCGCTTTTGCGTTTTTCCAGGATCAACCGGTTATCCACCCCCGTACAGGCAAGGTGGATTTCCGGGTCGAACGCTTTAAAGTCGTAAGAAACCATATCCACCGTGTCCACCAGGGGCAGCAGCTTGTCACGGCGTATGTTACCGGCAGTGTCGAGACAAAGATGAACACCTGCTGCTTTTAGATGCTGTGCGGTCTGCGTGATAAATTCCGCCTGCAGTGCGGGTTCACCACCGGAGAAGGTCACGCCGCCGTGGCTTTCGTCGTAAAACGCTTTATCGCGTAACAGCAGATCTGCCAGTTCGCGGGAGGTCATCTCTTTACCGACTTTTTCGTAGGCGTCGTAAGGGCAAATATCGACCATCTCAAGCAGGTTGCTACACTGCTTACGGTCAATATTCACCCCCTCGCCAGGTGCAGCAAAGGTAATGGCGTTATTCGCTGCCGCCTGCACACAGGAACCGCACTGACGGCAACGTTCTTTAAACCAGAACACGTTAAAGCCAGGCTTGATGGTTTCCGGATTCGCACACCACTGGCAGCGCAAATTACACTGCTGCATGAATACGGTACTGCGTATCCCCGGACCATCTTTGGTCGAGTAGCGCTGAATGCGGGATATCAAACCTGTTTTCATGGTGCTCTCCGCCTTACCAGGCCAGTTCTGTACGGGCGATAATCGCATCCTGCGCTTCCGGCATCAGCGTTGAGAACAGCGCACAATAACCGGCTACGCGGACCATCAGGTTCGGATAATCTTCCGGGTGTGCTTTCGCCGCCCGCAGAATATTTGAATCGATAATATTGAACTGGTTATGGAAGATATTTTTCTCGCGGCTGGCCTCCATGAAGGCGGTAAATTTCTCCAGGTTTTCGTCGCCTTCCAGCGCGCTCGGGGTGAATTTCATATTCAGCAACTGACCGCCAGCGATTTTCTGGTTTGGCAGTTTCGAAACAGAGTTAATCACTGCGGTCGGGCCTTCTTTATCCGCACCGAGGCACGGAGACGCGCCTTCGTTTAGCGGCAGAGTTGCCAGACGACCATCCGGCGTTGCCCCTACATCAAAACCGTTCGGTACGTAGGAAGTAATGTTGGACGTGGACATGGTATAGCCACAGCCCTTCGGTCCTTTACCGTAGCGATCGGTTTTGTATTTCGGCAACAGTTTCAGGTAAGACTCGAATACGTCGGCGACAATATGGTCGACATAGTCGATATCGTTACCGAACTTCGGTGCGTTGCGGCACAGCTTACGCACGCGGGCGCCTTCAATGCCATCGAAGTTGCTGTCCATCGCGTCGCGCAGTTGTTTGAGCGTCAGTACCTTGTCATCAAAGACCAGTTTTTTCACTGCGGCGAGGCTGTCGCCCACCACGGAAGGGCCGATGTTGGAAGAGCTGACAAAGTCATATTCCGCGCCGCCGTTTTTCAGGGTCTTACCGCGCTCCAGCGAGCAGTTAATGGTCGCAGAGGCAAAGGCATCGGCATCGTGATATTTCAGTGCGCGATCGCATACCAGATCGCAGTCCACCGCCAGATCGGAGTAGAACTCCAGCAACTGGTTCCATGCGGCCCAGACTTCGTCATAAGACTCATAATTGATCTCGCGCCCCTCTTTGCCGTTATTTTGACCAATTGGACGCCGGTCGCCGGATCGCAGCCGTTGTTCATGACCAGCTCAAGGATTTTGCCGAAGTTCACATAGGTCATGCCGGTGGCGCGATGCCCCCAGCGGCCCGGAATTGCGGTTTCCACACAGCCCATTGAGGCATATTCGCGCGCCACTTCTTCCGTCAGACCAAGGGTCATCATCGCCGGGATCACCACTTCGTCGCAGAAGATAGACGGCATGCCAAAGCCTTTACGGATCAATTTTGCAGCGTCCTGCATCAGTGAATGCGGGGTGTCTTTGGAGAAACGCACACTCAGGTTTGGCTCTGGCAGACCGGTCAGCGCCATGGCTTCCAGCGACAGATAAGAGAGATCGTTGGTGCCGTCAGTACCGTCCGGCTTCATGCCCCCCACCATCAGGTTGGAGTAGAGCGGGTAGCCGCCGCTGTACTGGGTGTGGCCCCACGGACGTACTTTGTTCAGGCTGTTGGTCATGATGAAGAAGTGGGTCAGGATCTCCAGCGCCTTCTCTTTGCTGATTTTGCCGGCGTTAATGTCTGCTTCGTAGTACGGCCAGACGTACTGGTCAAAACGGCCGAAGGAGAAGGAGTGACCGTTACTTTCGATCATCATCAGCAGGTGGGTCAGATAGACCGCTTCCACGGCTTCGTAGAAGCTCTGCGCTTTGCCTTCCATCAGATGGGCGAACATCTCGCTCATTGCCAGCAGCTCTTCACGGCGTTTGGCGTCGGTGGTTTTCCCGGCTTCTTCTTTTGCCAGTACAGAGAAGCGCTTGCAGTAGTTCAGCGCCGCTTCCATGGTGATGATAACGGCCTGGTAGAAGTCGGTCTGTTCTTCGGTCAGGTCTTTATCTTCGGCCAGATGCTGTCTGGCGATATCGCGCATGCCGCCGTAGCCGACTTCCAGCACGAAATCATGATTGGGGATGATGTGACCGTCACCAGACATGCTGATGCCGCCACGGTGCAGAACGCCCTGTTTCTCCGCCAGGCGGTTAATTTGCGGCAGGTTTGCCAGCACCTCATCCTGGTGAGTTTTACCCTGCCAGTAATCTTGCAACACGCGCAGGCGCGCTTTGGTCTCTTCTGAAACCTGGAAGCTGTCACCGGAGCGTTTGTCGAATTCGTCCAGCTCGTCGATAACCCAGTTGAAGGAAAATTCCGGGAAGACGGGTGCGGCGAAGTTTGCACTGGCCTGGTTACCGACGATCAGCATGTCCGGCTCAATGTAGATCGTCAATTTTTTCCAGAATGTCGGCCAGCGCGAGGGCGCGGCGAATAACGATCGATTTCCCTTCTGAGCGTTTGAAGGAATCGGTAATGATTTCGGCACGTTCCGGGCAGAGGGTCGCCACGCGATGGAACATCTGATCCTGTTTTTTGGCGATGCGCGCAAAGTCGCAATCATTGTTGGTGGGTTTGAAGCTGAGCAATCCGTTCATAAATTCCCTCACTGGTGAAATGGTTTTATTGCATTTCATGCCTGAGGTGTGCTTTTGTCAACCATAAAATGATCTATTGTGTTCCTTTTGTCACAAAAGAATCCAAATGGAACATTTAAAGGCACAAAAAAACACAAGCGCCCGTGAAGGGCGCGGAGGGTTATTCGACGCTATCGGCGAGGATGAGTTCAGCACAGTGGCCGTTAAGAAGGGTCAGAACGTCGGCAGAAATACCGCTTTGGCTGATGACGACATCAAAATCGCTCAGTTGGCCATGCCCGGCAAGGAAGGTCTGGCCGAATTTACTTTTATCGGCCAGCAGGAATTTTTGCCGTCCGGCACGCGCCAGCGCACGCTTCACATGGGCATCAGTGATTTTGGGGACCGTCAGTTCCCCTTGTTCGTTGATGCCCTGAGTGCTAAGGAACACTTTGTCGGCATGCAGCGTACTGAAGAACTCAGCCGTGCTAAAAGAGACCATTCCCTGGGTGTCATCTTCATACTCGCCGGGTGCGACAATCAATTTGATGTTGCTGCGGCCCTTGAGCAGGTTAACCACCGGCACGGAGTTGGTAATCACCATGATTTTTTATCAAAGAGACATTGAGCAAACGCCAGCGCCGTGGTGCCGCAGTCGATAATGATCGTGTCACCATCTTCCACCCGTTCAGCCGCTTTTTGTCCAATCAGGTGCTTATCATCAACCATCTGTACGGATTTGAGCTGAAAACTGGGTTCCACGCTGGCACCGCTTGTCAGATACGCGCCGCCGTAGCTGGTTTTCACAATGCCCTGCTTTTCGAAGAAGGAGAGGTCGCGGCGAATGGTCATTTTGGTGACGCCAAACTTCTCCGCCAGGTCATTGACCACGACCTTTTTGTCCTGCTGCAGAATGGCATAGATGCGCATTCTTCTGTCTGATGATTGCATGGTGCGGGTTCGCTAAGAGGAAAAACGCACTATAAAGCACATAAACTGCAGTGACAATATCACTAGAAAGGAACATAAAGAAACACTCCCGGACATTGCCGGGAGTGTTAATGGGTTATTCCCACTCTTGAAGGAAGCGCTGACCGTACTGGTCGGCGACCAGGAGCGCGGCGTACACCTGATCTGCTGTTGCCCCACCCGGCATGTTGTGTATGGTTTCGCCTTCGGCACAGGCCGCTTCTGCCACGATGCGCATTTTTGCAGGAATGTCTTCGGTAATATCCAGCTGTGCCAGCGTAATGGGCAACCCAACGGCGTGAGTAAGCGCGGCGACGGTTTCAATTTCTTCCGCTGGCGCGTTTCCAGCACCAGTTGAGTCAGCGTACCAAAAGCCACCTTCTCGCCGTGATAGTAGTGGTGCGCGTCTGGAATCGCCGTCAGGCCGTTATGCACCGCGTGTGCCGCTGCCAGACCGCCGCTTTCAAAACCCACGCCGCTCAGATAGGTATTGGCTTCAATAACGCGCTCCAGCGCCGGGGTGACCACGTGCTGTTCTGCTGCCAGCATCGCTTTTTCGCCCTCTTCAAGCAGCGTGTTGTAGCAAAGCTCCGCCAGCGCTAATGCAGCCTGAGTGCACTGACCACCTGCCATGGTCGTGGCGCCGCTGCGTGAACAGGCGCGGGCTTCGAACCAGGTTGCCAGCGCATCACCGATACCCGCAGCCAGTAAACGAGCCGGTGCACCAGCCACGATTTTGGTGTCGACAATGACGCGGTCCGGGTTATTGGGCAGCAGGAGATAACGGTCAAATTCACCGGCGTCGGTATAGATGACGGAAAGCGCGCTGCACGGCGCGTCGGTGGAGGCGATGGTCGGCGCGATGGCGACAGGTACGCCCATAAAGTGTGCCAGCGCTTTCGCGGTATCCAGCGTTTTACCGCCGCCAATACCGAGCACGGCGCCGCAATGTGCGCTTTCCGCGATAGCACGCAGACGGTCTATCTCATTTTGTGAACATTCGCCGCCGAAAGGCACTACTTCGCAGGCCAGTCCGGCATCGGCCAGGCTTTTTTGCAACGCCTCCTGGGCAAAACCTAAAACAAATTTGTCTCCCACCACCAGCCAGCTTGCTGCCAGTGGTTTGAGATACTCACCGAGACGGGTGATAACGTCTGCACCCTGAATATACTTACCTGGGGATTGAATAATGCGGTCCATATATTTCCTCCATTGGCGATGCGGGCCACGTACCGTGACCCTGACGCCCGGTTACAGGTTGAGATTGCCAAATGCGTTATTCCAGTCCTGCTCAAACTTCTCTATTGCTGACTCTACCGCAGGGGTATCGAGCATTTGTTGCGCTACATTTAAAGGAAGGGTGATTGCTTCACAGCCCACCAGCAGACAGTCCAGCGCCTGGCGCGGGGTCTTGAAACTGGCGGCCAGCACTTTGCTTTTCGGGGCATGACGTTCCAGTAGCGTCTGTAATTCCTGAACGGTGCGAATACCGTCTCCGCCCTGGGCATCTACGCGGTTGACGTAAGGCGCGACATATTTTGCCCCCGCCAGCGCGGCAAGTAGTCCCTGAGAGGCGCTGTACACGGCGGTTCCCAGGGTGACTATGCCCTCTTTTTTCAACTGCTTGATGGCGACCAGTCCTTCAGAGGTTACCGGGATTTTCACCACAATTCCCGGAACGGCATTGTTCAGACGTTTAGCTTCGTTCACCATTCCCTGCGCATCGCGACTCATGGTCTGGGCAAACAGAACGCCGTTTTCGCCAATCACCTTTTGCAGACGCGGCAGAACATCCCAGATGGATTCTTTGCTTGCCGCGATAATACTCGGGTTGGTCGTCACCCCGGCGATAGGGAAGATGCGGGCCAGACGTTCGACTTCCGCCACATTGGCGCTATCCAGATACAGTTCCATTTTGCTTCCTCTTAAAGTTCAAGCTCATATTGCAGCAGGCTGGCAATCGCGTCGGCA
>OIEK01000244.1_pt1 | contig 11083 bp, 17 predicted proteins | sample 1581821 | NCBI WGS metagenome assembly OIEK01 (sample SAMN03281017, study PRJEB24777) | human gut metagenome | isolation source: fecal sample PR221 from 1 month old male Chinese infant, caesarean... | reverse complement strand
TTACTGCTTGACGTTTTGCAGCGTCACCAACGATGATTTCACCGTTTTGAATGACACAACAGATGGAGTTGTGCGGTTACCTTCTGGGTTTGCGATAATTTTTGATTCAGTTCCTTCAAGAACTGCTACTGCTGAGTTTGTTGTACCTAAGTCAATACCAATGATTTTAGACATATGCTTTTTCCCCTTTTTACTTTAATTTCTATTTTGCATTTTTTTATCTTTCATTCATAGTTTTCTGTCATTCGGACAAGTTTTCAATTAATTATATACAACTACCATAGCTGGGCGTAAGACGCGTTCGTGGAGTTTATACCCTTTTTGGAAAACTTGTGCAATCGTGTCTGCTGGATGTTCATCATCTGCAGGCATTGTTTGAATAGCCATGTGGAAGTTATGATCGAAATCACCATCAGCTGGAATTTCTTCAATTCCTTCCTCTTTAAGAGCATGCACTAAACTTTCTTGCACCATTTCCAAACCTTTTTTGACATCATCAGTCAAGCCCTCAACGGCAAGAGCACGTTCAAGGTTATCAAGTGATGGCAAAATCGCTTTTGCCAAATCTTGGCTACGATACTTTTGCAATTGTTGACGTTCTTCATTTGCACGTCGCTGAATGTTTTGCATTTCTGCATGGGCACGAAGGTATTTGTTTTCAAATTCTTCGGCACGCGCTTGGGCTTCTTCAAGTTCAGAAGGTTCGCTTACTTCCTCTACAACTTCTTCAGTTGTCTCCGTAGCTTCCTCTTCTTTCACTTCTTCTTTTTTAATATCTTCAGTCAAGGCATACACCTCTTTCTATACTTTTTAAATGTTATATTTTAGCTAACTTCATAATGGTTACTATTGAGGTAACGGTAATAATCCGTCAACTTCATAACCAAAACTCTACTAATAACATTGACCAAACTAACCATTCGACGATAATCCATTTCAACTGGGCCAATCACATGCATGAGTGCCATTCCACGATAAGGAATCAGGAATTTATGACTCATAACTGTAACATTTTCAAGCGCTTCTTCAGTTGATTCTGCAACCGAAATCTTGGTCACTTCATCATCGGAGATAGCTGATCGAAGCTCAAGTGCCACATGTTGTGGATTGTCCAAAAATTGATAGGTTTTTAAGTCGGCATAAGTCAGTGATGCAACCTTACCTTCGATGAAAATCAATTCCTTAAAAAGTTGTGAAAAGATATAATCAAACAAATCTAAAACATTATCTGTTATTTTGAAATACTTTTGCACAATCTGAGGAATCTCAGTTCTCAATCGGTAATGGATATCTAAGACAGTGTTTCCCAAAAAACGTTCTTGAACAAGCTTATGAAGAATTTCCAAATCACTAGACAAGAAATTTTTTGGAATAGCAAACTGAACTGTCACAGGCTTAGATTCATCTAGAGTCAGAACCGCTAAAGCGTCGTGATTGGATAGATGAACAATGTCAAATCCAGTCAGACGTTGTCGTGTCGGTTCCACATCTTGAATCACTGCTGTACATCCTGTCATTTCTGCCAGCAGCTTCGCCGCTGCATCCAAGATATCTTCAAGTTTAAAGGCTTCAAAATCGAAGGCTTTAACCACTTGATAAACATCTTGTTCATCAATCGTATCAAGATTCAAAGAATTAGCGACGAAATACTGGAAACCTGCTCGGCTTGGCATACGCCCACTAGAAGTATGAGCTTTTTCAAGATAGCCCATCTTTTCAAGCTTGGCCATGTCATTACGAATGGTCGCTGAACTCGAATCAATTGATTCTTGTAATGCTTTAGAACCAACCGGTTCATGTGTACGAGTGAACATCTCAACTATCAAATTCAAAATAGTGTTTTGCCTTTGCGTAATCACGATGTCACCTCATTTCTATTTATTAGCACTCTAACACATCGACTGCTAACTTATGATTCTATTATACACCTAAACTTGAACATGTCAACCCAAAAAACCCAAAAAATTAGCACTCTTTTTATAAGAGTGCTAAAAATACATCTTAAGACCTAGAAAAGCAAAAAAAGAGCACCTCAGAGGCACTCTAATCTTATCAATCATATTTTGACAAATGATAGGTCTCAATAATAGATATGAGGTGTTTGGCATAATCTGGATCACTGCTAAAACCCGCAGCTTGTAGTTTTTCTGCCGCAACTTTATAACTAGTCGTTCCTGCCACCTCTTTATAGGTTGACTCGCCCCACGTTCCTTGGCGAAGTTCTTCTAAATAAGTCATCATAGAACTTGACCAATCCTTAAAAACTGCAAAATCCACCTTTTGGTATTGCCATTTCCCTTTACTGTAGATACTATCCTTTAAACGAATACGTTCTTGACCTGGCTGAGCAGGGAGACTGTAGATGTTATGATATTTAACAGATAAAAGACTGCTACCATAATTTGACTCATATGCAGCTTGACTAAGGAGAATAGACGCAGGTACACCATAGTTTTTAGACATCTTTTGAGCTGTTGGAGCTAAGGTCTCAATAAATTCTTGCTGTGTGTAAGCAACCTTTACCGAACGAGCATTATCATCTGTAGAGGCATGAAGAATCAAAGGTAAGAGAATACCTAAAGCAAAAACAACAACTAAGGTAATGAAGGCTTTTAGTTTAAAACGTCGTCTCACTTAGCTTTCTCCTTTAATAATGCCAAATATTCCTCCAAAGTAAGATTATGTTCAGTCATATACTCTGCTGACTCTTTACCAACATAGCGGAAATGCCAATCCTCGTAGCCTACACCCGTTGACGATGTTTTACCATCTGGAAAACGAAGAACAAAGCCATATTTCGGCGCCAATTTTTTGACTTTAGCTACTGTATCTGGATCTGCTTCATTTAAGCTATCTACAGTACTCATATCAATCGCAAGACCTGTTTGGTGTTCACTCGCTCCTGGTGGTTGTGAATAGGTTTGAACCTTTTTCTCCGCCTGAGACTCCGTCAAACTTGGGTCAGCAGCCATTTCCTGCTGAACATAACTGTTATAAAGTTCTGTCTGATAAGCAACACTACGATAACCTGATATCAAGTGATAACTTGGATCAATTTCTTGAGCAGCCGCTAAAAACTCCTTAACGTTCTTAGCAATTCTTGCATCTACAGAAACACCATCAACGTCAGCAATCTCAGGGTTAAGTTCTTTAGACTTATTATCTCGATTTACCAAAAGCAATTGCCAGTCTTTAGGCGATACATCAGGTAGTCCCTTTGTATCCTTGCTTTGAGTCGCATCGGTAGCTTGTTTACTACTTTTTGTTACTGACGATCCATTGGTTTGTTGGACTGTACGACTGACACCAAATACTGAATAAAGTCCTGCTGCAATCAAAAGCATAGCAATCAAGACACTACTGATAACCAAAAACCAGTTGGTTTGCTTTTTCGCCTGACGGCGACTTGGATAGTTATTTTTTACCATTTTCTTTTTCTATTATCTCTCGCCCAACCTGACGATAAGTCATATCGCCAAGTGCTTCTAATGTAAATTTACCATTTTCATAAGCAACAACAGTAACCGAACCGTTGTCCAATGAAGGATGCTCGACAGAAGGATCAATTAACCAAGCAAAGGTTGCAATGGTCATACCGTGACTAACGACGATAGCATTACCACCACCAGACCTCTCAAGATCTTCTGCAATAGCTGTAAATCCCTCTAAGATACGTTTTCTGAGTACTTCCCAAGACTCTGCCCAACCAGCCGTATCCACATCAAGAATACCTTGTGCAAGCTCAGGATAAGTTACCTCATGCAAATCTTTACCTTGAAAAGCATCTGTTCTCGGTAGCACACCATAGAAAAGTTCACCGTCATAGCCACCATCTAAACTACCAAAACACCACTCACGAATACGTTTGTCACGTTTATAAGGAATAGTTTCTAAACCCGTCTCACGTAAAATGATATCCATAGTTTGAATCGTTCGACCTGAATCACTAGAATATGCGCCTTGAAAGGGATACCTGCGCTTTCAGACCTACCCCCAATTCACGAATACTTCTTCACCGAACGGGGTCAAAGGGCTATCAGACCAACCTTGTGCACGACCAATGGTGTTAAACATCGTTTTGCCGTGTCTCGCAATATACAACTTAACCTTACTCATAGCACCCCTTCTTTCCGTCATTTTTGAATTCATTATAGCACAAATCCCCTCGACTATCTAGCCAACGAGACCATCAGAAAATGCCTTACCAATCGGCAAAGCATTTATCATCCGCTTAGTTTTTAAAGCTGTGAACAGGAGCTGGGATTTGACCACCACGCGCAATGAAATCAGCCGATGAAGCCTTGTTTACTTTCATTACTGGTGCATAACCAAGAAGACCTCCAAGTTCCAACATATCACCTTCCTTACCATAAGGAATGATACGAACAGCTGTTGTTTTCTGGTTAATGACACCGATAGCCGCTTCATCAGCAATCATAGCCGCGATTGTTGTATCTGGCGTATCAGCAGGAATAGCAATCATGTCTAGACCAACAGAACAGATAGCTGTCATGGCTTCCAATTTTTCAAGGTTGATATGACCAGACTGAACCGCCGCAATCATACCTTCATCTTCAGAAACTGGAATAAAAGCACCTGACAAACCACCAACTTGGTTACATGCCATGATACCGCCTTTTTTAACTTGGTCGTTAAGAAGGGCTAGAGCTGCAGTAGTACCATGCGTACCAACAACTTCAAGACCCATCGCTTCAAGTACACGGGCTACTGAATCACCAACTGCTGGTGTTGGCGCAAGAGACAAATCTACAATACCAAACTCGACACCAAGGCGTTCGCTGGCCATTTGACCAACTAACTGACCAACACGTGTGATTTTGAAAGCGGTCTTCTTAACTGTTTCAGCTAGAACATCGAAACTTTCACCTGGAACTTTCTCAACTGCACGTTGCACAACACCAGGACCTGAAACCCCCAACATTGATTACAACATCAGCCTCACCAACACCGTGGAAGGCACCTGCCATAAATGGATTATCTTCAACCGCATTAGCAAAGACCACCAATTTACCTGGGCCCATTGGATCTGCCTCAGAAGCCTCTTTGATGATACGTCCCATGTCACGTACTGCTGTCATGTTAATACCAAGTCTTTGTTGAACCAATGTTGACAGATGAGCAGACAAAATCAGTCTCTGCAAGCGCACGTGGAATAGAATTAATAAGAATCTCATCACCTTTTTGGTAGCCCTTTTGAACGAGTGCAGAGAAACCACCAATAAAGTTAACGCCGATTTCCTTAGCTGCTCGGTCTAATGCCTTCGCAAAAGGTACATAGTCTGTAGCATCTGTTGCCGCACCGATGATTGAGATCGGAGTAACAGACACACGTTTATTAACAATCGGAATACCAAGTTCAGCTGCAATTTCGTCACCAACAGCTACCAAATTCTTAGCCTTAGATACAATCTTGTTATAGACTTTTTCCGCCGCCTTATCGATATCTGAATCGATACAATCTAGTAGTGAAATCCCCATGGTAATGGTACGAACATCAAAGTTCTGCTCCTCAATCATGGCAATGGTTTCTGTGACCTGTTTAATATCCATTTTAAGCTACTCCTATCTTACAAGTTGTGCATAGCATCAAAAATTGCTGAACTTTGGATGTTGATTTTAACGTTCAATGACTCACCAAAGGCTTCCAATTCAGCACGTAGGTGTGTAAAAATCTTGTTTGTCTTCTGATGATACAACCGCCATCATGGTAAAGAATTCATCAAGAACTGTTTGAGAAATATCATCAATATTCAAGCCAAGTTCTGCCACCTTAGTCGCAACACCCGCAACAATACCTGATTTGTCCTTACCTACAACTGTAATAATCGCTTTCATGAGAAGCCTCCATCATTTTATTTTGTATAATTTTAGCATATTTTGATTAAAAATGCTATTTTTTATGAAATTTGCATATTTTTTCTTGAAAAAGACGAATGTTTCCGAGGAATTTAACTAATATCGTTTATGAAAATATCCTCTCTTTGCCCCAACTACTTGTGGATAAACTTGTTCACAACCTAAATAATATCTCTCTTATAAAACCTTGAAAAATCAAGATTCAACACTATCAACAGACTTTTCCACACCTGTGGATAAGTCTGTGGGTAACTTGTCGATAAACAAAAAAATTATCGCCATTTTCAGGCGATATCTTAGCTTTATTTCCATTTTAAATTAACATGGGCATTCATTTCTTTATAGGCAGTATCTATACGCTCTTTGGTTTCTTCATCCAGTTTATTTCTATATTTACCACCCTTAATGAAATCCTCTAAAATATAAGTTTGGTAAGTATACAAAGGGTATCCCTCTGGAGAAGTTGTTCCTTTAGGCGTACGGTTAACCCAAGTCGGATGCGCTTGAGCAGTCTTAATCGTGGTTTGACCATTCTTTTTCTCAAGGGTGACATCCATTAAGACACCCCTCTCTGTCCACTCTGCACTATCCACACCATCCATGGTCTCTATGCGCTGGTTTGAGATGAAATTCCCCATTGAGTAAATAATAAGTTTTTGCTGTCCATCCTTTTTAACCACCTCAGAAGGTTCTACCACATGAGGATGACCTCCAAAGATAATATCAGCACCCCAATCAATCATCTTATGATAGAGTTTAACCTGTTCATCTGTCGGTTCCAAACGATATTCAACACCCATCTGAGGCATGATAACCGTGATATCTGCTTCTTTTTCGGCACGCTGAATCTCGGCTTTCATACGTTTTTCATCCAAATTCGATAAGTGGTCTGCAACCTCTTTATCCGTCAAGTTCGACTCTAGGCCATTGTAACCATAAGCATAGGAAAGTATTGCAACCTTAATCCCATTAACATTCTTGATGAGGAGTGGCGCCTTGTCTCGTACCGGTTTTTCGTAAACACCAACAGGATCAATTCCCACTTTTTTAAAAGCATCAGCCGTTGTAAAAGCTCCCTCTAAACCAGAATCCAAGATATGGTTATGAGCCAAATCCATAACATCATAACCTGCATCCTTAATAGCTGCTGTCACTGATTGAGGAGCATTAAAACAGAGGATAGCCTGACAAAGGATAATCAGGATTAATCGTTCCCTCCAAAATCACCCAAGACCAAATCAGCCTGCTTTAACCACGGCTTCACATAAGTAAAATTCTCCGTGAAATCATAGCTACCATCTGCCTGCAGGGCACTCATATAGAGACCGTCATGATAGAGCAAGTCCCATTAGCCATGATACGTGCTGTCTGTACCTGGTTCGAGGCATTCTTTTGCTGTTCGTTCTTACTATGAACAATTAAAATCTCAAGAAAAAGCAAACCTAAGACGAGAGCAATCAACCCCATCAAAATCTTATTAGTCATCGCATTGTCACGCTTTTTAGCCTGGCTCTGTTTCATAATACTCTCCTTTTTCATACCTCTAGTGTACCAAAAAACTTATCCATTGATGATAAAAAAGATTAATAAACGGTTACATCTCAATTCCATGACGATTGAAAACATCAGTTTTCTTAGACAAGATAAAAACTCTACTTCATACGAAGTAGAGTTCTGTTAATAATTAACGTGTTGGTGTGTATTCCAAATCTTTACCATGTTTAGCTACAAAATCAGACATTTCAGAGTCTGGAATTTGACGCAAGTAGAGATTAGCACGAATCGTTTCATCTTCCTCACGACAAGTCGAAAGAACGAGGTATTTATCTGAAGCACTAACCTTCAAATCCTTGTTTTTAACACTTGCTTGATCATAGATGATATCCAACTGTTGTTTAAAGTCTTTATCGCTTTCAAATGATGTACGATAGAAAGCTGTGTCTTCAGGCACAATTACCATAGCAAGCGCTTCATAATAATACTTACGTTGAGGCGTCTCAATAACAACATATTTGTGTTTATCAAAGAACGACTGATCACTATAGTAGTTAACATCGTTGAACATACGACTATCAGCAACCTTACTGCCTCGAGCATGACCGAAGAGCCATGTCAAACGATCGCTGAAATCTTTCTTATTGTCTGTATCCATGAAGACCGTTCCCAAATATGGAACGTTTCCTCCATCAAATGTTTTATCTAAATAGGTTGAATTGTCGGTTGTTTGAACAACTGGCTCATCCAATTTAGTCCCTGGTGCATAGACATAAGCGATAGTATCAGGGTTTGTCGCCTCAAGACCATCAAATTTATTTTTGAGGTAGGCTTTCTCCTCATCTGAAACTTTATAAGTGTTTGCTTTTTTAGTCGTTAAAACACTCTTAACACCATTAGAGGACGATGCTGTCGGAGACATAAACTGGAAGCCAAGGAAGACAGCCAAAGCAGCAATGACTAAGGCTGAAATCCCAGCAATCAGTTTTTTGCGAGATCCAGTAGATTTACGATTATGATTACTCATGAAATGTCAAATCCTTTTCTTTATCCATAGAAAAATATCACCGAAGCCCTAGCCCCAGTGATATTCTTTTTAGCAATAGCAGTTAATTATTTAACAGCTGCTGTGTTTGGAAGAGCTTTAGCGTCAGCTTTTGCTGCTGCTGGAGCTTTTTGTTCTGCAGCTTTAACAGCTTTAGCTTCTTCTTTAGCGTCTTTGTTAGCGTTAGCTTTATCAGTAACTACAAATTCGTCTTTGATGATGTTTCCGTTAGCATCACGTTTTGGTTCGATGTGTTCACCAGCATCTTCAAATTTTTGTTTAGTTGAATCTGCATCAACGTTGTTAAGACCATCTTTAGCAGCTTGAGTAAGACCACCTTCGTTGTTTGTGAAGAAGTCACCACCAGTTGCTTCAGTTTTGTTATCAAGGTTTCCAGTGTGAACGTTACCGTCGTTAGCGAAAACTGCTGCTGATGAAGCGAATACTGCAAGAACTGCAGCTGATGTAAGCAATACTTTTTTCATAATTGTTTCTCCTCTAATGGATTATTATATATTTAGTATCAGGACCTCCCTGACATCTATAGATTATAACACTATTTAGAGATATGTCAACAATTTTTAAAAACTTTTTTAAATTTTTAATATATCCTACAATTCCTACAAACAAAGGGTTTTCGAGGTGTGTTACCAAATAGTAATAATTAATTATTTTTAATTTTAATGTTATTTTAGGTAATTTGTTATATCCTCTGCTAAGTTTAAATACAAATTTAAATCATATATAAAAGCATAATTCGTAAAATATACACTCATTATTATGTGCAGTTTTTTTGCCAAAAATCAAGAGATATTTAATAGACGTATAAAACCCTTTACTGATAATATGTTTGAAGTATCTAACAATATTATCTTTCAAATAAATGTATTCATTCACTTTTATCGTTTTTGTATGACAACTACATAATATACAGGACCTCAAACCTGAATAAATTAGAGAAACATTAGCGTTTTTGAGAGCATTTCCGCCTAAAAAGTTCTATTATTGGGTTAAAATTCTTGAAAAATAAACTATTATCTTATTTTTGAAAGCGTTTTAGCTAAGATGTAGTCAAAAATAACTCCTTTGAAAATACTCCCTCTTACCAATACCTCACCTCAGAATAACAAGTTTCCAAAAACTGATACACAAATCAATTGGATTGTTTTACTTCTCTTATTTCAGACGAAATAGTTCTTCCACTTGTTTATTTAAGACTTGTGCTATTTTTAAAGCCATTTCCAACGAAGGGTTGTAGCGGTTATTTTCCAAGTGAACAATCGTTTCTCTCCGTATTCCTACTTGATCTGCTAAATCTTGTTGAGTCATACCATAAGCTTCCCTTACTTCTTTCAAGTTAGTCTTTATTTTACTTTCTTTCGCCATATTTCATCCCCTTTTTTCAGTGATAAAGTAAGTAATGGCAAATAATAAGAGTAAAAAAGCCACCAAAATATAAAGAAATCCAGCATTCAAAACGAAAACTTTACAGACGGCTATCAATGTTGCAATTCCCAATAATATAAAGATTGCTATTGTAAACAAAATGGAAGAGGACTTTGCAATATTTCTATAAAATCGTTCATCTGGTTCTTCATTAATTCTCTTGAATAAGAAGTAAAACATTAATAACAATTGAACACTTAATCCAATTCCTAACATTATATTCTTAATCAAAGAACCAGGAGTTAGAAGCCAAACTCCAATAGTATAGATTGAGGACGAGAGAAATACAAGCACTGTATATAATTTTGCAGTAATCCCAAACATTTTTTTCTCTTTCTTTTGATAGGTTGATTTTGAGAGGACCGATAGCATCGTACAAACCAAATACGAAGGAAGCCAAGCCGTCGTCATAATAGCACCTTTCGCTAGAATCGGTAGGTGATTCCCCAGCAATAATACTAAACATACAACAATAAGCACGCTAGCGATATAAAGGATTATCTTTAAGTTCTTCGACATTTTCATTTTAGCCACCTCTTTTTAGTATGTTATAAATATATCACACCTTGTCTGTTATAAATATATCACATTGTTATAAGAATTTCAAGTGAGATTTAGAACTTTTTTCAGAAATCCATACAAAAAGCACTCATAGGGCAAACCTGTGAGTGCTTTGAAACGTTGATATAATCGTATTGATTAACGTTTCGAGTGCAGTGGTTGCCATCCAATCAAACATCGCTTCGCTTGTTTTCTTGGGGCAACTGTGCATAGCATATCTCTATATGACTAAAGTTGCTAGAGCTATCCTAATTGCGCATCACCAGTTCTCATACAAAAAACACCTTGCAAGCTGCAAAGTGTTTTCGTTTGTACTCTGCTGTCCAGTAACGAATTAACGTTTTGAGAACTGGCTAGCTTTACGAGCTTTCTTAAGACCTGGTTTCTTACGTTCAACCATACGTGCATCACGAGTAAGAAGTCCAGCGCGTTTCAATGAATCGCGGAAGTCTGGATCTACTTGAAGAAGTGCACGAGCGATACCGTGACGGATCGCACCTGATTGACCAGCGTATCCACCACCTACAACGTTAACGTGTACGTCGTATGAACCTTCAGTTGAAGTAACTGCAAAAGGTTGGTTGATAACGAGACGAAGGTCTGCGTGTGGGATGTATTCTTCTACATCTTTTTTGTTAACTGTGATTTTACCAGTACCTG
>OIEK01000241.1_pt1 | contig 11410 bp, 12 predicted proteins | sample 1581821 | NCBI WGS metagenome assembly OIEK01 (sample SAMN03281017, study PRJEB24777) | human gut metagenome | isolation source: fecal sample PR221 from 1 month old male Chinese infant, caesarean... | reverse complement strand
TGGGCGCGAACGGCCTGCAAAAGCATCGCTTTGGCATTTTTACCCAGTCGTTCCCGACCTTCCTCGCGCTGAGCCTGTATCAGATTGAATCCAACACCCGCTCCGCGGCGGTGCTGGGCTTCGTCGGGGCCGGCGGTATCGGGGCTTATCTATGCCGAGAATATGCGTCTGTGGAACTGGGATGTGGTGATGTTTATCACCCTGCTGCTGGTGGCCGGTGGTGATGATCATGGACACCCTTTCCGCCTGGCTGCGCCGTCGTTATATCGGCGGCGCCGCGGTGCCGCTGTATCAGGGCGGACGCTAGCGCACATTTGCGCCGGGTGGCGGCTGCGCCTTACCCGGCCTACTCGTCCGGCTCTGACTGTCTCCAGGCCCGGCAAGCAACGGCGCCGCCGGGCGATGGCATCAGGCACGGAGCTGCGTTTATGCCGGGTGGCGGCTGCGCCTTACCCGGCCTACTCGTCCGGCTCCGACTGTCTGTAGGCCCGGCAAGCATTTATCCGCTCCGCTATTCCAGCCGCCAGCTCAGCACCGGCCAGCCGTATCCGGCACCGGCCGCCTGCAGCTGCGGACAGGGATTGACCAGCCGCACGCGATCCGCATGCAGGCACAGCGGCAGATCGTTAATGGAATCGGTATAGAACGTCACCTCGCCGTCATACTGCGGATGCGCCTCGCGCCACTGCGCCAGACGCGCCACCTTCCCCTGCTGATAGCTGGGGATCCCGGTGATTTCACCGCTGTAGCCGCCGTCGACCATCGCCACGTCAATACCCAGCGCCTGATCGATCTCCAGCGCGGCGGCCACCGCCTGCACCAGCAGGCTAACCGTGGCGGAGATAATCAGCATCTGCTCTCCCTCGGCCCGCAGACGACGAATGAGCTCCCACGCCTGCGGATAGACCCGGGGCAGGATCGCCTCGCGCACGCAGCGGGCCACCAGCGCGTCAACGTCCGACTTCGGTATTCCGGCCAGCGGCGCCTGGATCAGGGCCACATAATCGGCGATATTCATCTCTCCCCGGTCATAATCCGCCATTAGCCGCGCCTCGCGGGCAAGATACCCCTTCTGCGTCGCCAGCCCTTCGCGAACCATAAACTGGCTCCAGACCGTACTGCTATCGCCCTGTATCAGGGTGTTATCGAGATCAAAAATCGTCAGCGTGTTGCCCATGGTACTTTCCCTTACTGGTCAAAATAAGCTGCCGGGAGCATGCGTAAAAAAGATGACAGGAAAATGAACCGGACGCCGCAGCGCCCGGCTCGCCATCAGCCGGCGCGGACCTTCGCGGTGCGGAACACCAGCACGATCCCGCCGACGATCGCCATCATACCGATCATCGCCGCCGCCGGCAGCCGGTTGCCCAGCAGCAGATAATCCAGCAGCGCCGTGATCGCTGGCACCAGATAAAAGAGGCTGGTGACATTGACGATATTTCCCGCGCTCAGCAGACGGTACAGCAGTAGCTGGGCGACCACCGAAATCAGCAGCCCGAGAAACAGCACCGGAATAATCAACCCGGCGTTAACGGTAAACCGGAAGCCGCTGAACGGGGCAATCAGCAGGCACAGCCCCAGACTAACGGCATACTGCAGCGGCAGGACATCCGCCGGCGCCTGACGGCTGCGCTTTTGCCACAGCGCGCCAAAGGTCATCAGCAGCAGCGCCGCCAGCGCAAACAGGATCCCCACCGTCGCCATCGGTGAGGCCGCCAGGCTGCGCCACACCAATAGCACCAGCCCCGCCAGGGCAAGCAGCAGTCCTGACAGCCGCCGCCCCTGCAGGCGGCGCTCCACCACGCAAAGCGTAAGGATGGGCTGGATCCCCATGATGGTGGCGATAAGTCCCGGCGTCACGCCGTTGGCCATCGCCTCGAAGTAACAGACCGAATAGCCGCCAATCAGCATCAGACCGGTGGCCGCTGTCTGCAGGCGGGTGCCCGGCGCGGGCAGCCAGCGCCGACGGACGATAGCCAGCGGCGCCAGCGCGACCAGGGCAACCAGAAAACGAAAGACCAGCAGCGCCATCGGCGAGGCGTTATCCAGTCCCCAGCGGGTGAAGATGGCCGCGCTGCCCCACAGCAGCACAAAAAGGGCCGTTGTCGCCTGCGAGGCGAGCAGAGAATAGCGAACGTGCATAGCATGCTCCAGAACGTCAAACACAAGGTATCAAGCGTCATACCGGCAGGTAAGCGCCTGCTAAAGACGGCGTTAAGCGCCGAAAACTACCCGGTCTGGAGGGGGAGGCGGTGGGCAGAGCGTGGCGAAGCGATGATGAGGCGCAGACGTCATCCACCCCGCGTCGAAAGCGGCGCCGGGCAAAGTCTCGCTAGAGATGGCGTAATGCGTCATGGAATGCCACGTGAAATGTTCCTGTCAGCATCCTGGCACAGACCGTTGCGGAGTGACAACTGCCCTTTATGGCTGATCCAGCCCGAGGTTGTTTATTTTTAATCGTAAATAAACGTAAAGGCGGCCTCGGCTTATTCAGCCGTGGTTTTTAATCGGCTATAAAACAAAGCAGTCTGCTTGCTACTTCGAAAATAACGATATGAAGCCAAAACTGACGCATGCTCTCTTTTTAATTCCTTTTTTGTTGTTGGCAGGATGCTCCTCCTCACCGAAACAGGCAAAGAACACAAAATCTCATGCGGATATGACCATTGACGGCGGATCGGACGATCTGATCCCGGTGGTAGCGGCCCTGCATGATCAGATGCACACCTGGCAGGGAACCCCCTATGAATGGGGCGGTACTGAACAAAGCGGCGTCGACTGCTCGGGTTTCGTCTGGCGCACGCTGAAGGATCGCTTTAACCTGCCGATGGAGCGGATCACCACCCGCGAGCTGCTGCACATGGGCGTGCGGGTCAATAAGCGGGATTTACGTCCCGGCGATCTGGTGTTCTTCCGCACCCGGGCCGGGATGCACGTTGGCTTTTACGATACCGATCATAATTTCCTTCACGCCTCGAGCAGCCAGGGCGTGATGCGCTCTTCGCTGGACAACCCTTACTGGGAATCAGCGTTCTATCAGGCGCGTCGTCTGCCGAAGGAGTATAACGCGCAGATCACCATGAACAGCGACACCCTGCATCTGGCGAAGAATCGCCGCTAAAAAAAAAGCCGCAGCCAGGGCTGCGGCGGGTGGTTCTGCGGTTAATCAGAACTGGTAGGTCATACCCAGCGCGACGATGTCGTCATCGTTGATGCCGAGTTTGTTATCGCTTTTCAGCTGGTTGATTTTGTAATCCACGAAGGCGTTCATGTTTTTGTTGAAGTAGTAGGTCAGGCCCACGTCGATGTAGTTAACCAGATCCTCACTTCCCACCCCTTCGATATCCTTCCCTTTCGACAGCACATAGCCGAGGGACGGACGCAGACCGAAGTCGAACTGATACTGCGCCACCGCTTCAAAGTTCTGCGCTTTGTTGGCAAAGCCGCCGCTGATCGGGGTCATCTTGCGGGTTTCAGAGTACATGGTCGCCAGGTAGATATTGTTGGCGTCATATTTCAGGCCGGTCGCCCAGGCTTCCGCTTTCGAACCCTGGCCGCGGGCCAGCAGGTTCTGATCGTTGGTACGGTCGGAGCTGGTGTAGGCTGCGCTGACGGCGAAGTCGCTGCCGCCGAAATCATAGCTTAACGAGGTGCCGACGCCGTCGCCGTTCTGTTTCTTCGCTTCACGGCCTTCGTTTTTACCCTGGTACTGCAGGGTCAGATCCAGGCCATCCACCAGACCGAAGAAGTCGGTGTTGCGGTAGGTCGCCAGGCCGCTGGCGCGCTTGGTCATAAAGTTATCGGTCTGGGCAGAGGAATCGCCGCCGAATTCCGGGAACATATCGGTCCAGGCTTCCACGTCGTACAGGGCGCCAAGGTTACGACCGTAATCGAAGGAGCCGTAGTTCTTCAGCTTCACGCCGGCGAACGCCAGACGGGTTTTCTGGCTGGAGTCGCTCTCGGTTTTGTTACCGGAGAATTCAGATTCCCAACGGCCATAGCCGGTCAGGTCGTCGTTAATCTGCGTTTCGCCTTTAATACCGAAACGCACGTAGGTCTGATCGCCATCCTTGCTGTCATAGTCGCTGAAATAGTGCATGGCTTTGATCTTGCCGTACACATCCAGCTTGTTCGCGTTCTTATTATAAACTTCCGCTGCCTGCGTCGCTGTTGAAGCCACAAAGCCCATCATCATTAATGCCAGAGTACTCTTTTTCATTATTCAGTCCTGGTGATTTATTTATACGCGCTATTCAATTGCGGGCGCTCGCCCATCAAAAACAGGAGGTTTTTTAACGCCGGGAGATTAAATATTTATGACAAGGTGGAACTTTTTATAAAAAAGAGTATTTAAATGTATCTGACATATTTTTGTCACATCCCCTCTCCAGAATGCCCGATCCCGCGCAATAAAATGGCGCGCCCGCCGCCCCGGGTGTTGGCAAGCGGGCCGACTCCTGCTACAACATCAGCTCGATATCGATATTCCTTTTGAACGGCAGAGAATCATGAGTGAAAGCCAGACGCTGGTGGTAAAACTGGGCACCAGTGTTTTAACAGGCGGGTCCCGTCGCCTGAACCGCGCCCATATCGTCGAGCTCGTGCGCCAGTGCGCACAGCTGCACGCCATGGGACACCGTATTGTCATCGTGACCTCCGGGGCCATTGCCGCCGGGCGCGAGCACCTTGGTTACCCGGAACTGCCCGCCACCATCGCCTCCAAGCAGCTGCTGGCGGCGGTGGGACAAAGCCGTCTGATCCAGCTGTGGGAACAGCTGTTTTCTATCTATGGCATTCACGTTGGCCAGATGCTGCTGACCCGCGCCGACATGGAAGACAGAGAACGGTTCCTCAACGCCCGCGACACTCTGCGCGCGCTGCTGGATAACAGCATCGTCCCGGTCATTAACGAAAACGACGCCGTCGCCACCGCGGAAATCAAAGTGGGCGATAACGACAATCTCTCCGCGCTGGCCGCGATCCTCGCCGGAGCGGATAAGCTGCTGCTGTTAACCGACCAGCCAGGCCTGTTCACCGCCGACCCGCGTAGCAACCCGCAGGCGGAGCTGATTAAAGACGTCTACGGCATCGACGACGCGCTGCGCGCCATCGCCGGCGACAGCGTCTCCGGACTCGGCACCGGCGGCATGGGCACCAAGCTGCAGGCCGCGGATGTCGCCTGCCGCGCGGGGATTGATACCATTATCGCCGCCGGCAACCGCCCGGACGTCATCGGCCATGCGATGGCAGGCCTGCCGGTGGGCACCTGCTTCCACGCGCAGGAGTCTCCGCTGGAGAACCGTAAGCGCTGGATCTTCGGCGCCCCGCCAGCCGGTGAACTGACCGTCGATGCGGGCGCGACTCAGGCGATCCTCGAAAGAGGCAGCTCGCTGTTGCCAAAAGGCATCAAAATCGTCAGCGGCAACTTCTCCCGCGGCGAAGTGATCCGCATCCGCAATAGCGAAGGACGCGATATCGCTCACGGCGTCAGCCGCTACAACAGCGACGCGCTGCGCCTTATCGCCGGCCAGCACTCGCAGCAAATCGATGCCATTCTGGGCTACGAATACGGCCCGGTGGCCGTCCACCGCGATGATATGATCATCCGTTAAGGAGCTGAAAATGCTGGAACAAATGGGCATTGCCGCCAAAGCGGCCTCCTGGCAGCTGGCGTTACTCTCCAGCCGGGAAAAGAACCAGGTACTGGAAAAGATCGCCGATTATCTGGAAGCGCAGACCGACGATATTCTGCGCGCCAACGCGGAAGATTTAGCCGAAGCTCGCGCCAATGGCCTGAGTGAAGCGATGCTTGATCGCCTCGCGCTGACCCCGGCGCGCCTGAGCGGCATCGCCAGCGATGTGCGCCAGGTGTGCAATCTGGCCGATCCGGTCGGCCAGGTGATCGACGGCGGGCTGCTGGACAGCGGTCTGCGTATTGAACGTCGCCGCGTCCCGCTGGGGGTGATTGGCGTGATTTATGAAGCGCGTCCCAACGTGACGGTCGACGTCGCCTCCCTGTGCCTGAAAACCGGCAACGCGGCGATCCTGCGCGGCGGGAAAGAGACCTGGCGCACCAACGCCGCCACGGTGAAGGTGATCCAGCAGGCGCTGCAGGAGTGCGGTCTGCCGGCCGCCGCGGTACAGGCTATCGAGAGCCCGGATCGCGCGCTGGTGGGCGAAATGCTGAAGATGGATAAATACATCGATATGCTGATCCCTCGCGGCGGCGCGGGCCTGCACAAGCTGTGCCGTGAACAGTCAACGATCCCGGTGATCACCGGTGGGATTGGCGTGTGCCATATCTTCGTGGATGAAACCGCCGAGATCGCCCCCGCGCTGAAGATCATCGTCAACGCCAAGACCCAGCGGCCGAGCACCTGCAATACCGTGGAAACGCTGCTGGTGCACCGCAACATCGCCGATACCTTCCTGCCGGCGTTGAGCAAGCAGATGGCCGAGAGCGGCGTCACCCTGCACGCCGCCCCTTCCGCCCTCCCCGCGCTGCAAAACGGCCCAGCGAAGGTCGAGCCGGTGAAAGCGGAGCAGTATGACGACGAGTATCTGTCGCTGGATCTGAACGTCAAAGTGGTGGCTGATATGGACGAGGCTATCGCCCATATCCGCGAACATGGCACCCAGCACTCCGACGCCATCCTGACCCGCACCCTGCGTAACGCCAACCGCTTTATCAATGAAGTGGACTCTTCCGCGGTATATGTGAACGCCTCCACGCGCTTCACCGACGGCGGCCAGTTCGGCCTCGGCGCGGAAGTGGCGGTCAGCACCCAGAAGCTGCACGCCCGCGGCCCGATGGGGCTGGAAGCGTTAACCACCTATAAGTGGATTGGTTTCGGCGACGATACCATTCGTGCGTAAATGAGAACGGGCGATGCAAAAATAGGCAGTTGATTCCACTGGCTATTGACGCATCGCCCGCTAAGTTCTAACCTTTTGCCTCGTGATTCACGCTCGTGAACACCTCTTGCAGGGCCGATATAGCTCAGTTGGTAGAGCAGCGCATTCGTAATGCGAAGGTCGTAGGTTCGACTCCTATTATCGGCACCATTTCAACTTCCCCCAACGTCCGTATTTATCCATAACTACCCTGATTTATAACGATTTTACTGCTCTTCAGTCCATCTCAGCCCGTATTTTTCAAGTAAATCATATACTTAATGTATTTAGGATTGTGTATATGTCCTTGTTCGGTCTTGGATTCCTATACACACGCCTTTCAATGATATGCAGATTCACTGCACTAAGCCCAAAGATAAACCCTATACGCTTGGGGATGGGCAAAGCTTGTCATTGCTTATAGAACCTAATGGAAGCAAAAGCTGGCGGTTCCTCTATCGCTAAGTAGGTAAGCCCAAAATGATCTCGCCTGGTGTGTATCCGACAATCAACCTTGCCGATGCTCGCTCTCGTCGCGATGAAGCTCGAAAACTTGTGGCAGAAGGAAAGAACCCTAGTGAGGTTCGAAAAGAGCAAAAGCTGGCTCTGCAAAGAGAGTCAGAGAACGCTTTCGAAAAGATAGCCAGAGAGTGGCATCAACTTAAATCTGCTAAATGGTCGGCAGGATATGCATCAGACATCATAGAAGCGTTTTAAAAACAAAACGTTCCCTTATGTTTGGAACAAGGAAAGTGGGAGAGATTAAACCGCTAGAACTGCTTAATGTGCTGCATAAAATTGAAAAACACGGGGCGTTAGAGAAGATGCGCAAAGCGCGACAGCGCTGTTCAGAAGTGTTTCGTTATGCCATAGCTACTTGGAGAGCTGAGTTTAATCTTGCTGCAGATCTCTCTAGCGCCCTCGAAGTACATCAATCTAATCATTTTCCATTCCTAAAAGTTGGTGAGCTACCAGATTTTCTACGAGCCTTAGACAGTTACGCAAGCAGTCGGCTTGTACAAGTTGCTACGAAATTACTTATGATTACGGGTGTGAGAACCATTGAATTACGTGCAGCATTATGGCAAGAATTTGATCTGGATTACGCAATTTGGGAAATTCCTACTGAAAGGATGAAAATGCGCAGGTCACATCTTGTGCCATTGTCGTCTCAAGCGTTAGATTTACTCAATGAACTGAATATCATGGCTGGGGACTATCGTTATGTTTTTCCGGGGCGGAACGATCCGAACAAGCCGATGAGCGAAGCCAGTATCAATCAGGTTATCAAGCGTATTGGCTTTGGGGGAAATGTTACGGGACATGGATTCAGGCATACTCTTTCTAGTGTTCTACATGAACAAGGCTATGAATCAGCGTGGATTGAAACTCAGCTTGCGCATGTTGACAAAAACTCTATTCTTGGGACCTACAATCATGCAGTATATCTAGATAAGAGAAGGTCTATGTTACAATGGTATGCTGATAATTTTTTCTAATTGAGGAAATATTATGGATTGGCTAGCTAAAAATGCAGATTGGGTTTTTTCTGGGATTGGTGTTCGTGCATTAGATGTTGTCTATGCTCTTATAGTTGCAATTATAGGCGCTTTTTTCATCCGAAAGAAAATAAAGCCATTCACCAAAAAAATAGCTAGAGTCTTCATCATAGGCTCTAAGAACAAAACCAATATAAAACAGTAATATGAGTAACAAATCATCAGATGAGCAATCTCAGAAAATAAACTCTGTGATACTTGGCTCTAATAACAGAACAACATTAACACAAGTAGTTGTTAATGTTAACAGCCATTTTGTTAATCAAGAATTATTGGTCGAACAATTAAAAGAAGAAATTAAAGATGCTTTGGAAAATGAGTTCTCTGAGTCTGATCACAATATACTCCTTTGTTACCCAAATAAGAAAATAGACAACAAAACCGTTAGCTACTCAATAAATAAAATAAAAAAACATCTTGAGGAGAAAGGTGCTAGTGTCTATGAGGGTGGTGGTAAATCAGCCCTTCCTATAGAGAGCGTTGGATACTCACATTTATCTGAACTAGAATTCATCAGAAAAACAAACTGTGACACGGTGATAATCTTTGCACTAGACGAATTAACCTTATCACAACTAACTCTTATTAGTCATTTCAAGATTTCAAGAAAGCTAGAACTTACTGATGTTGTAATCATATCAAGCGAAGACTTCAAAAATAGTGATCAGTTTTTGTTAAATGGCGCTTTCAAATATTGCAGCGACAATAACTGCTCAGTGATTTCTTTAGATTCGCTAGGGGATAAGGAAATAAAATCTATTATCGACAGAATCGTTAATAAAAAAATAATCCAAAGAAAAAATGGTCTATTGGGGGTCTAAATGGAAGTAAACACAAACTTTAGGTTATTACTTTGGGGGGTATCGATAATACAACCTTCATCCCCTGATGAAGTTTTAGGTTATTTGAAAGCTGTCTTAAACGATGATGGACTGCTTCCAGAGATAGAGGTTATGGAAGACTACTTTGATAAATTAAAAAAAATTGGGTATATTGAACAGGTTTCGAAGAGAAATAATTTATTCTCTATTACCCCTCAAGGAAACGAAAAATTACCACCAAGGTTAAAAAAACTGAGAGATAAGATTAGAATTTTTCTACTTGACAAATGTTATATCCAAAGTAAATTAGAACGGCTGGCCTCAACTGAAACAGAGAAAATGAGCGGCGATTCGCCGTTCTTAACGTTAAGGCACATTTTAAAAGAGGTTCCGCACCCAAGCCTGCCTTGGGCGACCGGGACCCTGCCCAGCCGCCCAAGGCAGGCTTGGGTGCGGATCTATGAGCAATTAAAGATTGGTTCGACGTTCGGTGATGAGGCCAGCACTTCCATCACCGATACTTCACCTAGTGAGGTGAAGAAAAATATTCTATCTTTAAATTTTTACTCTTTTAATAACCTTGAACATAATTATTTCAATAATAATGGAGTTACAATTATTTCCTCCTGTATCGGGGTCTCTCCTGGCTTACTAACCTCAATGATAAAATCCCCTGAAAAATATTATAGACCATTTGAGTTAACTAAGAAAAATGGTAAAAAAAGGGAGATACTAGCTCCTAGAAAATTCATAAAAGTTACGCAATACTGGATCGCAGACCATCTCTTGAATAGACTTAAAATTCACTCTTCTTGTTTTTCTTATAGAAAGGGAGTAGGAATAAAAGATAATGCCTACAATCATGTCGGCATGAAATTCGTTGCAAATATTGATATTACAGACTACTTTGGTACAATCAATAAAACAATGATTAAAAAATGTCTTTTAGACAATAAAATTCCTATAAGTATAGTAGAGGTTATTTCAGGTCTGATCACTTACTACGGATACCTCCCACAAGGAGCCCCAACAAGCCCAATTATTTCAAATGCAATCTTGCACGACTTTGATGAGAGTATGTGTGAATCCGCATTACATTTTGACTGCGTATATACTCGCTATTCAGATGACATCACAGTTAGCGGAAATAGCAGAGAAAAAGTTTTCTTGCTAACCAGAGTTGCAGCAAAATTATTAGAAAGGCGTGGTTTTTCTATAAATGAGAAAAAACGCGAATACTCTCCACTAATAATCGACAAGTAGTTACCGGCATTCTTGTAAATGAATCATTGAGACCCACAAGAAAATATCGTAGAAACGTTCGAGCCGCCTTTGATCAAGCAATAAAAACCATGGATACTTCAGATGACACATTGAATAGCTTAAAAGGCCACCTTAATTATTTGAATTCCTTTAAACAATATGGTTTTAAATTCGATCATGAGAAGTATCAACTCATTATTAATGAATTGATAAAAAACAAAGACATCAATTAATTTTGAGTATCGCCGCGCTGTCGCCTGTGCCTGGCTGACCCTGTGCGAACGTCAGCACTGCTATCCCTCCTCACCCTCGACGTGCTGGAAAGCGCCATCGCTACCGTGCTGGAGGGCTTCTATCTGGTGTATATGAAGGCCCACGGCTATAGGAATGCGCTCAGCCTGACCATGTTCGGCAAAGGACTCTCAGCCATGCTGAAAGAGTACGTACTAAATTACGAGAAGCGCCACACAAATCAGGGTATGCAGACCAATCTCGTCCTCAGGGAGGAAAGCAATGCCGACTGGCTGCCGAAGTGCGACGACCCCACCGCAACATAACTACCCGGACCGGCACTGCCGGTCTTTTTTTACCTGCACACCTGCCAGAGTGAACAGTAAAGTGTTCACTGTTCACCGAGTACTCACCAAATAACATGATGAAAATAAACAACAAAACACCTAATGAACAGAGTAAACAGTTTTTCCAGAAGAAACTGATTACTCTCAAAAGTTATCTGACTGCTTAGTGGCTTTGTTGAATAAATCGAACTTTTGCTGAGTTGAAGGATCAGATCACGCATCTTCCCGACAACGCAGACCGTTCCGTGGCAAAGCAAAAGTTCAAAATCACCAACTGGCCCACCTACAATAAAGC
>OIEK01000240.1_pt1 | contig 11609 bp, 11 predicted proteins | sample 1581821 | NCBI WGS metagenome assembly OIEK01 (sample SAMN03281017, study PRJEB24777) | human gut metagenome | isolation source: fecal sample PR221 from 1 month old male Chinese infant, caesarean... | reverse complement strand
ACTTCAACTATATCATTCCAATCAAATATAGTACACTTTTTTTGCTAAACTAAATCTCACATAATATCCATTTATAGAATTAGGATTCTCCGAATAAACGAATATTCCTATGGCAAAAATAAGAAGAATTATAACATAAAATATTTCTCTTGATGCCATGAATTACCTCTCCTAACAATCTCATATCCCTTTTCCTCTGGTTTCGATTGAATATCTCTAACAATATCACTACTTATTCTAACGTAGTATTCTTTATTAATCTTTAAAACATCCTTCATTAATCTCTTTACATTTGTTGAAGAAATTTGACGTTTATCTGACTCTTTTGACAAATTAGTTATTACGAAACCCTCATCAACTCTATTAATGCTATAAACCCTATTTGATATCGCCCATTTCTTTTCCTTTTTTGATGGTCTTTCTACTAATACATAAATGTCATCAACTGAATTTATTTTATCTCCAAGTAAAAAAGTTCCTATCATAAAAACAATTTTATTTTTTGAGTTTTGATAAAAAATCATTGAGAAAATAATTGAAAAAATTTTTAATAAAGTATCTAAACTGATAATTCTATTAAATTTTACAGAACTATTATACAATTGTTCAAGAGTGATATAGATAGGAAATTTTGTTATTAACTCTGAAATCAATAGAGCACAGAAAGTAAAAAATACAAATATTAAATAATTTATCTTCTTATTAGATAACTCGACTTCTAGTTTTTTATCATCTATATTTAATTTGGTATGTTTATAATAAATTTTTTGATCAAAAAATGTAGCTCCTATTGAGACAAGTATAAAACTTAATAGACTCCAGGTTAATACTCCATTGGTGATACCAATATTTGAACTCACTACTAGCGGTAGTGTAAATATAGAAATAAATAACATAGGGGAGAATGCAACGAAATCTAATAGCAGTTCAAATACAATAAGAAAAAAAAATCTAAAATAAACATCCTTGAATTTAATATTTTGTTTACACTACCCAAAAATAATACATACGAAATAATATTGAAAATTATTATAAAAAAATATCTTAAACGTGAGTTTGTTTCCCTAATCTTCTCTCCTTGTTTTCTAGTATCATTTAATTGATCACGAAAAGTCCCATAATTGAGTTCTCTTTTATTCTTATATTTCAAATAAAAAAGTAAAACAACTATAATTGTAATTGGTATAACTACAAATTTCACCCAAAGTGACTTAGTTCCACGTAAAGTAAAATAACAAAGACATAAACTATAAAATATTTCAATGAGAAACATTGAATATTGCGGATAAATAATAGGTCTCTTAAACTTCTCAAAAAAATCTTTTAACCTTGAAAAATTCATTAAATCCTCCTATATAACTTTTTCTAATTCCTAATAAACTATCTCATGATAATTTATCCACTTAAGTATAACAAAAAACACTCTATAAAAATAGAGTGTTTTCAGAAAGTTTTTCATAAGTATTTTCAAAGAAGGAAAAATGAAATAAAATTCTTTCCACTATTGAGTACTGTCTTAGTACCTATTTATCACCCTTGTTACGGATAACAAAGCCATTTTTCTTTTCGCTTGAGGTACGGTGTGGGCGTTTGTTGCCATGATTTTCGAAGTCACGACTGTTCTTCTTAGACTTACGTTTGAAGTCACGACGGCCACCGTCTCGGTCATCGCGGTTACGGTCGCCACGGTATCCACCACGACGGTTGTTATCGCGACCGCGGTTGCCACGGCCACCTTTGCCGCCAAAGCCACCACCTGATGGTTTGAATGGCAATGGTTTTTCACGTGCAATTTCCACTTCTGGCATTGTCTCTGGATCTTGAACGGTCAAGCTCAAGATGTAAAGGGCCAATTCTTCAGGTGTGAATTCTTGAGCTAATTTAACCGCATCACCCTTGAACTTGTCAAAGTTAGAACGGATAGCTTCATCCGCAAAGTCACGTTCAATTTTCTTAAGGGCAACTTTCTTCTTAGCCTGGAAGGCTTCTTGAGCTGTTGGTGGCTTAAGACCTTTCATGCGTTTCTTAGTCAAGTTTTCGATGATTCCCAAGTAACCCATTTCGTTTGGAGCTACGAAAGTAATCGATTGACCTGATTGGCCTGCACGTCCTGTACGTCCAATACGGTGAACGTAACTTTCTGGGTCTTGTGGAATATCATAGTTGTAGACATGAGTGACACCTGAAATGTCAAGACCACGCGCCGCAACGTCTGTGGCAACCAAAATATCGATTTGGTCGTTCTTGAAGTCACGGATAACACGAAGACGTTTGTTTTGGTCAAGGTCACCGTGGATACCTTCTGCACGGAAACCACGAAGTTTCAAACCACGTGTCAACTCGTCCACACGACGTTTGGTACGTCCAAAGACGATTGACAACTCAGGTTGGTCAACATCCATAAGGCGAGTCATGGTATCGAACTTCTCTTGTTCCTTCACTCGGATAAAGTATTGGTCAACGTTAACATTGGTCAATTCTTTAGCCTTGATTTTCACATGCTCAGGATCTTTCATGAACTGCACACCAATACGTTTGATGGCATCAGGCATAGTTGCTGAGAAAAGGAGAGTTTGACGTTCTTCTGGCACTCGGCTAATGATAGCTTCAATATCTTCAAGGAAGCCCATGTTAAGCATTTCATCCGCTTCATCCAAAATCAAAGTCTCAATGTTATTGAGTTTAAGAGCCTTACGTTTGATAAGGTCAAGGAGACGCCCAGGTGTTCCTACAACGATGTGGGCACCTGAACGGAGGGCCTTGATTTGTTTTTCAATGCTAGAACCACCGTAGACTGAGCGAACTTTAACGCCCTTATCACGACCAAAACGGAAAAGCTCTTCTTGAGATTGCACTGCCAACTCACGTGTTGGGGCAATAACAAGAGCTTGGATTGTATTTTCTTCTGTACGAATTTTATCTAGGGTAGGCAAACCAAAGGCAGCTGTTTTACCAGTACCAGTTTGGGCCTGACCGATAACATCCTTCCCTTCAAGAGCGAGTGGAATCGTCAACTCTTGGATAGGTGATGGCTTTTCAAAACCGGCAGCTACAACAGCTGATTGGATGTCTTCTGATAGGTTTAAATCTGTAAATTTCAAAGTATTCTTCTTTCTATTTGAAGGCGGTGCGAAGCCACCTTATGAGACTTGGTTGTGTAGTATGTTAACTACCTGTATTTAATAGTCGTTTATTTTAACAACTCATCTAGTCTATCATATTTAAGAATAAAAAGACAGAAAATAACGTTTTAAAACCGCCTCCAATTTGAGAAGACGGTTTCACTCACTAATTATTATTTATGGACCAACCAACGCAAGTAGCGGGCCAAGACCAAACAAAGGATCGCACTACCGATAATGATGAAAATCCAGGCTGGACTGACAGTCATAAACGGTAGAGGAACATTCATCCCAAAGAAACCAGTAATAACGGCAAGCACTCCTAAAAGTACCTCAATAATGGACAGATTGCTCAAGTTGTTGTTCAAGTTGTTGTTTAGGATATTGTTATAAGAACCTGATAGGTGCTGTAAGACCTTAGAAATAAGATCCGTCATGGCAACCAACTGCCTGGCTTCAATCATGGCATCATCAAACTGCTCTTTTTCGACCTCATTGAGACGACGATAAATGGCGTGCCCCTTGATGTGTTCCAATAGAAGACGGTTTTGTGTGGCTGCAGCCACCAAATAGACCATGCCTATTTCCAAATCTGAAAGATCGTAAAGATTCTTACTCGTCGTTGTCTGTCTTAGGCGTCGACTAACCTCATCTTTTTGCTGATCCAAACATTCAATGACGGGATAGTAGGCATTTGAAATCATCTCAAGTCCTGCAAAGAGCAATTTGTAGATAGACAAATCCTCATGGTTATCCACATAGTCTTGCATTTTGCTGATCACATAAGCATTATCCTCGTTACTAATGGTCACCAAACGCGTATCTTGTACAATAAAGGTCAGAGGAATGGTTTCATAGTATTCCTTGTCCTTCTCAAGAGCCAGAACATTATAGATAAAAGTGATTGTTCCATTCTCACGGTTGTAGTCCATGTGAGCTCGTTCATTTTTATCCAAGGCATACTCTATGGTTTCCTGGTCAATATCATACTTGGTATAAAGGTAGGATTGCTCAGAAATAATATCTGAGTCAATATTAATCCAGTGACGCTTATAACCCAGTTCTTTTTCAATAAACATTTTTCTTCCTCATTACTTTAGCACTGCTGCTGCCAAAGCTTGTTGAATTTCAAAGACGTTATTATCACTCTTAAATTGAAGGACCTCTGCAGGCTCCAATGCTGATGAAATCCAAATCTTAAGCTCAGCATCTAGGTCAAAGTGACCCGAACTTTCTACAGTAAAACGAGAAATCGAGTGATAAGGGATAGACTTGTAGGAAGTCTTCTTCCCGGTAACACCTTGCTTATCGACTAAAATCAAGCGCTTCTCTGTAAAGACAATCAAGTCACGAACCAAAACATAGGCTAACTCCACCTGTTCACCTGGAATTAAGATACCTTCCAATTGGCGCTCAACCTTATCATTATCTTTTTTAGATGCGTTGCCAAGCAGTCCTGAAAAAAGTCCCATAGTTGTTTCTCCTTTTTTATTGTAAAGATAATCCTTGCTTTAACTATACCACAATTTTAGGATTTCAGACACTTGCAGAAATGGGTTTCTAGTAGTACAATTAAAGAGTCACAAGAGGAGCAATTGCTGAGAATGGCTAGCTTGATTTTTTCTTCAAGACCTGCCTAAACTCTTACCACCTGATCAGGTTAGGACCTGCGTAGGGATGTGTCTCAAAATAGATTGAAATAGAGGAACTTCTATGACATCGATTTTTGATGTGGCAAAAAAACAGCCAATCAAGACTGATTGGTATAGGAGGTTTTTTTATGTCGAAAACAAATATTCGACCAATGATTGAGGTTGCCCTTTTTGCAACCATTGCTTATATTCTGGACTTAGTTACTCAGCCCATGTCACTAGGCCCTTGGATTTCCCTTTCCTTTAAGATGGTACCTATCTTTCTCCTCAGTTTTCGCTGGGGCTTAAAAGCTGGTGCTATGGGCGGACTTATCTGGGGGCTACTTCAAGTGGTGACAGGACAGGCAGCCGGTGGTTGGCTGACCTTGACACAAGGGTTTCTGGAGTACTTTGTCGCCTTTAGTCTGATTGGTATCAGTGGTGTGGTCAAACCAGCCCTTGATAAAGCCATTAAACAAGACAATAAAGTTAAGTCTCTGATGTATATCACTTGGGGGATTCTGCTTGGTAGCTTTGCTCGTTACCTCATTCACTTTATAGCCGGTGTCATCTTTTGGGGAAGCTATGCCCCTAAGGGACAAAGCCCTTATCTCTATTCATTCATTGTCAATAGCTCATCTTTCCTAGGAGAAACATTGGCAAGCCTTATTGTTTTCTTCGCCCTGCAACGATTCCTAGGCAGATTACTCAATACAGAAAAATAAAAGAAATCATAGGACAGTCTTAATTGACAGTCCTATGGTTTTTCTTGTTTTAAGAGATATTACGACACGAAGTCTGACGTAGTTAGTGAGACGGCTAGCTAGACACAAGATAGTGGCTAGCGTCAAAAGATGAACGATTTGCAAAAAACTAAATAATCATCGTGTTACGACATGAGAAAACGGAAACGATGTTTTTCCGTTTTCGAGTTAGTAAGGGACTTAGCCACGGTCTCATAGGACGTGGCGTAGATTGCTTAGGCTATGAAATAGCCAAGCAATCTTAGTACATTACATCTTCTCTTCCAATGTCACATCTGGATATTTATCCGCAAACCAGCGGAGGGCGAAGTCATTTTCAAAGAGGAAGACTGGTTGGTCAAAGCGATCTTTGGCCAAGATATTTCGGCTTGATGACATGCGTTCATCGAGGTCCTCAGGTTGAATCCAACGCACAGTCTTTTTACCCATTGGTGTCATAACGACTTCGGCATTGTATTCATTTTCCATACGGTGTTTGAAGACTTCAAACTGAAGTTGACCAACGGCACCAAGCATGTATTCACCTGTTTGGTAATTGGTATAGAGCTGGATGGCTCCTTCTTGCACCAATTGTTCAATTCCCTTGTGGAAGGACTTCTGTTTCATGACGTTTTTAGCAGAAACTTTCATGAACAACTCTGGCGTAAAGGTTGGTAGTGGCTCAAATTCAAATTTGTTTTTACCTACAGTAAGGGTATCACCAACCTGGTAAGTTCCTGTATCGTAAACCCCGATAATATCTCCAGCCACAGCATTTTCGACATTTTCACGGGACTCGGCCATAAACTGAGTGACGTTAGAGAGCTTAGCTCCTTTACCTGTACGGGTTAGGTTAACACTCATACCACGCTCGAATTCACCAGACACGATACGAACAAAGGCAATACGGTCACGGTGACGTGGGTCCATGTTGGCTTGAATTTTGAAAACAAAACCTGAGAAATCCTTGTTAAGAGGATCAATCTCATCACCATCCACTGTCTTGTGGCCATGTGGTTCTGGTGCAAATTTGAGGAAGGTATCGAGGAAGGTTTGAACCCCAAAGTTAGTAAGGGCAGATCCGAAGAAGACCGGTGTCAATTCACCAGCTAAAATAGCTTCCTCAGAGAATTCATTACCCGCTTCTGTCAAGAGTTCAATATCTTCTTTAGCTTGCTCATAGAATGGGTTGTTGGCAAAAAGAGTATCACCATCTTCAATCTTGGCAAAGCGCTCGTCACCTTTATAGAGCTCCAAGCGTTCGTTATAGAGGTCATAAAGTCCTTCGAAGGCTTTACCCATACCGATAGGCCAGTTCATTGGGTAGCTGGCAATACCAAGCACTTCTTCCAACTCTTCCAAGAGGTCAAGTGGCTCACGTCCATCACGGTCCAATTTGTTCATGAAGGTGAAGACAGGAATACCACGGTGTTTGACAACTTCGAAAAGTTTTTTGGTTTGGGCCTCGATACCTTTGGCTGAGTCAACGACCATGACGGCAGCATCAACCGCCATAAGGGTACGGTAGGTATCTTCTGAGAAGTCCTCGTGCCCTGGGGTATCAAGGATATTGACACGTTTGCCAGCATAGTCAAACTGCATCACAGATGAAGTTACTGAGATACCACGTTGTTTCTCAATATCCATCCAGTCTGATTTGGCAAAGTTTCCGGTTTTCTTACCTTTTACGGTACCAGCTTCACGGATTTCACCCCCAAAGTAAAGCAATTGTTCAGTGATTGTTGTTTTACCAGCATCGGGGTGAGAGATGATGGCAAAAGTACGGCGTTTTTTGATTTCGTCTTGGATACTCATAGTTTTCTTTCTTCTTTAAAAATAATCTTTTTGATACTTTTCCTTAGTGGTATTGGACGTCAGTAGCTTCTTTGTAAATCTCAAAAATCCCATGTCCCAGAGCTACTAATAGCATTAGGGTTTTTACCAGAACGAAAAGCAAGATCGTTGTAGCACTTCTTTCAGAAAATTTCTGTCTTTTGAAAGCTACATTTGTTGTCAAGACCTGCTATAATTCTCGCAGGCACAGCACTTTTATTATATCCAAATTACAGTGTGAAAGCAATTCTGAAAGCGTTTTGTGTTAGAATAAAACAAATAAAATGACAAATGCACGCTATCAACTTTCTGATAGCGTGTTTCTTCATTATTTAGTATTACTCTTCAAAATGCTCCAGACCTTTTTTCATGATTATCATGAGAATAATCAGAGCTCCTGAAACAGCAAGATATTTGACAAATAAGGAAGTTCTCATAATAAATGGCGTGTGTTTAAGCATGCCATAGTTTCCACCGATAGTCTGATTAACTATTACCAAAGCTAGATTCAGTAATAAGGTAGCCACGACAATCATCCGCTTACTGATTGGATGAGTTTTATAACTATTAAAAATGACATTCAGGCTATTGACCAGTAGGGCATAGTGGCCAATTAGGAAAGAAAAGCCTGTGATATGAGGAAACTCATAGGGATCAAATACTGGATAAATCAACGCACAGTAAGTCCCGACAACTCCCATAATAGCAAAATAGCTCTTTATCCTACTATTTTTCAAGAGGAGAACAGCAAACATGGCCATACGACAATGGTACAGGGGCAGACTAATATAAAGCGGGAAGCCCTGCCAGAGGTACCAAGTGTATAGGGCAAAGAGTTGAATGGCTTGGATAATGAGAAAGATCCAACGCCATATATTATTCTTATACCAACGCCAGCTCAAGTAACTCAGAAGTACCATTGACAAAAGCATAAGCAAATAATAGGGCAAAGGTATCTGGGGTGGATGAGTTTGGGTGGTTGTCAAAAATTCCTTCATTCTCTTCTCCTGCTGAAATTACTATGCCTGCTATTATATCAAATTTCAGGGTAAAGCAAAAACCTGCTTTAGAGAGCAGGTTAGAGAACTTAATCCTTGGCTTGGAGTTCTTCCACGACCTTGGCTAGGTTCATAGAGTTAGAGCCCTTGAGCAAGATTTGATCGTGCTCGCCTAGGCTTTCTTTGATTTGCTTAACCATAGCATCAAATTGGTCTTCGTCAGCTGTTTTCTTGAAATAATAGACATGACCAAGTGGGAACATTTGACTAGCAAGTTGCGACAATTCTGCAATATCCTCACCGTAGAAAATCACCGTATCAATAGCATCCGGTGTCAGGCTTAGAATCATCTGTGTGTGAAGTTGCACAGACTGTTCACCGAGTTCTTTCATATCAGCTAGGACAGCAATTTTCTTGCCTCCTTCATTCTTAGGAATAGCTGAGAAAGTTTCCAAAATGAGCTTCATGGCTGTTGGATTGGCATTGTAGACATCTGAAAGGATGTCGGCATCGTTGGCTGCTTTTTTCCATTCGGTACGATTTTTTGTGAGTTGCAAGTTAGCAAGAGCTGTGAGGATATTTTCCTCAGTTACACCCAAGTGTTTTGCGACATAGGCAGCAACCATGGCATTTGTGGCATTATATTTTCCAGTGACTGGCAAGGTAACTTGTCCGTCTAGGAAGTTTGTTGAAAAGGTGAGATGGTCCTTGTATTCCGTCAAGTCAGAGACTGTAAGCTCTGCACCATCTCCAAAACGTACCACTTCAAGATTGCTTGGCAAGAAAGGATCAACGATTGGATCACTTGGCACAAGCAAGAGGCTACCATCAGGCATACCGTCTTGCATTTGCATTTTACCTTGGGCAATCTTGTCACGGCTACCGAAGAATTCCAAATGAGCCTCTCCGATTAAGGTAACAACGGCTGTTTTTGGCTTAGCCAAGGTTGACAAGAGGTGAATGTCTCCCATGTGGTCTTGTCCCATCTCAAGGACGATTTTCTCTGTATCATCAGGCATGTGGAGGGCTGTATAAGGAAGACCAATCTCGTTGTTATAATTGCCTTGGGTTTTGTAAGTACGATAGGTTGTTGCCAAGATATCATGAATCATGTCCTTGGTCGTTGTCTTACCGTTAGAACCAGTCACAGCAATGACATCAACCTCAGTCTTTTCAAGATAGTAGGCAGCTAGCTTTTGGAAGGCTTCAAGAGCGTCATCAACTAGGATGTGGACTTGATCAGCTGGTAATTCTTTTTCTGTGAATGTCGCTAGGGCACCATTGTCAAAGGCTGTTTGGATAAAATCATGCCCGTCACGCGCACCTTTTAGTGGCAAAAAGAGGTCACCCGCTGTAATCTTACGGCTATCAAACTCAATCTGGTTAATGGCAACATCTTCATAGGCTGTGACATCATTTTTAGCGCCAACAACCTTGGCAATTTCATGGAGTGTCAGTTTCATCTTAAAATCCTCTGTTTTATTTTTACAAGTCTGGCAAGAAATAAGATTTTCTTGCCTGCAATCACTCCCAATTATATCACAAATCAGGCTAGCTTTTGCTTGATAGACGAATTTGTTACAATGGTTGATGAAAGGATTAGGCATGACAAAGAAAAAATTAATCAACCTCTCTAAGGGAGAGGAAACCATAAATAGCGCCTGTCAAAGTATCGAAGAACCTAAAGGGTGGCGCTTTAATTGGAGAAAGATCATCCTACTAGAACCAACAGCTGAATTGATTATCTTAGTGCTACTGGCACTGCTATGGGGTGGCTTTTATTACTACAAGCACTATACGGTCAATGAAAGCAATATCTACGGACTTTGGCAATCCGAAAACCACACGCTTGCCATTTCCTATGAACACATCCGTAGACATGGTGATACGAATTGGCAAATCGTCCAAGATGGCAAAACGATAATCAATGTTGCAGATACTCGTGCCATCAAAAAGATGAACGACGGAACACTCCATATTGAGGTCTATGCTCCAGAAAATATCCTCTCAAAACTTCCTCAAAAAGGCGGTTACAATTACTTGGATATGTATGTCCGAAAGGGGAATCTCCTAACTTATGACGGTGAGTCCTACAAGCGTATCAATTCTGGAAACAAGTCCATCACTTGGAAAGATGGTTCCACCAGCCCTTATGGTGAACGGAAAACAACTATAGATGAGGTTTTTGAAGCCTTCTATTTGATACTTATGGGGATTTGCTCATTTCTTATCATTATGGAGGCTCGGCAAAAGAGGAAAGAGAAACTCAATGAGACACCAAACAAAGAGAAAATACGCTAACCGAAAGAAACTCAACCGAAAGTATCATTCACAAAAAGCATATCGAAAAGAACAAAAACGTAAAACTGGATGGCGAGCACGCTGGAATAAATTTACAGACTGTTTAGCCAACATTTTTGGGATATGTTTCCTACTCATGATACCGATTTTCATCGTTTATATGATTTTCTTTGACGATGGGGTTTCTAAAGATGGTATCTACGGTCTATGGCAATCTGAAAATCATAAAATTGCCATATCATATGAAGAAGGTTCAAAGGGAAGTAAGCGTGATTGGGATATTGTTCAAGATGGAAATGTCCTCATCAAAAATGCACGTATCGATGATATTAAACGCTTAGAGGATGGGACCCTCTATATTGAAGTTTATGCCAAGGAACGCCTGTTTTCAGACCTTCCCACAAAGAACGGCTACAACTATTTGAATATGTATGTCCGTAAAGACAATTACTTGACCTATGATGGCGAATCCTACAAACGGATTGATGATGAAAACAGAGTATTACCTGGAAAGATGGTTCAGAATCCCTTTATGGTCAACGAATAACCTTGTTTGATCGTCTGAAACCTTATATCGTATTTGGAATTATTGGTTCTATGATTTTGTATGCCATTTTGTCGATTGGAGAATAAAAGAAATCTAAAAGGAAAAATAGGCTAAATGAGGCATCAAATAAAGAAAAATATAGTAATCAACAGGAAATTGATAGAAAAGATTATTCACAAAATGAATATCGAAGAACACAAAAGTACAAAACTGGATGGCGAGCACGTTGGGGTGAATTCAAAGACCGTTTAGTCAAGATTTTGAGGATTTGTTTTCTATTCATGGTACCTATAGTCACCATCTATCTTAGATGCTTTTATGATGGTATCAGTGAAAATAGTATCTACGGGCTATGGCAGTCTGAAAATCACAAGCTTGCTATTTCCTATAACGAAGGAGGAAAAAGTCGTAAGTACGATTGGGAAATTGTACAA
>OIEK01000239.1_pt1 | contig 11617 bp, 18 predicted proteins | sample 1581821 | NCBI WGS metagenome assembly OIEK01 (sample SAMN03281017, study PRJEB24777) | human gut metagenome | isolation source: fecal sample PR221 from 1 month old male Chinese infant, caesarean... | reverse complement strand
ATGTGGCTGAATTCGCGATCGTTTTCGCATCAACGTTGAGCAGGAAGGCGCAACTGCGATGATGACGGGCGTTAGCTCGGGTAACTCAGTTGATCAAGACCATCAATATTCGCGTGGAAAACCGAACCTGAACAATATGGCGATTCAGGATGTACCGATGCTGAACAGCGATGAAAATCATCTGTTCGCGCCTGAAACGCGATGAATTGCTGATGGTACCTTCGCCGGGCACCATTATTCAGGTTGGCGACCTGTTGCACCTGGTTGGTCTGCCGAAGACCTGCATAGCGCGCAACTGGTGATGGGCCAGGAGGTGGACACCTCGCTCTCAACGCGGGGGACCGACCTGCGCGTTGAGCGTGTGGTCGTCACCAACGAAAAAGTCCTTGGGAAACGCATTCGCGATCTGCATTTCAAAGAGCGCTATGACGTGGTGATTTCCCGTCTTAACCGCGCCGGGGTCGAACTGGTAGCCAGCAGTGATTCCAGCCTGCAATTCGGTGACATTCTCAACCTTGTCGGGCGTCAGGCGGCCATTGATGCGGTGGCTTCTGAGGTGGGGAACGCGCAGCACAAACTCCAGCAAGTCCAGATGCTGCCTGTCTTTATCGGTATTGGATTGGGGGTGTTGTTGGGGTCGATTCCCGTCTTTGTTCCCGGCTTCCCGGTGGCATTAAAACTGGGACTCGCGGGCGGGCCGCTTATCATGGCGCTGATCCTTGGGCGTATCGGCAGCGTGGGTAAGCTCTACTGGTTCATGCCGCCCAGCGCCAACCTTGCTCTGCGTGAGCTGGGTATCGTGCTGTTTCTCGCGGTGGTTGGACTGAAATCCGGTGGTGATTTTATCGCGACGCTGACCCACGGCGATGGGTTTAACTGGATGTGCTACGGGATTTTTATTACCGCTATTCCCTTGCTGACCGTCGGGATTCTGGCGCGGTTGTTTGCGAAGATGAACTATCTGACCCTGTGCGGCATGCTGGCCGGGTCGATGACCGATCCCCCGGCGCTGGCTTTTGCCAACGGCCTGCATGCCACCAGCGGCGCCGCCGCGCTCTCGTATGCCACGGTTTATCCACTGGTGATGTTCTTACGTATCATCACGCCGCAATTGCTGGCCGTACTGTTCTGGGGCGTCAGTTAGCACTTTTCCGGGTGGATACGCCGCAGATGGTAGTCCACCTGGTAATCACGAGTATTACGGAACATAACGGAATAATTCAGGAACTCGCCGCTGTCACTGTAGGAAAGGGAAGTTATTCTCAGCAGCGGCGTCTGTTCCGGAACATTCAGATATCCTCCCAACGATTTATCTGCCAGCACGGGAGTCAGACTCTCATAATTACCGCTGATGGTTATCCCACACTCCTTCTCAATGTAATCAAATTTCGACCCCTCGAGATGCGCCAGTGACAGATTGCGAAACAGCTTCACGGGCATAAAGCTATCCTCCAGCATCAGGGGTTTCCCTTCCACGTAACGCATCCGGCGTGAAAAGTAGATCCGCTCATCCACCTGAATCCGTAGCAGGCTGGCAATGGCTGGTGGCGCGGGCATCACCTCGAACTGCAGAACCTTACTCTGTACCTCTTTACCCTGCTGGCGCAGTACCTCCACCAGCCCGGTCAGATTGGTGGTTTCATGGTGCACATCCTTGCGTGCAACAAATGTCCCGCTGCCATGGCGGCGTTCAACCAGCCCCCAGCCCACCAGCAGATCTAACGCCTTGCGAATTGTCATTCGCGCCACGCCAAACTCTTGCGCCAGCGCTTTTTCTCCCGGAAGCGGGCTGCCGATGTTGTAGTCCGACGAGTTCAGCCGCAGCCGTAACCTGTCGGCGATGGATTTATAGATCACCAGTAGACCTCTCTGCCCTTATCAGGCCGGGGATGCGGTTATGACACGTCCATATTTACAAGCGAAAGTAGACCTGAGAGGTCAAATTAAAACCATGAATGTGATCACGAATCGCAGCGGCACGCCATGTTCGCGTATGAATAAATTTTTATGCTCACTCCAGGCCAGCAAAAAACCATAAAGGCCTCTACTCCCTACAGGTTGTTACGTGAGGATTTAAAAATGCTCAGTCAAATACAACGTTTTGGCGGTGCCATGTTTACCCCGGTATTACTGTTTCCGTTTGCCGGGATCGTGGTGGGAATCGCTATCATGCTTAGCAACCCGCTGTTTGTCGGCGAGGCCTTAACCGCCCCGGATAATCTGTTCGCTCAAATTGTTCACATCATTGAAGAGGGCGGCTGGGCAGTATTTCGCAATATGCCGCTGATTTTTGCCGTCGGTTTACCGATTGGCCTGGCGAAACAGGCGCAGGGCAGAGCCTGTCTCGCAGTGTTGATTAGTTTCCTGACCTGGAATTACTTCATCAACGCGATGGGGACGACCTGGGGGCATTTCTTTGGCGTTAACTTCTCAGCAGAACCCGTAGCCGGAAGCGGGCTGGCGATGATCGCGGGTATCAAAACGCTCGATACCAGCATCATCGGGGCTATTATCATTTCAGGCATCGTTACCGCTATTCACAACCTGCTTTTTCGATAAGCCGCTTTCCGGTTTTCCTGGGGATTTTTCCAGGGCACCTCGTTTGTCGTTATCCTCGCGTTTTTCGTGATGATCCCCTGCGCCTGGCTCACCCTGATGGGCTGGCCAAAAGTACAGATGGGCATTGAATCCCTGCAGGCTTTCTTACGCTCCGCTGGCGCGTTGGGCGTGTGGGTTTACACCTTCCTGGAACGTATTTTGATCCCCACCGGATTACACCACTTTGTCTACGGTCCGTTCATCTTTGGCCCGGCGGCGGTAGAAGGCGGTATCCAGGTCTACTGGGCGCAGCACCTGCAAGAATTCAGCCAGAGCGCATTGCCGCTGAAAACGCTGTTCCCGGAAGGCGGATTTGCGCTGCACGGCAACTCCAAAGTGTTCGGCTCAGTCGGGATTGCGCTGGCAATCTGGTATACGGCGTCAGCGGAAACCGCGTTAAGTCGCGGGCCTGCTGATTCCGGCCACGCTTACCGCCGTGCTGGTGGGCATTACTGAACCACTTGAATTCACTTTCCTGTTTATCTCGCCGCTGCTGTTTGCCATTCATGCCGTGCTGGCGGCATCAATGGCGACAACGATGTATGTTTTTGGCGTTGTGGGCAATATGGGCGGCGGACTGCTTGACCAGTTCCTGCCCCAGAACTGGATTCCGATGTTCCACAACCACGCCTCGATGGTCTTCACCCAGATTGGTATCGGCGTCTGCTTTACCGGTCTCTATTTCGTGGTTTTCAAAACGCTGATTGAACGACTGAACCTCAAAACCCCTGGTCGGGAAGAGAGCGAAATCAAACTCTACAGCAAGGCTGATTATAAAGCGGCGCGCGGGCAAACCACCGCACCGGCCGCAGCCAGCCAACAGATCGGTCAAGCCGCCGGATTCTTACAGGCTCTTGGCGGCGCGGCAAACATCGAAAGCATCAACAACTGCGCCACCCGCTTACGCATCGCGCTGGTTTGATATGGCGCAAAACCCAAAAGCGATGAAGTCTTTAAAGCCCTGGGCGCACACGGTGTGGTGCGACGCGGCAACGGCATTCAGGTGATTGTCGGTCTGCATGTTCCCCAGGTGCGCGACCAGCTTGAATCGCTGATGAAAACCCCTTTAACGAACGAACAAACCACCATGACGGAGGCAGTATCATGAAAAAATTCTCAGTTGTCATTGCAGGCGGCGGTAGTACTTTTACTCCCGGTATTGTCCTGATGTTATTAGCTAACCGTGATCGCTTCCCGCTGCGCGCTCTGAAATTCTATGACAACGATGGCGCACGTCAGGAGACCATCGCGGAGGCGTGCAAAATCATCCTCAAAGAACAGGCGCCGGAGATTGCCTTTAGTTACACCACCGATCCGAAAGCGGCCTTTACCGATGTCGATTTTGTGATGGCGCATATCCGCGTGGGTAAATACCCGATGCGCGAAAAAGACGAGAAAATCCCGCTGCGCCATGGCGTGCTGGGCCAGGAAACCTGCGGACCGGGTGGAATTTCCTACGGTATGCGCTCTATCGGCGGTGTGCTGGAACTGGTGGACTATATGGAGCAGTATTCTCCAAATGCCTGGATGCTGAACTACTCCAACCCGGCGGCTATTGTCGCGGAAGCGACTCGCCGTCTGCGCCCGAACGCCAAAATTCTCAACATTTGTGATATGCCGATCGGCATTGAAGGACGTATGGCTCAGATTGTCGGACTGAAAAACCGCAAAGAGATGCGTGTGCGTTACTATGGTCTGAATCACTTTGGCTGGTGGACGTCGATTGAAGATCTAAACGGTAATGATTTGATGCCCAAGTTGCGGGAATATGTGGCGAAAAACGGTTATGTGCCGCCATCTGACAACGCCCATACAGAAGCCAGTTGGAATGATACCTTTGCTAAAGCAAAAGACGTGCAGGCGCTCGATCCCGATACCATGCCAAACACTTACCTGAAATATTATCTCTTTCCGGATTACGTGGTGGCGCACTCCAATCCAGAACGCACCCGTGCCAATGAAGTAATGGATCATCGTGAGAAGCATGTTTTCAGCGCTTGCCGGGCGATTATTGAAGCCGGTAAATCCTCCGCCGGGGAGCTGGAAATCGATGAACATGCGTCGTATATCGTCGATCTGGCGACCGCGAATTGCGTTCAATACCCAGGAGCGCATGTTATTGATTGTGCCGAATAACGGCGCAATTCATAACTTTTGATGCTGACGCGATGGTGGAAATCCCCTGCCTGGTCGGTCATAACGGCCCAGAGCCACTCACCGTGGGGGATATCCCACACTTCCAGAAAGGGTTGATGAGTCAGCAAGTGGCGGTGGAAAAACTGGTGGTGGATGCCTGGGAGCAGCGCTCGTATCAGAAATTATGGCAGGCGATCACGCTGTCCAAAACCGTACCGAGCGCCTCGGTTGCGAAAGCGATTCTGGATGACCTGATTGAAGCCAATAAAGAGTATTGGCCAGAACTACACTAATCTTCCCGACCGGCATCACCTGAGCCGGTTTTTTGTCCTTGTCGATTTACGCTATGCTGATGCCAGCGTGAGCATGACAAGGAGCCTTCATGAAAATTTCCCACCTCGGTGAAGCGCCGGATTACCGCTTTTCACTGGCCAATGAGCGCACTTTCCTGGCGTGGATACGCACCGCGCTGGGCTTTCTGGCAGCAGGGGTCGGGCTTGATCAACTGGCGCCGGAGTTTGCCACGCCGCTGATTCGTCAGGTGCTGGCGCTGCTGCTCTGTCTGTTTGCTGGCGCGCTGGCGGTTTACGGCTATATGCGCTGGCTACGCAATGAAAAAGCGATGCGTCTGAAAGAAGACCTGCCCTATACGCGAAGCCTGCTGGTGATAAGCGCCGTTCTGTTGACGGTGGCTACCGTGGTGATGGGACTGGTGCTGTATGGCAGATAACCGCAAGGCGCGCCGCGCGGCAGATCCAGGGCTACAGCCGGAGCGCACTTCGCTTGCCTGGCTGCGTACCTTTTTTGGCTATATTGCCCTGCTTGCCTTTGCGGTGAAGCACAACTGGCAGCACTCGGGGATCACCTTCTGGATCTCGCTGGTGGTGCTGCTGTTGGTCGGCGGTATGCTGTGGCGTTATACGCGCAAACGCACCCTGATGGATGTAGAAAGCAGCGATTTCGCAAAGCCTGGCGCGATCCGCGATAAGTTGCTGATTGCGCTGGCTGTGCTCTCTCTTTCGCTGCTGTTCGGGCTAACGCATATCCGCCATATCCTGAGTTCTCTGTAAGCGTCAGAGCTGCCGGGCTTTTGCCAGATACTGCGTCATCTCTTCTTCTGGCACCATCGCCCCCTCCGGTCACCCAGACGATGTGGGTGGCGTTGTCTAACTGTTGCGCCGTAAGTCCCTGTAAACTTTGATATTTCGTGCTCGCGCAAACGCGCTGTGGCCCCGCCATTCCTGCCAGTGCGGAGGGCTCAAGGCGGATATTTTCTTCCTGCGCCAGCATACCGAGCAGGTCATACATCGTTTGATCGTCGAGCGTATAAAAGCCATCCAGCAGTCGTTGCATGGCGCGGCCCACAAACCCGGACGCTCTGCCTACCGCCAGGCCGTCTGCCGCAGTGACATTATCAATACCTAAATCCTGAACGGAAATAGCATCGTGCAGCCCGGTATACACCCCCAACAGCATGCAGGGGGAATGGGTCGGCTCAGCAAAAAAGCAATGCACGTTATCACCGAACGCCAGTTTCAGGCCGAAGGCCACACCGCCAGGACCGCCGCCCACACCGCACGGCAGATAGACAAACAGCGGGCTTTCGGCATCCACCACCCGGCCTTGCTCTTTAAGCTGCGTTTTCAGACGCTGCCCGGCAACTGCATAGCCCAGAAAAAGCGTGCGCGAGTTTTCATCATCAATAAAGAAACAGTTTGGGTCGGACTGTGCTGCCTTGCGCCCCTGCTCCACCGCCACGCCGTAATCTTCCTCATATTCGACGACAATTACGCCGTGGCTGCGTAGTTTGGCTTTTTTCCAGGCTCGGGCGTCGGCAGACATATGTACCGTGACCTTAAAGCCGATACGGGCGCTCATAATGCCAATCGACAGCCCCAGGTTACCGGTCGAGCCAACGGCAATGCTGTACTGGCTAAAGAACTGTTTGAATTCAGGGGAGAGCAGCACGCTGTAGTCATCGTCGATACTCAGCAAACCGGCTTCGAGCGCCAGTTTTTCCGCGTGGGCCAGCACTTCATAAATGCCGCCACGGGCTTTGATGGAGCCCGAGACCGGCAGATGGCTGTCTTTTTCAGCAACATTTCACCACTGATACGCTGTCCATATATCTTTTTCCAGCCGCTTTTGCATCGCGGAATGGCAACCAGTTCAGATTCAATGATTGCCGCCAGAAGCTGCCGTTTCAGGGAAGGCCTTTGCCAGATAGGGCGCGAAACGGCTGAGACGTGCATGGGCGTCCTCAACGTCCGCCTGCGTGAGGCCGACATAAGGCAGCCCCTGCTCAAGAGAGGTCGTGGCCGGGTTAAACCAGGTCGTTTCCTGCAAATCTATCAAGGCTTGTAACTGTGGGAACGTCGCGATGAGTGTCTGTATTTGGTCAGGATTCATGTTAATTTCTGCACAATAAACGAAAGGTGTATGCTCTACAGTGGTCGACTTTTTTTTATAAGCGCCAGCATCGACAACGTTTACGACGGTATATCCGGGCATAATCTTCATATTCTGTCGCATAACTGCGAATTTATTACGTTATACGCTACGTATTCGGCGATAAATCATGCTAAATACATGTAATCACCACCGATTTTGGCAAGGTCAATTGTGTTAAAACCACTGTTAGCGATTGCTCTTCTTCTGGCGGGCATGCCTGCGTTTGCTGCTGATACGCCGCTTACGGCGACACGCTACGCTCAGGAACTGGGCGTGGGGATGGATGTCGACTGGGCGCGAACCGAGCGCGGTATCCGCGAGTTCGATCCGCTTATCGTCCGTGATTTCTATGCGGAGGGGATTCGCCACGTACGTATCCGGGTGGCCGATCCGTTAACCGAAGCCCGCCTCATCCACCTGCGTAAGCTGGTGGAGGCCTGCGAAAAATTACGGTGTGATCCCGATAATCTCCTACCAGGCAGATACCTTTAAGGCTGAGCCGGTCGCAAAAAACGAAGCCCAACTGGTCGCCTGGTGGTCAACGATGGCGAACTACTTTGGCACCGAACATCCAATGCTGGGTTTCGACCTGATTTATGAGCCTTCGGATAAGCTCAATCACGATCTCTCTGCGCTTAACCGTGCGTATGAAAATATCATCAAGACCATCCACGACATCGATCCGCAGCGCATGATCTTTATTGCGCCGCGTCTACGGGCCGCGCCTGAGGATTTAATGTCGTTGAAATTGCCAGGGCGTAGCCAGAACTACCTGCTGGCAGAGTGGCATATCTTCCCGTGGGGGCCACTGAAAAATAATGGCAAGTACCCGTGGACATCGGGTACGGCGGCTGAGAAAGCGGCAATCAGAGCACGCATTAACACCGCGGTGCACTGGCAGCAAAAAAACCGGTCACGCAACCTGGGTTGGCGGCTGGTCGGTGGGGGAAACCATTAAAAGCCCGCCAGGTGAATCGCAACTGGCGTTCGCCGCGTTTATGGCCTGCGAACTGAATAAGGCGCAGATCCCCTTCGCCCTCAATGCGGACACGCAATTTTATGATGGCGAAGAGGGGGCGTGGCGTCCGACAACCGAACCGTTGCTGAAAGCGATTATTTCACCGGACTGTGAGAAGGCTGATGCGAAGCCGGATCGCCGGGAAGGGAAGCCGCCTGTTCATGTTCATGGCGCTTCTGGCGCAGCGCCAGCGGCAGCCAGCTCAGCACAATCAAAAGCCCTGCCAGCGTCATCAGCATCCCAAGGCTAAACTGGCTGGTCTGGGGAAGTTGAGCGGAAAACCACGCAAGGGCGCCTGATCCCATATTTTGCATGCCGCCCACCAGCGCCCCCGCCGTGCCCGCCAGAAAGGGGAACGGCTCCATTGCGCCACTGGTCGCCAGTGGAAAGAGCATGCCCGCCCCGAAGAAGAACAGTGCGGCGGGAACCAGCAGCGTCCAGACCGTCATCACGCCAAACCAGCCGGGGATCCACATCATTACGCCTGCCAGCAGACAACTGGCGACCGCCTGCCACATCAGCGTGGAGAAGCGCGCGTTTTGCCGCCCGGCGAACCAGGCACCGAAAAAGGCGGCCGGAATGGGCAGAATAAACAGGATACTGACCGCCATACTCGAAAGCCCAAGCGTAGCGCCCATCAGCACGCCTGAGCAGGCCTCAAACACCGCGATACCCGCCAGCCCGCCAATCAGCATCAGCAAATAGCAGTTAAACATGCCGTTACCCAACAGGGTTTTATAACGGGCAATCAGGCCCATTTTTACGGTACCGGTCGGGCGCGTTTCCGGCATCCAGCGCGCCATGCTGTACGTGACGCCAGCACAGAGCACCAGCAGGAAAGCAAAACAGGCGCGCCAGCCCCAGAGGGTAGTCAGCAAGCCGCCAATCAACGGCGCAAGCAGCGGGCTTACCAGAATGCCCATATTCAGCAAACTGTTAGCGTGGCGTAATTCGGTGCCGGAATAGAGATCGCGCGGCAGGGTACGTGCCATGACGCCGCCGACGCCGGTCCCCATGCCCTGAAAGGCGCTGGCGACTATCAGCACGGTCAGGCTGTGGGTCGTGACAGCGACCAGTGTTGCCAGCATAAACACTGTTAAGCCGCAGAGGATCGCCGGACGGCGGCCAAAACGGTCGGCTAACGGGCCGTAAAAGAGTTGTGATACGCCATAGGTGAGCAGATAGGCGGCCATGACATTCTGCACCGCCCCGTCACGGGCACTGAGATCCTGCGCCATACCGGCAATCGCGGGAATATAAATGGTTTGCGCCATCTGCCCCACGGCCACCAACAGGACCAGCATCAAGAGTAAACTGACATTACGCTGTCTTTTCATTTCGCTGAATACGTTTTAAAAATAGATAAATAAAGAATATGGTGCTGCCATAACCGTAAAATGCGAGAGGAATCTACCACAGTAATGTGACACAACAAGATGCGGGGTCAGAAAGATCGACCGCCGCCAGGCAGGATTTGTAAACAACCATCGGCAACATTTGTTGCCAGCGTGATCAGGACAGGCGCAGCAAAACAGCCCCCGCAGCGATGCCACAGGCGGCAACGATGCGTAATCCGGCAACCTTTTCTTTGAGCATTAAAAAGGCGAGCAGCGCGCCAAAGAGAATGGAGGTTTCACGCAGTGCGGACGACCACCGCCAGCGGTGCCTGCGTCATCGCCCATAGCGCCAGCCCGTACGAGCCCATGGTACCAATGCCGCCAGGCAGCCCTTTTTTCCAGTTATTCACCAGATAGTGAGAGACTTCACGGCGGCGAGCGATCATCGCCCAGGCCAACAGGCAAAAACCGTTCATGAAAAAGGTCCAGAGGGTGTAACCGAACGCGCTACCCGCAAGGCGTACACCTGTACCGTCCACCAGCGTGTACCCGGCGATAAAACAGGAGTTCAGCAGCGCAAGCCAGATCCCACGCGTTGAGCTGTGTCGCCCGTTACAAGCCATGCCAAGAATGGACAGACAAATGACCGCGATACCGAGCCAGGCAAAGGTGGATAATGTATCCCCCGAGGAACAGTACGCTGATCAGGGCCACCAGAAGTGGCGAGGTGCCGCGCATCAACGGGTAGGTCTGACTCATATCGGAAACTTGATACGTTTTAGCGACCAGCACCGTATAGACAACCTGTAGCAGGCAGGAAACGGCGAGATAAGGCACGCTGGCAAGCGACGGCTGCGGTGAGAAGGGCAGCATGACCAGGGCGATTAAAGCCGCAGAGCCGCTGACGCAGATGGCGGAATAGAGTTTGTCGCTGCCCGCTTTAACAATCGCGTTCCAGCTCGCATGTAGAAGTGCGGCAAACAGCAGAATACAAAAAACAGTAACAGTCATGAGTATGCAGTGTCAGTGGGCGGCGTAAAAACGTACCATGAAAGCATTGATCGGAGCGACTATTCTGTGCAGTGACGAAGACAGCCTGCGTTTATTAAAGAGGGGCGGTTGCCCGCCCCTCTTAGGTACGACTTGAACCTGAATTACCGCAGTAATTTCAGGACAGCTTCAAGCAGTTGCAGCAAGGCAACTATGAGTTTCAGGATAAGGATAACCATATCCATTTCGCCCATACGTTTCTCCTTTGGCAAGGAGCACGAACCGGCTGGCGTACCTTTCCGCTGCCTGTAACCAGCCGTTTTGTTGGCGTAACACAGTGTGCTCTCAAGGGTTAAGGCACTGACGGCACCACCCGTTTCAGCCAGGACTTTATGTGCGCCCGTTATCATAGCGGTCCCCTCATACACCGTGGTCGGCAAGATCATTATAAATTCATACTGTAAATATATACAGTGATTTCTGGACGAAATTTGCATCCTGTTTCATACTCAAACTGCTCGTAGTGTGTGCATAATTTGCGCGCAGGATTAATTGATCGTATAGTTTCACTGTTGACGTAACACAGTGTGCTTGCGGCTACCAACCGCAAAAACCTGCTAGAAACCTCGCTCCGGCGGGGTTTTTTATTTTTATCGCCTGACCATTAAAATGTGATTAATGACACATATTACCGCTGCGGTGTAAAAACCGGTTGTCCAAACGCCATTCCTGTGTTTGTATAAATCCTGTTAACTATTCAAACACGAGTCCCCAATGAACACTTCCACTATGACGATGAACCTACTAAAAACCGCGCATAACGCCGCGGTGGTCGTCGTGCGTGTGGTGGTGGTCGTCGGCAATGCGCCGTAGGGACTGGAACAACACACGATTCCAAAACCCCGCCGGCGCAAACCGGCGGGGTTTTTCGTTCAAAGCCTCCCGGAAAGTCGGCCCAGAAGAAAAGGACTGGAGCATGGCAAGTTCGGGCACAACACAAACGACACGCTTTACCGGCGCACAGTTGATCGTTCATTTACTGGAACGTCAGGGCATTACCACGGTAGCGGGTATTCCTGGCGGGACC
>OIEK01000235.1_pt1 | contig 11843 bp, 10 predicted proteins | sample 1581821 | NCBI WGS metagenome assembly OIEK01 (sample SAMN03281017, study PRJEB24777) | human gut metagenome | isolation source: fecal sample PR221 from 1 month old male Chinese infant, caesarean... | reverse complement strand
CAGCGCGCGCTGGCGGTGATCGCCGATCGGCCGGTGGGCGTCGATATCGAGCGCCGGTTTACCCCACAGCTGGCCGCGGAGCTGGAGAGCAGCATTATCAGCCCGGCGGAAAAAACGGCGCTGCTGCGCAGCGGCCTGCCCTTCCCGCTGGCGCTGACGCTGGCGTTTTCTGCAAAAGAGAGTGGGTTTAAGGCCTGCGATACCGACGTACAGGCGGGCGTCGGTTTTAACGATTTTACGCTGGCTGCAATAAAGGAAGGAAATCTGCGTCTTCGGCTCTCCACCGTGGAGTATCGGCTGCAATGGATTCAGGCAGGGGAATACATCATCACGCTCTGCGCGCCGTAAAAAAACCCGCGCGGCATCCCGCACGGGTTATCGGTTTTAGACGGCGAAAAATCAGCGCATTTTCTGCGCCAGCTCCGCGACGGAAGCGGCATCGAAACCGTGGTGTTTACGCAGCCAGCCGCGATCTGCCGCCGCCGCATACTCACCATCCGGGATCCCCAGACGTTTGAGCGGGATACCCACCCCAGCCTCAGCCAATACTTCCGCCACCAGGCTGCCCAGCCCGCCGTTGACGTTATGCTCTTCGACGGTGATCACCGAGCCGCACGGCCGGAGTGCCGCCAGCAGCGCCGCGGTATTGCAGGGTCGGATCGACGGCACGCTGACCACTTTCGCCTGGATACCGAGGTCAGCAAGCTGCTGCGCCGCCTCCACCACCTCATGCACCGTCGAACCGGTGGCCACCAGCGCGACGTCCTCGCCTTCGCGCAGGGTCAACACGGCGCCGGGAACAAAGCGATACGACTCGTCAAGCAGCTCCGGCAGCGCCTTGCCATCGAGACGAATATAGACCGGGCCCTGATAAGCAAGGGCATAGTCGATGATCTGTCGACATTCGCACGGCGTGGAGGGGGCGAAGATCTGGATATTGCCGAAGCCGCGCATCACCGCCAGGTCATCAATTGAATGGTGGGTGCTGGCCAGCGGACCGTAGCTGGCCCCGGCGTTTAGGCCAAACAGCTTGACGTTGGTGTTGTTGTAACAGACATCCACTTTGATTTGCTCATTGGCCCGCGAGATAAGAACGGCGCGGCATTACAGGTCACCGCCACTTTTCCGCCCAGCGCCAGACCGGCGGCGGTGCCGACCATGCTCTGCTCGGCGATGCCGACGTTCACCAGCCGGCCGGGGAACTGTTTAATAAACGGCGCGATTTTGGCCGTTGACGTGGAGTCGGCTACCACCGGCACCAGATCGACGCCGCGCTCCACGGCGGCCATAAAGGCTTCGACCATGACGTTAGCCAGGTGTTCTGCATTACTCATCTTTCAGTTCCTCCAGTGCCAGTGCAATTTCTTCGCCTTTCGGCACCCGGTGGTGCCACTCCGGGCGCCCCTGGATAAAGGAAATACCGGCACCTTTCGTGGTGTTGGCAATAATAACGTTGGGTTTACCTTCCTGCTTCAGCCCCTCGATGGCCGAGATCACCGAGGCCATGTCGTTCCCCTCGCATTCGCTGACCGCCATGCCGAAGGCGCGCCATTTGTCGGCCAGCGGATCGGTATTCATGATTTCCCGCGTCGGCCCGGCCAGCTGGAGATTGTTCTTATCATTAATAATGACCAGGTTATCCAGACCGTAGTGCGCCGCCGCCAGGGCGGCTTCCCAGTTACTGCCTTCCGCCAGTTCGCCGTCGCCGGTGATCAAAAAAATGCGGCGGGTGCTGTTGCTTTTCTTCGCGGCCAGCGCCAGCCCCACCGCAACAGGCAAACCGTGGCCCAGCGCGCCGGTGTTGAGCTCGATGCCCGGCGTTTTCTGCCGCACCGGGTGGCCGGGGAGATGGGAATTGGCATGCTGGTAGGTCTCCAGCCACTCGACCGGGAAGAAGCCGGCTTCCGCCAGGACGCAGTAGTAGCAGCCCACGGCGTGGCCTTTCGACTGGATGTAGATATCGCGCTGCGGGTCGTCGAGCCGGTCCGGCGCGACGTTAAGGACGCGGAAATAGAGCGCGGTTAACAGTTCGACCTGCGAAAGGTCAGCCCCGGTGTGGCCGCCGGCCGGACTATTGGCGTTTAAGCGCACAATATGGCGCCGCACCGCGCGGGCTTTACGCTCCAGCGTCTGAATATCATATCTGTAGGGATTCATTTCACACCTCTGAATTTATTTTCAGCATGGAATATTTATTCCAGCAAGGACTAAAAAAACCAGATATCCCTATGCCGGGTGGTAAGCCTTCTGCCACAGCGCCCTACTCAGGAACATTCTGCCTCCCGCTCCAGGCGAAGCCCGGATAAACACATTGACTCGAAATCGCCTTGAATATATATTCAATAATGATTCTTTATTCGATTATGGCCTGGCTGTTTTGTTTTTGTCCATAGTCGATTTTGAGGATTGGCAAAAGTTAGACGCCTGTCACACTTAAGTCTGATTTTTTTTCGCGTATGATAAAAGTCACTACGATAATGGCTGCAGCTAACCGCCTGAAGAAAGGCGATAAATGATTTTCGAGGATTAATATGGCTAAGCAGGATGAACAACGGCTATTGGTTAAGATTGCCACGCTTTACTATCTGGAAGGACGAAAGCAGTCTGATATCGCCCAACTTCTCTCGCTGTCTCAGTCATTTGTCTCCCGCGCCATTACCCGCTGCCAGAAAGAAGGCGTCGTCAAGATCAGCGTCGTTCAGCCGTCCAACATCTTTCTGAAGCTCGAAAAAGGGCTTGAGGATCGCTACGGCCTTAAGCAGGCGGTGGTGGTGGATACCGAGGAAGAGGCCAGCGATCATACCATCAAGCGGGCGATTGGCTCCGCCGCCGCCCACTATCTGGAAACCCGGCTGCGGCCAAAAGATCTGATTGGCGTCTCCTCGTGGAGCTCAACCATTCGCGCGATGGTCGATGAAGTTCATGCGCAAAACCTGAAAGCCAGCGGCGTGATCCAACTGCTCGGCGGCGTCGGGCCAAACGGTAACGTGCAAGCGACGATTCTTACCCAGACCCTCGCCCAGCGCCTGAATTGCGACGCCTGGCTGCTGCCGTCACAGAGCATCGAAGGATCCATGGAGGAGCGCAACCGGCTGCTGGCCAGCAAAGACGTCGCTGACGTGGTGTCGCGCTTTGATGAAGTGGATATCGCCATCGTCGGCATCGGCATTCTCGAACCCTCTCAACTGCTGAAAACCTCCGGTAACTACTATCACGAAGATATGCTGCAGGTGCTGGCGGCGCGCGGCGCGGTGGGTGATATCTGCCTGCACTACTACGACAAAAACGGCCATCCGGTGTTACGCGATGATGAAGATCCGGTGATCGGTATGGCGCTGGAGAAGGTCAAAAAATGCCCGAACGTGGTCGCGCTGGCCGGCGGTACCGACAAAGTCGCGGCCATCAAAGGCGCCCTCACCGGCGGCTACATTGATGTTTTAATCACCGATTACCCTACCGCTCGCATGCTGGTTAGCGACTAACCTGCCGCGCTGCTTTTCCTCTCTGCCGCCCTGACGTGCTTTTTTAGCTTCAGGGCTGGCTCTGTTAATACATTTAAATTCAATCAGTTAATCAACCACTCCAGCCGCCTATCGCCGCTTTCGCCGATCGGCGAAATGTGATTGCCAGCACAATTGATGATTTTTCCGGTAGCCCGTCACCGGGTTTGTGGCTTAAGGTATCAAATAAATAATCACTATCGAATATATATTCAGTGATTAAAAAGATGATAATGAAATGTCACAACATGGCCTGTACAGACGCAGGAGACGGTGGGAGATATTCCTCGTCTTCGCGGTTCCAGGACACCGAGTGACCGAGGAGAGCACGATGCAGGCGACAGCAAAAGAGTTCATCATTGCCCTGGATGAAGGCACCACCAACGCCAAAGCGGTGGTGCTGGATAGCCGGGGCAAAGTTATCGTCAAATTCTCGCAGCCGCTGGCGATCCAAACGCCGCGCGACGGCTGGGTGGAGCAATCGGGCGAAGCGCTGGTTACCGCCTCACTGACGGTGATCGCCAGCGCGGTGGCCCACGTTGGCGCGGAAAACGTCGCCGCGCTGGCCATCAGCAACCAGCGGGAAACCGCCATCGGCTGGTATCGCGACAGCGGCGAACCGATTAACGCGGCCATTACCTGGCAATGCACCCGCAGCGCCGCGTTCTGCGACACACTGCGTCACGATCGTCAGGAACAGCACATTAAGCGTGCCACCGGCCTGCCAATCGCCCCGCTGTTCTCGGCCTCCAAAATGCGCTGGCTGCTGGATGCGACTGTCGATGGCCACCTGCGCGCCGAACGCGGTGAGATATGCCTCGGCACCATCGACAGCTGGCTGCTGTGGAATCTGACTGCTGGAGAAGCCTTCTGCTGCGACTACTCCAATGCCGCCCGCACCCAGCTGCTGAACCTGCACCGCGGCGAGTGGGACGACGAGATGCTGGCGCTGTTCGGCATTCCGCGCGCGGCGTTGCCGGACATTAAACCATCGAGCGGCCTCTTCGGCCATACCAAAGGACTGGCCGCCATTCCGGACGGTATTCCGATCATGTCGATGATCGGCGACTCCCACGCGGCACTGTTCGGCCACGCGCTCGGCGAGGCAGGCTGCGTCAAAGCCACCTACGGCACCGGCTCTTCGGTCATGGCCCCGGTCAAATCGGCGCAGTGCGATATCGACGCGCTGGCGACCACTGTCGCCTGGCACGATGGCGACCAGCTGGTGTGGGGCCTGGAAGGGAATATTCCTCACACCGGCGATGCCGTCGCCTGGATGGCGGACAGCACCGGACTGAGCGAACTCTCTGCCGCCGAGCTGGCCCATGAGCTGAATACCCTCCCCGCCTCCGTCGATTCAACCCTCGGGGTCTACTTCGTGCCGGCGCTGACCGGTCTTGGCGCGCCCTGGTGGGACGACAGCGCCCGCGGCGTGATTTGCGGCCTGAGTCGCGGGGTGAAACGCGCGCATCTGATCCGTGCGGCGCTGGAGTCCATCACCTATCAGATAGCCGACGTGGTGGTGGCGATGCGTCAGCATGAGGAGTTCACCCTGACGGCGTTGATGGTGGACGGCGGGCCGACCAACAATGACTGGCTGATGCAATACCAGGCCGATCTGCTCGGCTGCCCGGTGATGCGCAGCGACGTGCCGGAGCTGTCCGCCATCGGCGCGGCGTTGCTGGCGCGCAAAGCGCTCCATCCGGGGTCGACCGCCGATCTGCAGGCCTTCTTAACCGAACACAGCACCTTTCAGCCCGACATGGCCCGCCACCAGCGTTTACAAACGCGCTGGCAGGAGTGGCGCCATGCGGTCGACCGAACATTATGGAAACCGGACTCGCCAGCCTGACCGCCAGACTGCGCGACGACACGCATTCACTTATCACAGGAGAAACCCGGCCCATAACGATATCGCTATCCCCGAATACATCAGGGGAAATTTCAGACCGTAAAAGCCTGCCCGCTCAGGGGCTCATTTGTTCGAATATAAAAATACAGGAACAGAGTCATGAAATTACGTTTAACTCTTTTAACCGCTGCGACCCTGACTGCCTTCACCTTTGCCGCGCACGCCGCGGAGAAAGGCACCATTATGATCATGGTCAACTCGCTGGATAACCCGTATTACGCCTCGGAAGCCAAAGGCGCCAGCGAAAAAGCGCAAGCTCTCGGCTACAAAACCACCGTGCTGTCCCATGGCGAAGATGTCAAAAAGCAGAATGAGCTTATCGACACCGCAATTGGTAAAAAAAGTGCAGGGCTTATTCTCGAATAACGCTGACTCCACCGCCAGCGTCGCCGCCATTGAAAAAGCCAAAAAAGCGGGCATTCCGGTGGTCTTAATTAACCGCGAAATTCCGGTTGATGATGTGGCGCTGGAACAAATTACCCACAATAACTTCCAGGCCGGCTCTGAGGTCGCCAACGTCTTCGTCGAGAAAATGGCGGAGAAAGGCAAATACGCCGAGCTGACCTGCAACCTCGCCGATAATAACTGCGTCACCCGTTCTAAATCTTTCCATCAGGTCATTGACCAGTATCCGGATATGGTCAGCGTGGCGAAACAGGATGCCAAAGGCACCCTGATCGACGGCAAGCGCATTATGGACAGCATTCTGCAGGCTCACCCGGACGTGAAAGGCGTCATCTGTGGCAACGGGCCGGTAGCCCTCGGCGCGATTGCGGCGCTGAAAGCGGCCAACCGTAGCGATGTGATCGTCGTCGGCATCGACGGCAGCAACGATGAGCGCGACGCCGTGAAAGCCGGCACCCTGCAGGCAACCGTGATGCTGCAGGCGCAGGCCATCGCCGCTCAGGGCGTCACCGATCTGGATAACTACCTGCAAAAAGGTGAGAAGCCGGCGAAGCAGCGCGTGATGTTCCGCGGCATTCTGATTACTCAGGATAACGCCGATAAAGTCCAGGATTTCAACATTAAGTCCTGAGTTCGGGTGGTTGCGCCCCTGCGGGGGCGCAGAGGAGAGCATTATGTTTAAGAAAACCTGTCTGACGCTGGCCGTACTGGCGCTAGGGGGCTGTCGCATCGTCTCGCAGCAGGAGCTGGCAGACCTGAAATCCCCGCCCAACCCGCATATGGCGAATATGGATAAAACCTGGCAGCAGAGCATCGTACCGCAGGTGGTGACGAAAGCGCGTCCGGCGGCGGAACTAATGAGCGCGCTCAAGGCGGCAAAAGACATTGATAGCGCCTGTAAAACCCTCGGCTACCGTGCGCAGGATGAAAACCCCTGCATCTTCTACGTCAAGGTTTCAGGTACCGTCAGCAAACTCGATACCGCCTCGCGCAGCGGCAAAATGACCTTGACCGACGCCAGCGTCGGGAAGGTGACGGTGCAGATTGGCCCTACCCTGCGCGGCACCCAGCTGCGCGACGGCTACAGCGGCGCCAGCTATCAGGACTTTAATGACCAGGTGCTGTTCGGCGAGTACAGCAAGAATATCAACAGTCAGGCGGTCAAAATGATTCAGACAGCCAACGTCAAAACCGGCGACAGCGTGGAGGTGTACGGCGTCTTCTCGGCCTGGGATATTCCACAAACTCTCCCGGAAATTACCCCGGCGAAAATCATTCATGCAGGGGGACAATAATATGGCGCCGCACGATCTCGTCGCTCCCCAGCCCGTTGAGTCCGAAGTGATTATCGAAACCCGCGGCCTGTCGCGCGTCTATCCCGGCGTAACCGCCCTGGATAATGTCAATTACCGGGTCTATCGAAATAAGGTCAACGTGCTGATCGGAGAAAATGGTGCGGGTAAATCCACCATGATGAAAATGCTTGCCGGCGTTGAAACGCCCTCCTCCGGGCAAATTATCCTCGATGGTGAAGCAGTTTCATTACAGTCGACGCATCAGGCAGAAAAACTGGGCATCAGTATTATTTTTCAGGAACTGAATTTATTTCCCAATATGAATGTGATGGACAACATCTTCATGGCGAATGAATTCTTTCAGAAAGGACGCATTAACGAAAAATACCAGTACGCGCTGGCCAAATCGCTGCTGGAACGGCTGGAGCTGGATGTCGATCCTTACGCTCCGCTGGGTGAACTCGGTATCGGCCACCAGCAGTTAGTCGAGATTGCCCGCGCCCTGTCGAAAGACACCCGCGTGCTGATCATGGACGAGCCCACCTCGGCGCTGAGCCAGTCTGAGGTCAAAGTGCTGTTCAAGGTGATCGCGCAGCTTAAGCGCCGCGGCGTGACCATCATCTATATCTCGCATCGCCTCGAAGAGCTGATGGAGATTGGCGACAACATCACCATTTTCCGCGACGGTCGCTTTATCAGCGAGCGTCACGTCAGCGACGCCAGCGTACCGTGGATCATCGAGCAGATGGTCGGTGATAAGAAAAAACACTTTGATTATCAACCGGCGCCAAAAGGCGACGCAGTGCTTGACGTCAAAGGGCTGACCGCGCTGCATCCCAGCGGCGGTTACAAGCTCAATGACGTCACCTTCACCCTCAGCAAAGGCGAAGTGATCGGTATTTACGGCCTGCTGGGCGCCGGGCGCACCGAGCTGTTTAAAGGCCTGGTCGGCTTGATGCCCTGTCAGCGCGGCGAGGTGCATCTTAACGGCGAAAGCATTGGCAAATCTCGCTTTCAACAGCGCCTGAAAAAGGGGCTGGCGCTGGTGCCGGAGGACCGTCAGGGCGAAGGCGTGGTGCAGATGATGTCGATTCAGGCCAACATGACGCTCTCTGATTTCAGCCTGCAGGGTTTTCGCCGCGCCTGGCGCTGGTTGAACCCGCAAAAAGAAGAGACCTGCGTGAAAGAGATGATCCAGCAGCTGGCGATCAAGGTCAGCGACGCCACATTGCCCATCACCTCGCTGAGCGGCGGCAATCAACAAAAAGTGGTGCTGGGTAAAGCGCTGATGACCCAGCCGCAGGTGGTGTTCCTCGACGAACCGACGCGCGGCATCGACGTCGGCGCGAAAACCGACGTCTATCACCTGATCGGCAAAATGGCTCAGCAGGGGCTGGCGGTGATGTTCTCATCTTCGGAACTGGATGAGGTGATGGCCCTGGCCGACCGCATCCTGGTGATGGCCGATGGCCGCATTACCGCCGATTTACCGCGCCATGCGGTGACCCGCGAACAGTTAATCGCGGCTTCAACACCTCAAGATTAATCAGGCTGGAATCCATCATGAACCAGAAATATATGATTTATATGTACCTGCTGAAGGCCCGCACCTTTATCGCCCTCCTGCTGGTGATCGCGTTCTTCAGCGTGATGGTACCCAACTTCCTGACCGCCTCTAACCTGCTGATCATGACCCAGCACGTGGCGATCACCGGCCTGCTGGCCATCGGCATGACGCTGGTCATTCTCACCGGCGGCATTGATTTGTCCGTCGGCGCGGTGGCGGGGATCTGCGGCATGGTGGCGGGCGCGCTGCTGACCAACGGCCTGCCGCTGTGGAACGGCGATATCCTCTTCTTTAACGTCCCGGAGGTGATCCTCTGCGTGGCGATCTTCGGCGTGCTGGTCGGCCTGGTCAACGGCGCGGTGATCACCCGCTTCGGCGTGGCGCCGTTTATCTGCACCTTAGGCATGATGTACGTCGCCCGCGGCTCCGCGCTGCTGTTTAACGACGGGAGCACCTACCCGAATCTCAACGGCATGGAAGCGCTGGGCAACACCGGTTTCGCCACCCTCGGATCCGGCACCCTGCTCGGCGTCTATCTGCCGATCTGGCTGATGATCGGCTTCCTCGTGCTGGGCTACTGGCTGACCACTAAAACGCCGCTTGGCCGCTACATCTACGCCATCGGCGGCAATGAGTCTGCCGCCCGCCTCGCCGGCGTGCCGATCGTGAAAGCGAAAATATTCGTCTATGCCTTCTCCGGCCTGTGCGCGGCGTTTGTCGGCCTGATCGTCGCATCACAGCTGCAAACCGCGCACCCGATGACCGGCAACATGTTTGAGATGGACGCCATCGGCGCCACCGTGCTCGGCGGTACCGCGCTGGCCGGCGGCCGCGGCCGGGTGACCGGGTCAATTATCGGCGCCTTCGTCATCGTCTTCCTTGCCGACGGCATGGTGATGATGGGCGTCAGCGACTTCTGGCAGATGGTGATTAAAGGCGTGGTGATTGTCACCGCTGTGGTCGTCGACCAGTTCCAGCAGAAGCTGCAGAGCAAGGTCATCCTGATGCGCCGCCACGAGGAAAAACTGGCCGCCATCCCCCCCAACGGCGCCACCTCCAGCTAACCGGCAACGATTCACATCTTCCGCCGGGCCTGGTGCCCGGCTCAGCGAAAGGGAAAAATATGCAACGAGATTTCCAGAACAAAACGGTGGTGATCACCGGCGCCTGCCGCGGCATCGGCGCAGGCATTGCCGAGCGCTTTGCCCGCGACGGCGCAAACCTGGTGATGGTCTCCAACGCCGAGCGCGTTCACGAGACCGCCGAAACCCTGCGTCAGCGCTATCAGGCGGATATTTTATCGCTGCAGGTCGATGTGACCGACGAAGCGCAGGTGCAGTCGCTGTATGAGCAGGCCGCCGCCCGCTTCGGCACCATCGACGTCTCCATTCAGAACGCCGGGGTGATCACCATCGATTACTACGACCGGATGCCAAAAGCCGATTTCGAAAAAGTGCTGGCGGTCAACACCACCGGCGTGTGGCTGTGCTGCCGCGAGGCGGCCAAATATATGGTGAAACAGAATCACGGCAGCCTGATCAACACCTCTTCCGGCCAGGGGCGACAGGGGTTTATCTACACGCCGCACTACGCCGCCAGCAAAATGGGCGTGATCGGCATTACCCAAAGCCTGGCGCACGAGCTGGCGCCGTGGAACATCACCGTCAACGCCTTCTGCCCGGGCATTATTGAAAGCGAAATGTGGGATTACAACGACCGCGTGTGGGGCGAAATTCTCAGCACCGAGCAGAAGCGCTACGGCAAGGGCGAACTGATGGCCGAGTGGGTCGAAGGGATCCCAATGAAACGCGCCGGTAAGCCGGAAGACGTGGCCGGGCTGGTGGCCTTCCTCGCCTCCGACGACGCGCGCTATCTCACCGGGCAGACCATCAATATCGATGGCGGTTTGATTATGTCGTAATCCCCGCGGGTTAGCGGGCCCCATCGCCCGAATAAGGCGTCCGAATTGGCGCTACCACTCCGGGACGGCCCCCCGGTGGCGCTACGCTTACCGGGGCTACGTAACACCGCCGAAAGGTAGCCCGGATAAGGCGCGGCGCACCACCATCCGGGAAGCCAGGCTCCCGACGTTCGACACTATATTGAAGAGAATAATCATTATGATCGGTAAAGACTTTGCACAACACCTATTTAGCCTGCGGGATCGCGTCGCCTTCGTCACCGGCGCCGGCAGCGGCATCGGACAGACCATCGCCTGCAGCCTCGCCAGCGCGGGTGCACGGGTAGTCTGTTTTGATCTTCGCGACGACGGCGGGCTGGCGGAAACGGTCAGCCATATTGAATCCATCGGCGGTCAGGCTTGCTCTTATAACGGCGATGTCCGCCAGATTGCCGACCTGCGCGCCGCCGTCGCGCTGGCCAAAAGCCGCTATGGCCGCCTCGATATCGCCGTTAACGCCGCCGGGATCGCCAACGCCAATCCGGCGCTGGAGATGGAGAGCGAGCAATGGCAGCGGGTGATCGATATCAATCTCACCGGCGTATGGAACTCCTGCAAAGCGGAAGCGGAACTGATGCTGGAGTCCGGCGGCGGGTCGATTATCAATATCGCCTCGATGTCGGGGATTATTGTTAACCGCGGCCTCGACCAGGCGCATTACAACTGCTCCAAAGCCGGCGTGATCCATCTGTCGAAAAGCCTGGCGATGGAGTGGGTGGGCAAAGGGATCCGCGTCAATTCCATCAGTCCGGGATATACCGCCACGCCGATGAATACCCGTCCGGAGATGGTGCACCAGACCCGCGAGTTTGAAAGCCAGACGCCGATGCAGCGGATGGCGAAGGTGGAAGAGATGGCCGGCCCGGCGCTGTTCCTCGCCAGCGACGCCGCCTCGTTCTGCACCGGCGTAGACCTGGTGGTCGACGGCGGGTTTGTCTGCTGGTGATCCTCTCCTGCTTCAGGGCGCCACGCTGCGGCGCCCCTCTCCACCCCTGCCGTTAACCCAGCGGATACTGTTGAAACGCCGGCAGCGCCTCCCCCTTCTCCGCCAGCGCGCGAATATGTGGAAACTCAGCTGCCGACACCACCGCCGGGATCATCAACTGGATAAAGGACCAGACCACCGTGCTGGTGACCAGCACCTGATCCGGCTGCGCGGCGGCGGCGCGGTCTGCCAGCCGGGCGTCCCACTCCCGACAGGCGG